>Ga0157360_1000063_pt1 | contig 60472 bp, 66 predicted proteins | sample AttlaeALBM1_FD_111483 | JGI IMG/M metagenome (GOLD analysis project Ga0157360, IMG submission 111483) | Fungus gardens microbial communities from leaf cutter ant in Ribeirão Preto, State of São Paulo, Brazil - Atta laevigata ALBM1 | ecosystem: Host-associated > Fungi > Mycelium > Unclassified ...
GGGGTTCACAAGGTACGGCCCGTACTGAACCCGGGTAGGCTGCTTGAGCCAGTGAGCGATTGCTGGCCTAGATGAATGACTGTCCACGACAGAACCCGGCTTAACGGTCAGCTTCGACTTTTACTGAAAACCCCGCTCTGGCGGGGTTTTTGCTTTTCAGGCCGCGAGCAGTCCGCGATGAATGCCTGTCCACGACGCACCTTATGAAAAGAATGCGGCTTAACGGCCAGCGTCGACTTTTACGGAAAACCCCGCGCTGGCGGGGTTTTTGCTTTTCAGGCCGCGAGCAGGCAGCAATGAATGCCTGTCCACGACGCACCTTATGAAAAGAATGCGGCTTAACGGCCAGCGTCGACGTTGACTGAAAACCCCGCGCTGGCGGGGTTTTTGCTTTATGACGCTAACCATCTTTAGCCGCGACCGTGCGGCTCATCCCAGTCAAACGCCGGGCCCAGCGAAATGACGCCGTGCGGGTTAATGGTCTTGTGGCTGCAATAGTAGTGGTGACGGATATGCGGCAGGCTGACCGTCTCTGCAATACCGGGCATCTGATAGATGTCGCGCAGGAAGCCACTGAGGTTTCTGTAATCAGAAATCCGGTGACGATCGCATTTGAAGTGGGTCACATAGACCGGATCGAAACGAACCAGCGTGGTCCAGAGCCGGAGATCCGCTTCGGTCAGCTGGTCGCCGGTCAGATAGCGATGCTGGCCTAAAATCTGCTCCAGCCGCGACAGCGAATGGAACAGGGCAGTGACGGCCTCATCGTAGGCGGATTGTGACGTGGCAAAGCCCGACTTGTAAACGCCGTTGTTCACGGTGTCGTAGATCCAGCCGTTCAGCTCATCAATTTCCTGACGCAGCGCCTGCGGATAATAGTCACCGGCGCGCGCCCCCACCGCATCAAAGGCGCTGTTGAACATGCGGATAATATCCGCCGACTCATTGCTGACGATGGTGTTCTGCTGCTTGTCCCACAGAACCGGCACGGTAACGCGACCACTGTACTGCGGATCGGCGTGCAGATAGAGCTGATAGAGAAACTCGTTCTGATAGAGCTTGTCGCCGGTCGCCTCTTCAAAAGTGTCATCGAAGGTCCAGCCGTTCTCCAGCATCAGGGGGTGGACGACTGACACATCGATCATGCTGTCCAGCCCTTTCAGCTGGCGCATCAGCAGGGTGCGGTGTGCCCACGGGCAGGCCAGCGAAACATAAAGATGATAGCGGTCGCGTTCGGCGGTGAAGCCCGCGTTGCCTGTCGGACCGGCACTGCCGTCCGCCGTAACCCAGTGACGAAACGCCGACGCTGAACGTTTAAATCGTCCGCCGGTAGATTTGGTGTCGTACCAGGTGTCATGCCAGACACCGTCAATTAACTGTCCCATAATGGCTCCAATGCAAACAGGGCGGGGAAATTTCCCCGCCCTGCTAAGTATATGTGGCATTACGCATTACGTGAGATTAGCGCGCAACGGCCTGCGGTTTTCTTTTGCCGATCAGGTGATCAAGGCTGTATGCGCCAGGACCCACCAGACCCAATACCAGGAAGCCACCGGCGATAGAAAGGTTCTTCATAAACATCAGCTGGTTGACGCCTTCGGCAAAGTTACTGTGGAACAGGAACGCCGTCAGGATGGTGAAGCCTGCGGTGAACAGGGCTGTAAAACGGGTCAGGAAGCCAAACAGGATGGCCAGACCGCCGCCGAACTCCAGCAGAATCACCAGCGGCAGCATGAAGCCCGGCACGCCCATCGCTTCCATATACTGCTGCGTACCGGCATAACCGGTGATCTTGCCCCAGCCTGCCGTGATGAACAGGATTGGCATCAGGATGCGAGCCAGTAACAGACCAGTATCTTCGAATTTTTTCATCATTTACTCCAGCGCTATCAGTGATGCAGGGCAGGTTGCCCGCAGGGTTTATGCCCGCTGAAAGCAGTGCTGCGTTCATTGGGGTGATGGCTGGAGATGATAGTCGCGCAGTGAAAAGGTTGTAAGCGAGATATACTGTCAGTGTTTTTCAGAAATTCTGATGAAGAAAAGCCGGCCTTTTCAGGGCCGGCTTTTAGCAGGATTAGCGCGATGGCATCGCGGACTTGATCATGCGCCAGGTGCTCCAGGCGCCGAAGCCCCGTTTGGCCCAGCGTAGCAGCCGGTTAGGGCTGCGGATCGAGTAGATGGCCAGAGCACTGCTGCCGATAGCCAGATAGCGACGTAAGCTGAGGAAAGTGAACCAGCCGCGATCGTAGTGGGCGGTGCCTTCCAGCCAGTCACGCCGCGCAGCGCTCAAGTCCAGCCGCTGCTGCTGCACATGCTTAAGCAGTTCATGGATGCGTTCTTCACGCTCGCGGCGGCTCATCAGCGCTGCTCCTCCAGCAGTTTACGGTCGGTTTCCAGCTCTTTGCGCGTGTGGCGCAGCAGCGTGGACTGACGTGTTTTGTGAAGCGTCCAGAGTCCGAAGATAACCGCCAGCAGGAACAGCGTGCCGGTGGTGATGCCAATCGCCATCAGGCGGTACTGTGCGTCTACCGCCCAGATAATCAGCACCATCAGGCTCATCAGACCGAATGCCGTGAACAGCATGGTCAGGCCTACCATCAACAGCAGCTGTATCAGGTTTGCTTTTTCCTGTTCCAGTTCCACCACTGCCAGACGGACACGCGTCTCAACCATACCCACCAGCGTGGTCACAATGCGCTGACCGATGTTAATGACCCCTTTCGCCGGGCCGTGGTTCTGCTGTGAGTCAGTCATAATTAACGACGCGAAATGAGCATGCCCAGTGCGACGCCAATCGCTGCACCGATGCCCACACCATGCCAGGGATTTTCACGCACATAGCCTTCGGCTTTCTGCGCCGCTTCACGGGTGGTCGCCGCAATGCGCTCACCTGATTCGCCCAGACGCTCGCGCGAACTGTCCAGCGCCACACGCGCCTTGTTACGCAGTTTATCCAGTTCGCCTTTGGATTTTTCAGTACCGCTGCTCAGCACTTCTTCCAGGGTATCCGCCAGGTTTTTCAGCTCAGCACGCAAATGTTCCGATGATGTGTCTTTAGACATAAAATACTCCTTTAACATCAGTTGGTTAATTCCGATTAGTAGGGCTCCGCCTGTAACTTTTTCAGCTCCCGGCGCGCTTCATCCAGCTTTTGTTGTCGTTTGGCAATCTTCTCCCTGTCATGGCCCTCTTCGCGCTCTTCCCTGAGTGCGTGCTCGCGTTCCGCCACTTTCTGCTTCTGCGCGTTAATTCTTTCCAGATGGGCTGCTTCAAGCTTTTTATCACTGCAGTCAGCCCGGACTTCTGTCAGCGCACGCTCCAGGCCGTTCACCCGGCGCTGGTTGTTGTGCTTCTGCGCCATCCCGATTTCGCGCTGAATATCCTGCTCTTTCTGCTCGCACAGCGTTTCAGCAGCCAGCAGTGAGCCAGACAGCGAGAAGATCGCGACACCCAGTAAAATTTGATATTTCATCGGCCCTGAACCCTTCCTTTGCGACCTGATCCGTCATCACTGGCGTCATCGTCTGATTTCGGGTGCTGAGGATCGACTCTCGCTTAAGCATAGACAGCGATAGTAAAAAGTTCAAAGAAGACCGGGAGATAGGGCCTCTTTCACGCCACACCATGACCATGTGGCGGCGTGAAAGAGGCGGCATCGGGCGTTTACGCCAGAGAGAGGTGCGGAGAGTGATCGTGCTGCGCCACAATAAAGCCCTGTGGCAACAGACGGCGCAGGACTTTTTGCGCCGCCAGGCTCTGCTCTTCGCTATCAAAATGGATGACCAGCGCATCACCCGCAGGCGTGATGCTTTTAATACGGATGCCCTGCGCGCTCAACTGCTGATAGAGATAAAAGCCATCGGGCAGCGTCGCCCCGGCATGGGAAACCCGGATCTGCACCACTGTTTCGTGCTTGATCAGACCGGGAACAAGACAGAGCGCGGCCAGCGCAAAGGCAGCAGCAATCAGCCACGGTAGCCACCGTTTGGGAACAGCCTGTAGCAGTTTCATTACTCGGCTTTCCCGTTCTGATTCGCCTGACGCTTACGCCATAACACCACCAGGGACCCGACGAGACCAAACACCAGCAGCGCCAGGGGCAGCATCATCAGAAAGAACATCATCTCATCTTCATAACGCCGGAAAATCGGGGTTTTACCCAGCGCAAAGCCGATAACTGTTAAAATCACAACCCACAGGAAGGCGCTTACCCAGTTGAAAAACTGGAAACGGGCGTTGCTGAGGCCAGATAAACCGGCGATGGTTGGCAGCAGCGTACGCACAAAGGCGATAAAGCGGCCAATCAGCAGAGCCGATAAACCGTGACGGTGGAACATGCTGTGCGCGCGCTGGTGGTACTGGGCGGGAAGGTGAGAGAGCCACTTCTGCACGGTCGGCGTATTGCCCAGCCATCGTCCCTGAATGTAGCTCACCCAGCAGCCGAGGCTCGCGCCCGTGGTCAATACCAGGATGGTTAACGGGAAACTCATGGTGCCTTTGGCAATCAGCACGCCAACCAGAATCAGCAGGCTGTCGCCCGGCAGAAACGCGGCAGGAAGCAGGCCATTTTCCAGGAACAGAATCATAAACAGCACGCCGTAAATGGCCCATACCAGCGCGGGATCGGAAAGGGTTTCATAATCCTGTTGCCACAGGGCATGCAGCAACGCTTGCAAAATATCCATCAATCATTCCTGAACATCATTGTTAAACATGTCCCACAGGGACCTGAACGCAGACCGGCATTTCGTTATAAATTTTAGGAGCACAGCCTGGGCGGGATTTTCCGGATCCTTCCAGAATTGATTGTTAAATCAGCGACTTTATAATCCCCTGTCGCAAAGGGTAATAAAAGGGCGATAACTGTAACAAAATTCGCCTGTCTGAGACAGGAAAACTCGCTGACAGACAGGAGTTTTACCTTGTGAAACGACCTGTAAAAAGGAGCTTTACACGTCCTGACACTATTGCAGATTAACTGACCCTTTCAGGGGGATTCAGGCGCGCTCAGCGGGCGTGGTCAGACCCTTCTGGCAGGATGACCGGGTTCTCACTGAACATGTAACGATCCACGTTAAATTCGAAATCATCTGCCGTGGCGTTAAACAGCATCTGCTTAGTATTTTCCAGATGCTGCCACATCGCCAGTTTGCTGGCGGCAGGATCTTTGCGCATCAGGGCTTTCAGGATCTGATCGTGGTCGTCGCACCAGCTGAGAATGCTGCGCTGGTCGATATGCTCGTGAAGTTTGAGCCAGTAAGGATTGTGCAGGCGATGCAGCCACATTTTTTCAACGATGGCGGCTAAGGCGCTGTTCTGGGTGGATTGGGCGATGCGGACATGAAACTGCATATCCCACTCGGAGTCGCGGAAGTGATCCTCCTGGCGGGCTTTTTCCTGAATCGCCATCAGGTCGATAATGTCCTGTCGCGTCACCTGGGTGGCGGCGAACTCGGCCACATTACTCTCAATCAGCTGACGGGCCTGCAACAGTTCAAACGGGCCAAAGGTGGCGAACTCCAGCTGGCTGCTGCTGACGGCGATGCGGTTCTGTTGCTGGCTGGCAATCACATGGATGCCCGAACCTTTACGGACCTCCACATAGCCTTCCACTTCCAGCATGATGATCGCCTCGCGCACCACCGTGCGGCTCACTTCCATCTCTTCGGCAATCAGGCGTTCAGCAGGCAGCTTATCGCCCACCGGATAGATCCCGGTTTCAATGCGGCTTTTCAGCTCGCTGGCCAGCTGTTGATAGAGTCGACGGGATTCGGTGAGGTCCATAGCACAATCCTGATAGCAGACAGATAAGTTGTTATACCACTTCAGGCCGGGCGAGGAAATGGGCTGGCCTGCGCCAGCCCGACAGATTAGCTGCGCACGGCGCTGGCCTGTGGAATCACCGGTTCAGCATTCAGCTCTGAGATCGGTTTATTCTTCAGCACCGTCCAGATCACCACCGCACCCAGCAGATCGAACACCGCCAGCGCGGCAAACAGCGGGCTGAAGCCCAGCGTGTCAGCCAGCGCACCGACCACCAGCGCGAACATGGTGCTGGCGGTCCAGGCGGCCATGCCGGTTAAGCCGTTAGCCGTCGCTACCTCGTTGCGGCCGAACACGTCAGAGGAGAGGGTGATCAGCGCACCGGAGAGCGCCTGATGCGCAAAGCCGCCGACGCACAGCAGCCCAATCGCGATATAGGGACTGGTGAACAGGCCGATAGTGCCGGGGGCGATCATCAATACCGCGCCCAGGGTCACGACCAGTTTACGGGAAACGATCAGGTTAACGCCGAACCAGCGCTGAAACAGCGGCGGCAGATAGCCACCCAGAATGCAGCCAAAGTCCGCGAACAGCATCGGCATCCAGGCAAACATCGCGATCTCTTTGAGATTGAAACCGTAGACCTTGAACATGAAGAGCGGGATCCAGGCGTTGAACGTTCCCCACGCCGGTTCTGCCAGAAAACGCGGCAGCGCAATGCCCCAGAACTGGCGGTTGCGGATAATCTCCAGCGCCGACATTTTGCGGGTATTGCCGGTCTGATGCTGCGCTTCCTGACCGGAGATAATGTAGTGCCGCTCTTCGTCGCTGAGCTTTGTCTGCTGTTTGGGGTGCTTGTAGAAAATCAGCCAGCAGAGCGCCCAGGCCATGCTCAGCACGCCGGTGATGATAAAGGCCATCTGCCAGCTGTGCGCCACGATCGCCCAGACCACCAGCGGCGGAGCCAGCATCGCACCGATCGAGGAACCAACGTTAAAGTAGCCGACCGCCACCGACCGCTCTCTGGCCGGAAACCATTCGCTACTCGCCTTCAGGCCCGCCGGGATCATCGCGGCTTCTGCCGCACCGACCGCGCCGCGTGCCAGCGCGAAGCCGCCCCAGCTGCCCGCCATCGCGGTGGCGGCGCAGAAGATCGCCCACAGCACCGCAAACATCGCATAGCCGATTTTGGTGCCGAGCAGATCCAGCACATAACCGGCGACCGGCTGCATCAGCGTGTAGCAGGCGGAGTAGGCTGCCACTATGTAGGAGTACTGCTGCGTGGTGATATGCAGCTCTGTCTGTAATGTCGGGGCAGCCACGGCGATCGTGTTGCGGGTCAGATATCCCAGCACGGTGCCGAGCGTGACCAGCCCAATCATATACCAGCGTAACCCTTTGATCTTACGCATCCTCTACCTCTTCCAGTTCTGTATGCGGTCTTGCCGCTGTTGTTATCTGGAGCGGGACAGCACGTGATGCAGATTGCTCACGCCCGCAGGTTCTGTTTCAGCAACCCTGTTATGACCTTGCCATTTGTCCGTCGTCAGCATGCTCACGACAGATCGGGAGCCTAACTTGTTATACAACTTTAAAAGTTGAGAGCTATCACAAAAACCCTTTCTGCACTGTGGGATACTGGAAACCTGCGTAATGACAGCCATTTAGCGCGCAGCCGGCGACAAAAACGTCCATAACGGCTGCACGTTATCGCGGTTTATGTGAGCAGGATCGCAAACAAATCGGTAACACACCAGAATTGGTATGATAACTTTGGGCCATTCGTGGTTCAGCAGATGAGGATGCATGTATGTCACGTTTCATGACCGAGGATTTTTTGCTGGAGGGTGAATTCGCACGTCGTCTCTATCACGACTATGCGAAAGATCAGCCGATTTTCGACTATCACTGCCACTTACCCCCGCAGCAGATTGCCGAAAATTATCGCTTCGCCAACCTTTACGATATCTGGCTGAAAGGCGATCACTACAAATGGCGGGCGATGCGCGCCAACGGTGTGGCTGAGGCGTTGATCACCGGAGACGCCAGCGACCGCGAAAAATTTGATGCCTGGGCGCGCACTGTGCCGCACACCATCGGCAACCCGCTCTATCACTGGACCCACCTCGAACTGCGCCGGCCTTTCGGCATTACCGGCACGCTGCTCTCAGAGACAACGGCCGACAGCATCTGGGATCGCTGCAATGCGCTGCTGGCGCAGGAGAGCTTTACCACGCGCGGCATCATGCAGCAGATGAACGTGAAGATGGTCGGCACCACCGACGATCCTCTGGATGACCTGCGATATCATCGCGCGATGGCAGACGATGCCAGCTTCAGCGTCAAAGTGCTGCCGAGCTGGCGACCGGACAAAGCGTTTAATATCGACGCGGAGACCTTCCTGCCGTGGATTGCGGCGCTGGAGCAGCTGACGGACATCAGCGTGCAGCGCTTCGACGATCTGCGCCGCGCGCTGCATCAGCGGCTGGATCACTTCGCCGCGCACGGCTGCAGGATCTCGGACCATGCGCTGGATGTGGTCTGTTATGCCGAGGCGGATGACGCCACGCTGGATGCGATTCTGGCGCGCCGTCGCAGCGGTGCCGCGCCCAACCCACAGGAGGCGGCGCAGTTCAAAACCGCCGTGCTGGTCTGGCTGGGCAGCGAATATGCCCGTCGCGGCTGGGTGCAGCAGTATCACATCGGCGCACTGCGCAACACCAACCCGCGCCAGTTTCAGCTGCTGGGGCCGGATGTGGGCTTCGACTCCATCAACGATCAGCCGCTGGCAGCGCCGCTGGCGCGCCTGCTGGGTGCCCAGAACCGCGATAACGCGCTGCCCAAAACCATCCTCTACTGCCTGAACCCGCGCGATAACGAAGTGCTGGCCACCATGGCAGGCAATTTCCAGGGCGAAGGTCAGGCGGGCAAAATGCAGTTCGGCTCCGCCTGGTGGTTCAACGACCAGCTGGATGGGATGCAGCGTCAGATGACGCAGCTGGCGCAGGTTGGCCTGCTGAGTCGCTTCGTCGGGATGCTGACCGACAGCCGCAGCTTCCTCTCCTACACCCGCCACGAATATTTCCGCCGGTTGCTGTGCCAGATGATTGGCCAGTGGGTCGAGCGGGGCGAGGCACCGGCCGACGAGGCGCTGTTAGGTCAGATGGTTCGCAATATCTGCTTCGACAATGCCCGGGATTACTTCGGCATCGAGCTGGGAGCCTGATGATGAAAAGGCTGAACCGCCACGACTTTCCGGGTGCGGTCTACCGTGACCGGATCATCCAGTTCGGCGAAGGCAATTTTCTGCGTGCCTTTATCGACTGGCAGATTGACTGGCTGAATGAACATCAGGGCATTGATGCCGGGATCGTGGTGGTGCGGCCGCGCAACCGTGAGGTCAGTGACAGCCTGAATCAGCAGGAGGGTCTCTATACCACGCTGATCCGCGGGCTGAACGATCGGGGCGAGCCAATCAGCGAAACCCGGCTGATCCGCAGCCTCAATCGCGAGATCCAGCCCTGGCAGCAGCATGACGCGTTTATGGCGCTGGCCCGCAATCCCGATCTGCGTGTGGTCTTCTCGAATACCACCGAAGCGGGCATCACCTTCAGCGAGACGGATCGGCTCTCTGATGCGCCCGCCAGCAGTTATCCCGGCAAACTGACGCAGCTGCTGTGGGCGCGCTATACCCACTTCAGCGGCGCCCGCGACCGGGGCTGGCTGATGGTGCCGTGTGAGCTGATAGACCACAACGGTGACACGCTGCGCGAACTTGTGCTGCGCTACGCCGACCTCTGGCATCTGCCATCCGAATTTAAAACCTGGGTTAATCAGGACTGTGCCTTCTACAACACCCTGGTGGACCGCATCGTGACCGGTTTTCCAGCGGAGAGTGAGCAACTGCAGAACACGCTGGGCTATGAAGATCGCTATCTGGTGGCGGGCGAAGTCTATTACCAGTTCGTGATTCAGGGGCCGTCGGCGCTGTTCAGTGAACTGAAGCTGGCGGCGCTGTCGCCGCAGATCCGGCATGTGGATGATATCGCGCCCTACAAAGCGCAGAAGGTTGCCATTCTTAACGGTGCGCATACTGCAATGGTGCCGGTGGCATTTCTGGCGGGTATTGAGAGCGTCGGGGAAGCCATGGCCGATCCAGCGATCGCCGGATTTGTGGATCGGCTGCTGCGCCACGAGGTAATCCCGACGCTGGATCTGCCGCCAGAGGAGCTGCACAGGTTTGCCGATGCGGTCGTGCGCCGTTTTCGTAATCCCTTTATTCGCCACGCGCTGCTGTCGATCGCCCTCAATGGCATGACCAAGTTCCGCACCCGTCTGCTGACGCCGCTGCTTGCCGCCCATCAGCAAACCGGCAGATGGCCGACGCACATGACCTTTGCCCTGGCGGCGCTGATCGCTTTTTATCGCGGCGAGTCAGCCGGAAAGGTGTGGCCGCTGCAGGATGAGCCGCACTGGTTAGCTTATTACGCTGAAGCCTGGAAAGCCTGTGATGCTGAGCTGCATTCGCTGCCGCAGCTGGTGCGTGGCGTGCTCGGCAATGTGTCGCACTGGGGCCAGGATTTAACCCGTCAGCCCGGACTGGCTGAAGAGGTCACTCAACACCTGCAAAACATCGTCGCCCACGGAATGCGTGAGGCGCTGAACCAACTGGGATAACGCTATGCAAGATGCCATCAGGATCGATCCCCGCGACAACGTCGCGGTGGCGTTACGTGACTTAGACGCAGGTGCTACCGTCGACCTGGCACCACAGCCTGTGGTGCTGCAGCAGGCGGTCGGGCGCGGGCATAAATTTGCCCTGCAGCCGGTCGAGCAGGATGCGCTGGTGATCAAGTATGGGCTGCCAATCGCCCACGCCACGCAGCCTGTGGCCGCCGGTGAGTTGATCCATTCGCAGAACGCCCGCACGAATCTCAGCGACCTGGACGACTACGCCTATCAGCCCGATTTTGTGACGCTGCCGCCGCAGCCGGGCGATCGCGAGGTACAGATTTATCGTCGCACCAGCGGCGAGGTCGGCATCCGCAATGAGCTGTGGATCCTGCCCACCGTCGGCTGTGTCAACGGCATCGCGCGCCAGATCCTGCAGCGCTTTCTGAAAGAGACCCAGCAGGCAGAAGGGATCGACGGGGTGTTCCTGTTCAGCCACACCTTTGGCTGTTCGCAGCTGGGACAGGATCACGAGAACACCCGCACCATGCTGCAGAACATGGTGCGCCATCCCAATGCGGGCGCGGTGCTGGTGATTGGCCTGGGCTGTGAGAACAATCAGGTCGATGCGTTTCGCGACACCCTGGGCGCGTTTGAAAGCGACCGGGTGGCGTTTATGGTGTGCCAGCAGCATGACGACGAGGTTGAGGCCGGGGTTGAGCGTCTGCATGCGCTCTATGAGAAAATGCGCCACGATCGTCGCGAACCCGGCAGGCTCAGCGAGCTGAAATTTGGTCTGGAGTGTGGCGGCTCAGATGGCTTATCCGGCATCACCGCTAACCCGCTGCTGGGCCGTTTCTCCGATCAGATGATCGCCAACGGCGGCACCACCGTACTGACCGAGGTGCCGGAGATGTTTGGCGCGGAGCAGATTCTGATGAGCCGCTGTCGCGACGAGGCGACCTTCCGTAAAACGGTGGCGATGATCAACGATTTCAAACAGTACTTTATCGATCACCAGCAGCCGATCTACGAGAATCCGTCACCGGGCAACAAGGCGGGCGGCATCACCACGCTGGAGGAGAAGTCGCTGGGCTGTACCCAGAAAGCGGGGCAGAGCCAGGTGGTCGATGTGCTGAAGTATGGCGAGCGGTTAAAAACGCCGGGGCTGAATCTGCTGAGTGCGCCAGGCAACGATGCGGTTGCCACCAGCGCGCTGGCGGGTGCCGGATGCCATATGGTGCTGTTCAGCACCGGACGCGGTACGCCCTATGGCGGTTTTGTGCCGACGGTGAAGCTGGCGACTAATACGCCGCTGGCGGAGAAGAAGCCGCACTGGATCGATTTTAATGCCGGCCGGTTGATCGAGGGGATGAGTATGGAGGCGATGCTGGAAGATTTTGTCGACCACATTGTCGCGATTGCCAGCGGTGAGCTGACCAACAATGAGAAGAACGATTTCCGCGAACTGGCGATTTTTAAAAGCGGTGTGACGCTCTGAAACCAGCAACTGGTCCGTTATCACTGCGGATCGCTTCAGATTACAGACAGGCAACTGTCAGAATGAAGGCTGCCGCTCTACAAAAGCTAAACGCGCAGGGAACAGGGTCAGAGGAGGAAAGCGTCCCGCGCCATGGATGGCGTGGGCCGAGCATGTCATGGATGACGGCTTTTGCGACTTTCCGATCTGACCCTGTTCCCTTTGCAGGCACGGTTTCACCGCCACCGGGCCAGACATTACCGATATCATCAGGCGACCGGCATCAGATTCACGGGTCGCCTTTGTATGTTCAGGGCATCAGGCCCGGCTGGTTTCGCGCTCTGCTTCTGCCTGACAGACGGCGGCAGTAAACAGAATATCGGTTGAGGAGTTCAGCGCGGTTTCCGCCGAATCCTGCAGAACGCCGATGATAAAGCCGACCGCTACCACCTGCATCGCCAGATCGTTCGGGATGCCGAACATGTTGCAGGCCACCGGGATCAGCAGCAGCGAACCGCCTGCCACACCCGATGCGCCGCAGGCACAGAGTGACGCCACCAGACTCAGCAGAATCGCCGTCGGCACATCGATGCTGATGCCCAGCGTATGCACGGCCGCCAGCGTCAGCACGGTGATCGTAATCGAGGCTCCCGCCATACTGATGGTCGCGCCCAGCGGAATCGACACCGAATAGGTATCCTCATCCAGACCAAGACGTTTTGCCAGCGCCATATTCACCGGAATGTTGGCGGCAGAGCTGCGGGTAAAGAAGGCGGTGACGCCGCTTTCACGCAGGCAGGTAAAGACCAGCGGATAGGGATTACGGCGGATTTTCCAGAACACCAGCATCGGGTTGACCACCAGCGCCATCAGCAGCATACAGCCCAGTAACAGCGCCAGCAGATGAGCATACTGCCACAGTGCGCCAAAGCCGGTTGAGGCCAGGATCGATGCTACCAGGCCGAAAATCCCGATCGGTGCGCAGCGGATGACGCAGCGGACCAGCCAGGTCACCGCTTCTGAGGCATCATTCAGCAAGGCGCGGGTCGTGTCACTGCTGTGACGAAACGCCAGCCCCAGGCCAATCGCCCAGACCAGAATGCCGATATAGTTAGCCTGCATCAGGGCAGTAATCGGGTTCGATACCATGCTCATCAGCAGCCCGCGCAATACTTCCGCAATCCCGGAAGGCGGCACGATCTCCGTGCTGCCCACCGCCAGCGTCAGCGTCTGCGGCACCAGATGGCTGAAGGCTACCGCGACGACCGCCGCGAAAAAGGTGCTCAGCAGATAGAGCATGATAATCGGCCGGATATTGGTTTTCTGGCCCTGCTGGTGGTTGGCGATCGAGGCGATCACCAGCATCAGAACCAGCACCGGCGCGACCGCTTTCAGCGCACTGACAAACAGTTCACCCAGCAGGCCCACCGCCAGCGCGGCATCGTGTGAAATCCAGGCGAGCGCCACACCGGCGATCAGCCCAATCATGATTTGCTTCACCAGGCTTCCGGCGAGCAGCGTGCCCAGACGTGAGGAGAGAGTTTTCTGCATAATATTTTCTATATTTTGTCGCGGATGTAGTTTCAGGCGCGATGTTTTGCATCGGCTAAAACGGTTTGCCCGGCGGAGTATAAGGAAAAGATCGGACGAGAAAAGAGAAAATTCTGTCGCTGTGGCGGAGGTCGGGTTTTTATTATGCTGGATAGAGGAAGTGTGACAGAGGGATGAAATGTCGCGGCAGGGCGCCGCAAAATAAAACAGGGGCATCCGCTGCCCCTGCAGGTAATTATGGTGAGATCCGTTTCTGGTCTCTTTTGCGGTTGACCCAGGCATTTATCAGCAGGGTTGAGGCCAGAATCACGCCAACCACACTCAATGAGATGCCGACCGGGATATGGTAGAGGTCGACAATCAGCATCTTGAAGCCGATAAACACCAGCACAATCGCCAGGCCATATTTCAGCATCGAGAAGCGCTCCGCCACGTTAGCCAGCAGGAAGTACATGGCGCGCAGGCCCAGAATCGCGAACAGGTTTGAAGTCAGTACGATAAACGGGTCGGTGGTCACGGCAAAGATCGCCGGGATACTGTCGACCGCAAAGATCACGTCGCTGAGTTCCACCATGATCAGCACCAGCAGCAGCGGCGTCGCAAACAGCACGCCGTTTTTGCGGGTAAAGAACTTCTCGCCGTCGAGATCGTCGGTCATACGTAAATGGCTGCGCAGCCAGCGCACCACCGGTTTGTCGCCTACCGCACCGTCATCCTCTTTCGCCAGCGCCATCTTCACGCCGGTAAACAGCAGGAAAGCACCGAACACATAGAGGATCCAGCTGAACTGCGTTACCAGCCAGCTACCGGCAAATATCATGATGGTACGCAGCACGATAGCGCCCAGGACCCCGTAGATCAGCACGCGGCGCTGCAGGTTGGCCGGAATCGAGAAGTAGCTGAAGAGCATCAGCCAGACGAAGACGTTATCCACCGCCAGCGCCTTCTCCAGCACGTAGCCGGTCAGGAACGCCAGCGTCTGCGTGTTAGCGACCTCACGGCCTGCGCTGCCCTCCAGATACCACCAGAAGGCGGCGCTGAACAGCAGTGAAACGGAAACCCAGATCAGCGACCAGACAGCCGCCTGTTTGAAAGACATGGTCTGCGCGCCACGGCGTCCCTGCAGCAGCAGGTCAATAGCCAGCATAATCAGCACCACAACCGCAAAGCTGCCCCAGAGAAGAGGCGTACCCACAGTCTGCATAGTCGTATCCTGTCTTAAAATAAAAAAACGGCTGAAGTCAGAAGACATCAGCCGCTTATTTTTCTGTAAGCAAACCTCGCCTTCCGGCAAGGTCTCACTTACAACACAGAAATCGATTCCGGGTTGCCTGATGACCGGATGCTTTCGCAACGTAGTGACGATCAATCAGCTTACAAGTTACTCCCCTTTGCAGGAGAGTACGTTACGGTCTCACTGCTCAGGAAGCAATCGTTCTCAGTCATATTTAGAAATATTTACACAGCGGCCCGATCTGCCGGGAAGACTACGCCGGTCTGGCGGCGGATCTCCGTCAGCAGCGCCGCCGTGGTGCGCGACACCGCCAGCGCAGGGTGCTCCACCTGACGCTGCTCAACCAGCCGGACAAAGTCGGCGGCTTCATAGCGCATCGTGTTGCTGTGCTGCGGCTGACTCAGCACCTGCTTCTCGCCGCCGCGCGGCGCAAAGATCAGCTGCTGGCACTCCGCCAGCTTCTCGATCAGCAGCGCGCCCGCTTCCCCCTGAATCTCGCTGGGCAGGCTGGAGTCGCTGACCTTGGAGTGCAGGATCGTCACGTCAAAATCGCCGTAGCTCAGCAGCACGACGCCGTGGGCATCCACGCCGCTTTCCAGCAGCGTCGCACTGGCCTGCAAGCGCGTGGGCGCCCCCCACAGCGTCACCGCCGCGGCCAGGCAGTAGTAGCCAATATCCATCACGGAGCCATTCGACCAGCGCGGGTCGAAGGTATTCGGGTTTTCACCGTTGAGATAGCGCGGATAGCGTGACGAGTACTGGCAGTAGCTCAGCAGCGCTTTTCGCAGCTGACCGACATCAGGCAGCGCCTGCCGGAGCCGCTGGAAGTTGGGCAGGCTGGCGGTTTTGAATGCCTCAAACAGCACGACCTGATGCTCACGGGCGCAGGCGATCATCTGCTCCACCTCTGCCAGATTCGACGCCAGCGGCTTTTCGCAAATGACATGCTTGCCGTGCGACATAAACAGCAGCGCCTGCTGACAGTGCAGGGCGTTGGGGCTGGCCAGATAGACCGCATCGATTTCCGGGCAGGCGGCCAGCGCATCCAGCGAGGTAAAGGTCTGCTGGCAGGGATAGTCGGCAACAAAGGCGTCGGCCTGTGACTGGCTGCGTGAATACACCGCGTGCAGCCTCATCGCGCCGGTTTCATGAGCGGCATCAATAAACTGGCGTGTAATCCAATTTGTTCCCACAATGGCAAAACGAATCACGTCATCTCTCCGGCGGCAGTAAAACGGCAGAGTAACATCTCCGCCGCGTTGCGCAATGGCAGCGGGCGGGCAGAGCGTGATCCTGCGATCTGCATTCCACTACTATGCAGACGCGACGATTTTCAGGCCTCAACCAGGGAGCGCAGGTGAAAGCAAGTAAGCACGCATTAAACTGGACCACACTCTTGATCGCCATTCCGGTCGGCTGCGCGGCGTCGCTGGTTACGCTGGCGTTTCGCGGCATGATTGAACTGATCAACCATCTGCTGTTTGCCCGCAGCGGCGACATTACCGACTCCCTCGCGCTCTGGCCGTGGATCTTCTGGCCGCTGCTGGTGGGGGCGGGCGGCGTGCTGGCCGGCTTTTTTCTGCGTTATGCGGTCGCCCTTGAACAGCAGCAGACGATTAAGACCGATTACCTGGAAGTGATCAATGCCCGGCTCGATGCGGTGCCTACCCGGACCTCGCTGTTTCGCGCCCTGTCGTCGATAGCCAGTATCGGCAGCGGCGCGTCGATAGGTAAAGAGGGGCCGATGGTGCAGCTGTCGGCGCTCTGCGGCAGCGCGATGGGCCGCCTGTTGCCCGCATCGCTGAACCTGAAAAACAGCGACGTGGTGGCGATGGCGGCGGCGGCGGGCCTCTCGTCGGTCTACCACGCGCCGCTGGCCTCGGCGATTTTCGTGGCGGAGATCGCCTTCGGCATCTCGGCCCTGCAGCGGCTGATCCCGCTGATCATCGCCTCCGCCACGGCGGTGATGACGATGTGGACGCTGGGCTTCCGCAGCGCGCTCTATCCGCTGGCGGAGGCCGATTTCACCATGGATCTCAGTACGCTGCTGATGACGGTGGTGATTGGTCTGAGCGCCGGTCTGGCGGGCTGGATCGTCATCAAAAGCATCGCCCGCAGCAAACTGCTCTTCAGCCGGATCGCCTCGCTGCCGCTGCGGCTGGGCGCGGGCGGCTTCGCCGTCGGCCTGCTGGCGCTGATCTCCACCGATATTCTCGGCAACGGCTATGAGGTGATTGTCAAAGTGATGGCGGGTGACTATCTGCTGCCGGGGCTGCTGTTACTGCTGGTGCTGAAAACGCTCGCCACCAGCCTGTCGGTAGGATCGAATGCGGTGGGCGGACTTTTTACCCCGTCGCTGCTGATTGGCGCGCTGCTGGGCGTGGCGCTCGCCACCCTCGGTGCAGCGCTGCATCTGCCGCTCGGCAATGTGCTGCTCTACGCCGCCATCGGCATGGCAGCGGTGCTGGCGGCGGTCAGCCAGGCCCCGCTAATGGCGATGCTGATGGTGCTGGAGATGACGCTCAACAGCAGCCTGCTGTTCCCGCTGATGATCGCCACCGTGCTGGCGTCGATGGTGGTCTATCGCCTGCAGTCGGCCAGTACCTATCCGGTGGTGAGCCATCACTTCAGCCGTTCAGAGGCGAAATATGATTTCGATAATATGCGCATCGCCGAACTGATTATTCCGGGGGCGGCGCTGCAGCCGGAGGAGTCGGTGGGGCAGGCGCTGGCGGTCAGTTCGCTGAAGCGTGAACGCTACGTCTATGTGATCAACGCGGCAGGCGCCTTTCTCGGCGTGGTCTCGATTCACGAGATCTCGCGCCGGGTGCTGGCGCAGGAGATCACCCTCGACTCACCGGTGCAGTGTGTGATGGATCAGGATTTCCCGGTGGTTTATCAGAATCAGAGTATGCGCGAGGGATGGGAAGCCTTTGCGGCCGTCACGCTGGAGCGGCTGCCGGTGCTTAACAATCCAGAGGAGCGGCGTTTTCTGGGGGCGCTGACCAAAACCAGCCTGATCCAGAAAGCGCAGGAGTTTCTTTAAGCGGCGTTACCGCGCATCGCCTGGTCAGTCATCCAGAGGCGCGCATCAAATTCGAGCTGGTGATAGTCGGGTTCCATATGGCAGCAGAGCTGATAGAACGCTTTGTCGTGATCCTTCTCTTTCAGGTGCGCCAGCTCATGCACCACGATCATCCGCAGAAACGGCGCCGGGGCGAGGCGGAAAAAGGTGGAGATGCGGATCTCCGCTTTCGCCCTGAGCTTGCCGCCCTGAACCCGTGAAATGGCGGTGTGCAGCCCCAGCGCGTGCTTCATCACTTTAATTTTGTTATCCCACATCACTTTGCTGATCGGCGGGGCGTTACGCATATAGCGGTTTTTCAGCGCCTGGGTATAGTCATACAGCGCCTTGTCGCTCATGACATCGTGGGTATCGGGATAACGTTCCTGCAAAAACGCACCTAAGCGCTGGTGGGCTATCAGCGTCTGAACCTGCTCAAGCAGCGGGGCAGGATAACCCTGAAGGTAGATCAGTTGGGACATTAGGGATTCCAGGCGAAAAAGAGTATACTGCGCGCCCTTTTTATCGGGGCGAAATTTAACCAAAGTGTACCACGCCGGAGAATTCATGAGCCAACTTGAACTGAACGATCGCACACTGATCCTGCATCGTTTCCCGCAGATGCGTGACGAAAGTCCATTACAAGCCTGGGATGCGGCTGATGAATACCTGTTGCAGCAGGCGCTGCCAGAGGGACCGGTGCTGGTGTTCAACGACAGTTTCGGGGCGCTGAATCCGCGCACCGTCTGGCACGTCAGCGACTCCTGGCTCAGCCAGCAGGCCGCGCGTCAGAACCTGAAATTCAACGACATGGATGACAGCGACGTTCACTTTGTGGATAGCCTGGCCGGACTGCCCGCGGCCCCGGCGGCGGTGCTGATCAAAGTACCGAAAACTCTGGCGCTGCTGGAGCATCAGCTGCGTGCCATTCGTGAGGTTGCCACCCCTGAAACGGTGATCCTGGCGGCGGCGCGGGCCAAAGAGATCCATAACTCGACCCTGCAACTGTTTGAGCAGATTATCGGTGAAACCCGCACCTCACTGGCATGGAAAAAAGCGCGTCTGATCTTCAGCCAGTTCACCCAGCCCGCACTGCGCGAGGCGAAGCCGACGCTGGCCTGGCCGCTGGATGGCACCCCGTATCAGATCCATAACTACGCTAACGTATTCTCACGCGCTTCGCTGGATATCGGCGCACGGCTGTTTATAGAGCATCTGCCGGAGAACATTGAGGGCGAGATTGTCGATCTGGGTTGCGGTAACGGCGTAGTAGGGCTGATGGCGCTGGCGCAGAACCCGCAGGCGGATGTGCACTTCCTGGATGAGTCCTACATGGCGGTCGCCTCCAGCCAGCTCAACGTGGAGCTGAACCGTCCGGAAGATCTGGACCGCTGCCAGTTCCGGGTAAACAACGTACTGAGCGGCTATCCGTCTGATCGGCTGCATGCAGTGCTCTGCAATCCCCCTTTCCATCAGCAGCACGCGGTTACTGATCATCTGGCCTGGCAGATGTTCCGCGATGCCAAACGTACGCTGCAGTATGGCGGCGAACTGCGCATCGTCGGCAACCGCCACCTGGATTATCACCACAAGCTCAAAAAGATGTTTGGTAACTGCACGCTGATCGCCTCCAACCAGAAGTTTGTGGTGCTGCGTGCGGTGAAGATGCGGTAATCAGATCGTTAAGGCCAGCCGGGTCGCCTGCGCAATGGCCCGGCGCGCATCCAGCTCCTGCGCCACGTCGGCCCCGCCGATAAGGGTTACCTTCTGGCCCCGGTCGCGCAGTGCGGCTTCCAGTTCGCGCTGCGGCTCCTGCCCGGCGCAGATAATCACATTATCCACCGCCAGAAGCAGCGTCTCTTCGTTGCGCCGCAGATGCAGGCCATCATCATCAATCTTCAGATACTCCACGCCGCCCCACATCTCAACGCCGCGCGCCTGCAGGCTGGCCCGATGGATCCAGCCGGTGGTTTTTGCCAGCCCGGCGCCCGGTTTGCCTGAGCGCCGCTGCAGCAGCCAGATCTGCCGTAGCGCGGCAGGCGGCTCGGGCTTCACGAGGCCGCCACGCTGCGTCAGACTCTTATCGATGCCCCATTCCGCATAAAACGCCGCCAGATCCGCATCCTCTGCGGGCTGCGACAGATACTCCGCCACATCGAAACCAATGCCACCCGCGCCGATAATCGCCACCCGCTTGCCCACCGGGCGCCTGTCGCGCAGCACCTCAAGGTAGCTCAGCACGCTGGGGTGATCGATGCCCGGGATGGCAGGCGTACGCGGCTGGATGCCGGTCGCCAGCACCACCTCATCGGCGTCACTCAGCCGATCTGCATCGACCCGGCAGCCGGTTTTCACCGTCACGCCCGCCGCCGCCAGCTGATAGCGAAAATAGCGCAGCGTTTCGCTGAACTCCCCTTTGCCGGGGATCTGCCGGGCGAGAGTAAACTGACCGCCAATCTCCTGTGCAGCGTCATAGAGCGTAACCTGATGGCCACGCTGCGCCGCCTGCAGGGCAAACGCCATCCCGGCCGGACCGGCCCCGACCACCGCCAGCCTGCGCGGTGCGGCGCTGGCGACGACGGGCATCAGTGATTCATGGCAGGCGCGGGGATTGACCAGGCAGGAGGTGATCTTACCGGCGAAGACCTGATCCAGGCAGGCCTGGTTGCAGGCGATACAGGTATTGATGCTGTCCGGTTCGCCGCGCTCCGCTTTGCTGACAAAGGCGGGATCGGCGAGAAAAGGGCGCGCCATCGACACCATATCGGCGCAGCCCGACTGCAGCAGCGACTCGGCGACGGCGGGGTGGTTGATGCGGTTGGTGGCGATGACCGGCACGGTGACATGGGCGCGCAGCCGCTGTGTCACCCAGGCAAAGGCCGCGCGCGGCACGCAGGTGGCGATGGTCGGGATGCGCGCCTCGTGCCAGCCGATGCCGGTGTTGAACAGCGTAACGCCACACCGCTCCAGCTCGCCCGCCAGCTGCAGCGTTTCCGCCAGCGTGCTGCCCTCTTTGATCAGATCGAGCATCGACAGGCGGAAAATAATGATAAAGGCGTCGCCCGTCGCGGCGCGCACGGCGCGGGTAATCGCCAGCGCGAACTGCATCCGCTGCGGAAAGTCACCGCCCCAGCGATCGCTGCGCTGATTGGTGTGCTTCACCAGAAACTGATTAATCAGGTAGCCTTCAGACCCCATAATCTCCACGCCATCGTAGCCCGCCTGCTGCGCCAGCCGGGCGCAGCGTGCAAAGTCATCGATGGTCTGTTCAATTGCCGCCTCGCTCATCGCCTGTGGCGTAAAGGGGTTAATCGGGGCCTGACGGGCGGAGGGGGCGACCAGATCGGGCTGATAGCTGTAGCGACCGGTATGCAGGATCTGCAGCGCGATTTTTCCCTGATGCTCATGCACCGCGTTGGTGATCTGCCGGTGCCAGTCACACTGTGATTCGTCGGTAAGCATGGCGCCATGCGCGGTGGTAACCCCCTGAGCATTCGGGGCAATGCCGCCGGTGACGATCAGCGCGACGCCTTCACGCGCCCGCTCGCCGTAGAACGCCGCCAGCCGGGCGGCTCCCTCCGGATGCTCTTCCAGGCCGGTGTGCATCGATCCCATCAGAAAACGGTTTTTCAGGCGGGTAAAGCCCAGGTCCAGGGGGGTAAACAGCGCAGGGTAGGCGGCATTCGCAGGCATAAGCGTGACTCGGCGTTAAGTGGTCGGATGAGTTAACTCTAGCCGCTTCCCGGTTAAAAAAAAGTGAAAGAATGTCAGGGTGTGAGTGAAATCAAAAACATCGGCAGGCGAGGAGCCGCTCAGGGTCGCTGACACGGGCTTTCCGCCTGCCTGCGGTCAGCCCGATAGCGGCGGCAACACGGTTACGCCGCGTCCTCCGGCGTCGGACGTCGGCGGATCCACGAATAGCGTGAGCGATAGCCACTGCCGAAGTGGGTGTTAAAGCGGTAGCTGGAGCCGCTTTCTGCCATGCAGTAGGTGCAGACATTCACGTTGTCGATCTGCGGGGCTGGCACGCCCGCCTCCACCAGCATCTGCGTCGCCAGCGCAGGCAGATCGAACCAGACACCCTGCTGGTGGGCCGTGGCCTGCGGACGTTGCGCCAGCGGATTGATCGGCTGGTGCTGATGCCAGCGCAGCCCGCGGCTGAAGGCCGGATTCTGCGCGATCGCCGCCCGCTGCGGTTCGGCCAGCTCGTAGCAGCAGGGCCCCATCGCCGGGCCGATCGCCACCACCAGATTCTGCGGGGCGCAGCCCTGTTCACTCAGTTTTTCCACGGCGCGGGTCAGGACGCCCGCCAGCGTGCCCTTAAGTCCGGCATGCACCGCTGCCACAATTTTTGTTTCACGATCGGCAAACAGAACGGGCAGGCAATCCGCCGTGTAAACGGCGACCGGGCGGGTTCCGCTGGCGATCACGCCATCCGACTCACAGCTTTTAGGAGGGATGTTCTCACTGTCATTGACCACGGTCGCGCTGTGGCGCTGATGACCATAGGCGGCATCGGCGGGCGGCGGCTCACCGGCAGGCTGAAACGCATAATCGAGCCACGTCAGCGCGTCGAGTAACGGCGAGTGCGGGTTCACGGCCATAAGAATCTCCTGTTATAACAGCATGCGTTGGGCTGCCCACAGCTTACGTTAACTGCTACATTTTTGAAGCTTCTCCCAAGCCCTTTCTCACATTAAGGATGAAATGATGAAAACCTCCGCAAAACTCGCTGCATCCGGTCTGGTCGCGCTGTTGCTGACCGGCTGTGCGCCCTCGGCACAGCAGACCGCGCAGCAGCAGCTCGGCCAGCAATCGGTGCTGGCAGCCAACTGGTTCCAGCAGTCTGGCGAATATCAGGCACTGACCTGGCAGGCCTTTAATACCGCGCGTATGGCGTTTGATCAGGCGCCTTCGCTGACCGGCAAACCCAAAGCGGTTATTGTCGATCTGGATGAAACCATGCTGGATAACAGCGCCTACAGCGCCTGGCAGGCGAAGAACGGTCAGCCGTTCAGCAGCAAAACCTGGTCAGCCTGGACGCAGGCGCGGCAGGCAAAAGCGGTGCCCGGCGCCGTTGAGTTCGCCCGTCACGTTACTCAAAACGGCGGCACGCTGTTCTATGTCTCGAACCGCGACCAGAAAGATTACGCCGCCACCGTCGCCAACATGCAGCAGCTCGGTTTCCCGGACGTCAGCGAAAAGACGGTGCGTCTGAATACCGACAGCTCCAACAAACAGGCGCGTTTCGATGCCATCAAAAATGCCGGCTATAACGTGGTGCTCTACGTAGGGGATAACCTCAACGATTTCGGTGGCGCCACCTGGCATCAGGGGAATCAGCAGCGACGCGATTTCGTCAATCTCAACCATCAGCGCTTTGGTACGCAGTTCATCGTCCTGCCAAACCCGCTCTACGGTGACTGGGAGAGCGGAATGGCGGAAAACTACAACAAGCTGACCCCGGAACAGCAGCTCTCGGTGCGGGAGTCGCGCCTGCAGAGCTGGAACGGTAAATAATTCGTCAAGAAAAAGAGCCTGAGCATTCAGGCTCTGATAATTTCCGGCCCTGATTTACTTACCGCCGTCACTATATCCCTGCAAATGAAATTAATTATCTCCCGCTTTATTCTTAACTCAAATCAGGTGGATTAAACTGGTTTTGCGCAATTAAGCTAGTGAATCGTGCTAATGGTTAATTTTTTAATTAAGAGTAATCCTGGTAAAAAGCCCGCCGCTGCGGGGAATAAAAAATATCCCCTGAGTTACTGCTTGTATTTATTTGTCAGCGCTAACTTTGCTTATTAATCATTTTTTTAATAAATATTTGATTTTATGTGGTTAATAACCGCTCCTCTCTATTTCCTTTCGCCTCTGCTGCTGAATTAAATTTACTTTTCACTGACTTTTACTGACGCCGGATTGACAAAGGCATTGATGTTAATGCGCTGTGAAATATTGCTCGTGCATTGGCAATGGTTAACGTCTATAACCTTTTTCTGTGACTCAGTTCTTATTTACCTGGCGGCTTACCCTTTGCGGGTCAGCCGAAACACTTTGTGGTCAGCCAGGATGCGACATCCCGGTAGTAGAGAGAAGATGATTGTGACGACACTTAAACCCTTATTAGCGAAAAATCGCAGTTGGGCCTTACAGCGCCGCCAGCGCAATCCGGACTATTTTAAAAAATTCCTTCATCAGCAAAAACCGCACTCACTCTGGATAGGCTGCTCTGACAGCCGCGTTCCCGCCGAAGTCCTGACCGGCTCCCAGCCTGGCGAACTCTTTGTCCATCGCAATATCGCCAACATGGTGATTGAAGAGGATGACAACCTGCTCAGCGTCCTGCAGTACGCCCTCTTTTTTCTCGGCGTGAAACGCATCGTCCTGAGCGGCCACTACGGCTGCGGCGGGGTGGAGGCCGCGCTGAATCTGCCGGGTAGCGTGCTGGACGGCCAGGAGAGCGCGCTGGCAAGGCGCATCAGCAGGCTGCGTCAGGATATTGAGGCGGGAGTGGCAGAGAGCCTGTCGCCACAGGCCGAGCCGGGTGAACGGCTCGACCGGCTGGTCGAAGCCAACGTTAAAGCGCAATTTGCCCGACTGGTGAACGCCGGACCGGTCCGGCAAATCTGGCAATCGGGCCAGGAACTGGAGGTGTTTGGTTGTGTTTATGACCTGCGCTCCGGCCATCTTAAAGAGCTGATTCATCAATCTGCAGAGGAGCCTTCATTATGAACCTCGATACCCTGCGCCGCGACATCCCGGCGGGTCTGGTGGTTTTCCTGGTCGCGTTACCACTCTGTCTGGGGATTGCCCAGGCCAGTGGATTACCGCCGTTTGCCGGCCTGCTGACGGGCGTGATTGGCGGACTGGTGGTGACGTCGCTGAGTCCCTCCCGGTTTGCTGTCAGCGGCCCGGCGGCGGGCCTGGTGACTATCGTCGTCGCCTCGATGGCATCGCTGGGCAGCTTTTCCGCCTTTCTCACCGCGCTGATCATCGCCGGGGCGCTGCAGTGCCTGTTCGGACTGCTGCGCGCCGGGCGCTTTATCTCGCTGGTGCCGGGCAGCGTCATCAAAGGGATGCTGGCGGCGATTGGCCTGCTGCTGATCATGCAGCAGATCCCGGTGGCGTTTGGTGCCGCTGGCGATGCGGAGCTGGTGTCGCTGGTGACGGGCGAGATGACCTTTTCGCTGCCCGCGATAGCCGTGGCGGGGGTGGGTCTCGCTATCCTGTGTCTCTGGACCACCGGGCCGATCAAACGGATCAAAGCGCTGGCCTGGATCCCCGGTCCGCTGATTGCCGTGCTGACCGGCTGCCTGGCGACGGTCGTGGGCGGGCGGCTGTTTCCTGATGTCGCCAGCGGTCTGGCGCGCATTTCACTGCCCGCTTTCGACAGCGTTTCTGCGCTGGTGGCCGGGCTGGAAACGCCCGACTGGATGGCCTGGCAGAATCCGCAGGTCTGGGTGGTGGCCGTTACCCTGGCGCTGGTCGCCAGTCTGGAAACGCTGCTGAGCCAGGAGGCGCTGAAAAAGTTACGTCCGCAGACGCCTGCGCCGTCGCCCAACAAAGAGATGTTTGCTCAGGGGATCGGTAACCTGACCGCCGGATTTCTGGGGGCCATGCCGATCACGGCGGTGATTGTGCGCAGTTCGGTCAACGTCAGCGCAGGCGCGCAGACTAAGCTGTCGATCTTCATCCACGGTGTGCTGCTGCTGATTTGCGGCATGTGGTTCAGCGAGATGCTGAACGCCATTCCGCTGGCCAGCCTGGCCGCGGTGCTGCTCTACACCGGCTATAAGCTGGCGACACCGCGCCTCTTTGTTGAACAGTTCCGGATGGGGCCGCAGCAGTACGTGCCGTTCCTGGCGACGATCGTCGGGATCATCACGCTGGGTATGCTGGTCGGCATCGGGATCGGGATCGCCACGCAGATCCTCTGCAGCATCTATAAGAGCCATCGCAACGCGCTGCAGCTTACCCGTTACGACGATCACTATGTGCTGCGCTTTCAGCAGAACCTGACCTTTATGCACAATCCAAAGCTGCAGGGATTGCTGGATGAGATCCCGGAGAACAGCGTGGTGATCGTGGATAACGATAATGCGGAATATATCGATCCCGACGTCAGGGCGGTGCTTAAAGATTTTGGCGACAACGCCGATAAACGGGGTATCCGCCTGAGTCAGTGGCCGGTAGCTGTAAAATAGCGTGAAGTGCAAAGACAGGGCGTCATAACAGCAAAAATCGGATATCTCGGATATCCGATTTTTTTGTATGCAGGGCATAATAAGCCCCTTTTACAGGCGTCATCGGGTATCAGCAACCTGCCGGATTGACCTCTGAAGTGGTGTTTTATCGCAGGATGATACAGCGGGTTTCCAGGATGTAATTATTCTGACGCCACGCGCCCGTTCAGGCCGACGTGGAAACGCCTCTTTGCAACAAGGTCCGGAAGTATGCGTATACAGCTGTTTGAAGAGCACAACGCTAAGAAGAACGCCTTTTCGCTGTTTTTAATCACGCTGCTATTCTGCTTTATCGGCGGCCACCTGCGCTTTCCGCAGGAGCTGTCGCTATTCTGGCCGGTCAACGCCATTATCACCGGCATCATTGTCCGCCATCCCTTTCTGCATCAGACCCGCTATTACCTCGCCAGCTTTGCCGCGATGGTGTTTAACGACACCGTTTTTTCGGGCTGGGCGCTGACCGCGTTTACGCTCAACCTGGCGAATCTGCTGTTTGTGCTGGTGGCGGTGCTGCTGCTGGTGAAGCATCTGCAGCACGATTCCGGCAGCGAACGCGTGACCCGCGTACTGCGCATTTTTCCGGCCTGTCTGCTGGCCGCGCTGGCCTGTGCCAGCTGGGGGGCGCTGGCGCAGCAGGCCGACTTTGACACCGGACTGGCGACAGCCTGGGGCGAATGGTTCAGCGAACAGTTCTCCACCGGGCTGATGCTGCTGCCTTTTCTGCTGACGCGCGACTGGTCGTCGCTGTCGCCCCGCCAGTTCGGGGAGCTACGCAAGCTGCTGCCGCTTATCGCGGTGGGCCTGTCGCTCGTCATCGGCGCGATGATGGGGGGCGCGGGCAGCCTGACCTTTCCAGTTCCGGCGCTGGTCTGGTGCGCCGTGGTGCTGCCGATGCCGCTGACCAGCCTGGTGATCCTGCTGACCGGCATTACCGAGATTATCCTGGTGTCGCACGGGTTGATGAATATTCAGGGGGATGACAACCTGCTGCCGGTCAGCCATCTCACCTCGGCGCGGCTCGGGGTGGCGACCATCGCCATCAGTCCGCTGATCGTCGCCGCGAGCATGGACGCCATCCGCCAGCTGAATGAACGGCTGGCGCTGCGGGCAAACTACGATTTCCTGACCCGGCTGCTGTCGCGTTCCGGTCTCTATGAGAGCCTGCATGCCGAGCCGATTAGCCCGGCGCGCACGGCAGGCGTGATCCTGATCGATGTCGACTATTTCAAAACCATTAACGACAATTTTGGCCATGATGCCGGTGACAGCGTACTGGAGGAGATCGCCTGCCGTATGCAGCGCGTCGTGGGCAAAGCGGGGCGCATCTGCCGTTTTGGCGGCGAAGAGTTCGTGGTGGTGCTGTTCGATCAGAATCCGGATAAGCTCTATTTTCTGGCGGAGGCGATCCGGCAGAAGATGGCAAAAGAGAAGTTCTGGCTGCAGGGCAGTACGATAACGGTGACCATCAGCCTGGGCCTGGCGCACGGCCGGGCGGGGCGGGCGGCTGAGTGGCACCGGGTCATCAACCGGCTGATCTCCGCCGCAGATAAAAATCTCTATCTGTCGAAACGCAATGGCCGCAATCAGACCTCCCCGGTCGGCGATCAGGCGATCACCAGCGACGTGGCATAACGCCACGCCGCGGGTCGGGATCAGCTGACGCTGCTTTTCAGGGTGCTGGCCTGCTGGTGACGCGCTATCGCCAGATCGATCAGGCGGCTGATCAGATCCTGATAGCTGAGTCCGGCCGCCTGCCAGAGTTTCGGATACATACTGATGTTGGTGAAGCCGGGCAGGGTGTTCACCTCGTTGACGATAATCTCACCGTCGTCAGTCAGGAAGACATCGACGCGGGCCATGCCAAAGCACTCCAGCGCGGAGAAGGCTCTGATGGCAACCTCACGAATCGCCTCGCTGGTCTGCGCGGAAATCGCCGCTGGCACCACCGTCTGCGCGCCGCTTTCAGAGATATATTTGGTGTCGTAGGAGTAGAAGGCGTCATGCACCACCACTTCACCGCACGGGCTGGCTTCAGGGGCGTCGTTGCCCAGCACCGCACACTCGATCTCCCGGCCTTTAATGCCCTGTTCAATCAGCACTTTACGGTCGAAGGAGAAGGCCAGCGCCAGCGCCGCCTCAAATTCATCAGGGGAATCAACTTTGCTGACGCCCACCGATGAGCCCTGGTTGGCCGGCTTGATAAACAGCGGCAGGCCCAGGCGGGCAATCACGGCCTCTGCGTCCAGCTGGGCGCGCTGCGCCTGCGTGACGCTCAGCCACGGCGCGACCTTCAGTCCGGCATCGCGTAACAGCCGCTTGGTGAAATCTTTATCCATGCTGACGGCGGACCCCAGCACATCGGAACCCACGAAAGGCAGCGACGCCATGCGCAGCAGGCCCTGCAGGGAGCCATCTTCGCCCAGCGTGCCGTGAACAATCGGGAAGATGACATCGATCTGCGACAGCGGATGGGCGTCGTGACGGGTGATGATCTGCTGCTGTGTCTGGCCCGGCACCAGCGCCACCGCTTCGGCGGCAGAGTTCAGCGCGATCAGCGCCGGGTTTTCCGCGTTAAGTAAGAAGTCTGACGCATCGTTAAGGTGCCACTGTCCCTGCTTGTCGATGCCCAGCAACACCACATCGAATCTGGTTTTATCGATCGCCTCAAGGATATTTTTGGCCGACTGCAACGACACCTCATGCTCAGCCGATTTCCCGCCAAACACGATCCCTACCCGCAACTTAGTCATCAATTTTGCCCACTGAAAAAATCAAAACCACAAGATAGCATGGGCTTTGCGCGTGAAAACAGGGCAGAGCGGCAGATAATTGCGCCCGGCGGATTAGCCTTCGCTGCTGACCAGAAAACGGCCGTTCAGCTGCCACTGCTCACGTTCACGGACGCGGGTGATCGCGGCGGGCAGCCAGGTCGCGATGCGCACTTTGGCGCGCAGAGTCATGCCTGACGCGGGCTGGTCCTCCGTGAGAAAGCGCAGAGGCGTCTCGCCGCTGAACGCCATTTTCGCCGCCTGCCGGCCAGCGCTGTCGATCATGACCGGATGGCCGTCGAGGGTGACATCATGCAGCGTCAGCGTCGTCCGGCCCTGCTCGCCGAACGCATAGCTCTCGTTCTCTTTTACCGGCGCGCTGAACGTCAGGGCCAGCGAGGACGGGCGATCGCAGATAACGGTAAGATCCGACTCGCGTTCATCCCCCATCCGCAGCTCTGTGGCGGCGAGCGCGTTGCCGGGACGCGTGAGCAGCTGGCCGCGCGTGATGTCGCCATAGTTAATCTGCGGTTCGCTAAGCTGAATCGCGCAGGCTGCATGCGTGGCGGTGGCCGTCAGAAAACTGCCGAGGGTCAGCAGCAGGAGCAGAGCTGATTGCGGTTTCATGGGTCGCATCTCGCTGAAAGGGAATCATAAAGGGCGCCGGGTTCGTTTTGCCAGGGCGTAAGGATATGCAGTGAACAGGTCGTGCCGTCAGGGCGCTGGGTGAACAGGGGCTCATCCGGCAGATTGTCAAAAAACAGCGTACCGTCGTCATTCACGAAAGCGACCAGGGTACCTTTGCCATTCTTCACTGGCGCGTCCGGAGCCGGGCCGTCACCCGACGGGAAGCTCAGCAGCGCACGGCGTACCCTGAAGGCGGGCAGAACCACCGGCACAACCGCGCCGTGCCAGGGCGTGATATCGGCAATGCCGCTGATAATCTGGACATTATCAGGCAGGCTCTGGTTATCGATCTGCACACTATTGTTCTGCCAGGGCGTCCAGGAGGCGATGGCGTAGCCACGGCCATCGCTCCACACCGTTCCGCCTGGGGTGTGCATCACCACATCCGGCTGCGGGCTGTTGAGGGAAATAATGCCGAAGGTATCACCCACCTTTCGGGGGGTAAAGGTCAGGCCACCGCTGTGCAGCACGGCGCCGCCGCGAGCGCCGTAGTTGTAGCTGGTGCTGTTCTCGTTGTGTGATGCGCCACCGCTCAGCTGACTATACCTGGTGGTCCAGGTGGCGGAACTGGCCATCGAGGCCGCTTCCTGCCCGCTCTTTTCACCCGACAGACTCCAGGAGAATTTGTCATTCAGCGTGCTGTCAAAACCGACTCCGGCCCGGTTTTTATGGTCATTGTCGCTGATCCAGCTGCGCATGCTGCTGCTGTTGCCCAGAGGAAGGGAGAGGTTAAGATACGCGTAGCGGTTATCGCTCCGTCGCTCATCCACGGAGAGCCGGTTTTTCTGGATACCCAGATTCACGTTGACCTTACCGAAGGCGTGCCCCCAACTGAACATATAGCCTCTATTTTCTGTGCCGCGCCAGCTCTGCGAGAGGCTGCCGGAGAAAGAGAATACGCCAGCCTGCGGCTGACTGTAGCTCAGTCCGAGAGCATACTGCGACTTTGTCTGCCCGAGCTGTTCGCTGGTCTTTTTCGACCCCCATGAGTTACCCGCATCCATATAGTCGCGGCCGCGGAAGCTGGCCGAGGTGGTCAGTGACAGCTGCTGAGTGACGCCCGCGTTGAGGCTGATCTGATGATTCAGGCCCTGCCTGTTACGTTCGCTTCCGGCCACGTCCCTTGCCCGCGAAGCGGTCTGGGTGATCGATGCCACCAGGCGTTCGGCCAGGCGCAGTGCGGTGCGCCAGGAGACGGCCTGATAGTTTTCGCTCAGCATGCCTCCGGCCGTCACCGCCATAAAATCGTTCTGATACACTCCGCCAGAGCCGACCGCCAGTGGAAACGCCTCGTCGGTTAAACGCAGGCGTCCCACGGCCATTGAGAGCCCGTCCTCTGCCATCGCTATCGACGATCGTGCCTGAATGTAGGGGATGCGCTGCGTCTCACGATGGCCGGTTTGATCGTGGCTGATGATTTCAAAATCGTCTGACGTACTGATGGCCGGAATGTCATCCAGGCTGTTCATGCCCGCCGTAACCTGAAAGGTCTTCAGCAGAATGCCCGCCTGCCAGACTTCGACCGTACCGGCCTGTGAGACCAGCAGATCCAGCGAGACATCACGGCCTTTATCATTCTCTGACCCGTACTCCGGCATGATCTGTGCGCCCAGCAGGTTGATGCCCGAGAAGAGTGAACCACCGGCGGTGATCTCACCGAACTGCATCACCGAAGACCAGGCGGGAACAGAGCGCTGCGCATAGCTGTAGAGACGGGTGAGCTGATGCTGCGCATCCAGACTGGCGTAGCTCTGCCCGCTGCGGAGGATCCAGTTATTGATGTTGGCGCCCACCTCCGAGGTCAGCGCCTGAGAGGTGTGGCTCGCTCCGGCACGCGGCTGATACTGATATCGCTGGCCGTCATAATTAACAATCAGGGCATTCCCGCCGCTGGCGTAGTGCGGGTCGCTCAGCAGATCGCTCTCCGGCACACTCAGCAGAAGGGTGCTGCGAGCAATCTCCTGCTCCACCAGGACAGGGCTCTCTGCCGGAAGGCGCAGGCAGGCATCCTGGTCCTCGTGAGTGAAGCGTTCAGGACTGATACTCAGCGCCTGCAGTTGTTCTGCGGTCCAGCAGGGATTGCCCGCCTGATCAAACGTCAGGATATGCACACCTTTGCTCTGCCTGTTGACGATGATATTCACGGGCTGCTCGCCAGGAAGAAAATGGGTGCCTGCATCGAGCAGGGCTGAGGCACTGGCATCGTAGCCCAGCGCCTTCAGCATCTCCTGGTCGTAGCCGCCCGCCGCCAGCGTCGCGGCTGAAAAGATAAGCAGGCTGAGTAGCCGGAATCTTTTCATCGTCTTCAGCGGCCAGGGCTACAGCTGCGCAACATAGGGTGTCGTTAAAATTCCGTAGCGGGTCACGGGATGCAGCCGCACAGAGGTAATCCCTGTTGAGGCCGCAGGCAGAGGCAGCGTGATTTTTTCACCCGGCAGAATATAGGTTTTCTTCAGCTTCACCAGCCGCTTGCCAGGCAGCAGATCAACCTGCTCGGTGAGTCGGACGACATAAGGTGTGGGATTTTCAATCTTCAGCGATGAACCGCTGCGCTGGAAGGTCAGGCCGGTCCAGGGTGTCGTATTTAAGGGCAGATCGGCGGGGGAAATAATCACCGGAATATTCTGGCCAATCAGAACACGCGCGCGATTTTTTTTGCCGTCATCCTGCGGGACAGAAACAAAATCAATACGCTGCATTTTCTGCTTATTCAGCTTTACGCCCGCTTTTAACACCACGCGAATCTGCTGATTTTTTCCGCCTTCAACGCGCACCAGCTGCGGCGTAATAATCAGGGCATTTTCAGGATCTTCAGGCAGCGTCTGCAGGCGACTGTGCAGTAGCGCAGTGCTGTTTTCGGTATTCTGCACAGTAATCGTGGCTTCGCGCGCCTCATCGTCAATAAACAGGCTGGATGTCTCCGGTTGCATGCCTGCTGCAAAGACAGAAGAGGCAGAAAATAAGACCAGAACAGCAAGGCAGAGAAATTTCATCAGGGTAGTCATATCCGTCGCTCAATAAGGCGAAGGCCATCCAGCCTTCGCCATAAACAGAAGAAAATTACAGATACACAACAGAGAAGGTCACGTTACCGTCGACTTTGATGTCTTCACCGGTTGGGTAATAATTGCTCTTCTTCAGCAGGATTATCGGATGAAGGGTGTAGGTTGATTTGGTATATGCAGCGGGTGTGGATGAGTTCGCATCTGACCCCAGCGCAAAGTACCCCTGTTTTTCCAGCAGGGCATTGACCGATGACGAGATCGCGACCTCAGTCCAGGCGGCTTTGTCTGTGCTGATGAGCAGGTGATTATTGGCGGCACCGTCAGCGGTGGCCGCGACAACGGACAGAAACATTACACCGACTTTGGACTGTGCGCCATCCAGACCCAGGCCAAAATAATTCTCATCAGATGTTCCGCCAACCTGCATACTCAGCTGACTGGTTGCCTCCTCTTTCGTCATTGCACTGGCGGTACGGTTGTCGGTGGTCTGAATTGCTATCGCAGAAGGGGCATCACAATCCACATACACGCTGATATTACTGGCTGTTTTGGCGTTATAGTTCTGATTCAGAGTCGCCGCGGTTATATTGCCAAAATCCACGGAGGCATTACTCAGCGACACATTACAGGCGCTGGGTGTAATTGCGCCGGTGATACTCAGTGAAGCAGATTCAGCAGCCTGACCAGCAAAACTGACAGAGGCTATTGCGGTAAAAATGGCAGTGTTTAACAGTAATTTACGCATAATATTTCTCAATTTAATAATAGGAATAGTCAGTCAATATAAATAGGGTGATCTGACTTTTATGTTGTGTTTGTTAATCGCTGCACCATGCAGCGTGAATAAAATAGCAAGACACGCATCCTCCTTATTTATCCATGCCGGATTGTGCATTGATTAATTGAGAGCTAAATCAATCCATCGATTCAGTGTTAACAGGCTAACATGTTCGTTTATTAATCGTTAAGGCAGGGGGCGGGTAAAGTTATTCTTATTCTGGTGCGGACGTTATATTTTTAAGTTATCTGTTTACCTGTAGATAAAAAGAGTTCTAAAAATAGAACGAATCGAATAAAAAGAATGCGATATCAGCATAATGTTTCGCCATTTTTAGCGCAGAAGGTGATTTTTTGGCGATCGCTCCTTCTGCTATTGACTGGCAATTAGTGGAAGAAGTTATTTTTATCATTAACCTGAATTAAGGGAGTGATTTCTCTTTTCAGTCTATTTCTTATGAATTAAGTCAAATTAAGAGACTAATGAGGGGCTATGTTTTTTTAATTAAGAAAGGAGAGAGGGGATTGCTGCATGAAAAAAAAAGGGGCTGGGTGGGAGTAATTGCTCAACACGCTGGCTGAGCAACGGCCTTTTTCCTTTTCGGTGTTTCTTATCAGGCCATATCGTATGAAAGATGAATCTTCATAGAGCTATTACTATCATTTGTAGTGTTGAATGAAGATAAAGGTGGCAGTCACTACCCATTAAAGATGAAAAATTAACGAATGAATCTCATTACCGGAATTTTTAATGCAGTAGCGCGTTGCGGAGGGAGCCCTGTCGCCAATCGAATCAGATCTGTGACAGATCCTGAAGCCCTGTTGTATCCTTTACCTGATTTTTGGATCCATTCGCTTACAAGGAGAGGAAAGAAGATGCGAAAAAAAAGGAAAGTGCTGATCTGTATCCCGGTCGTGATTATTTACTTCCTGATTATACCGGAGATTATTCTTCGCACGTTGACACCTGAACACCTCGTGAGGGTGAGTGATTTCACAAGCCTGGGCGGTTTGCTGAATCCGCTACTCTCGCTGATCATTTTTCTGACCCTTCTCTCTGTTGCTTTGGCTGTATTCACCGTCCTGGCTGTGTGCAGGCTCTATCAGGCAGGCAGGCGGGCAGGGAGTGAGTAGAGCCCGTGAAGTTATCCATACGTAATGAATCAGCCTGCAAGACGTTAAGCTGGTCGAACAGGCGGCTGCAGTATCACAGCGGGTAACACAGGCGGGAGACTGGGAGCGCCAGACCGATCAGGCCATCCGTGAAACGTCCATGAGCCGGGAGGTTAAAGCCGATACTGAAAAGCGTGAGCAGATCATCAGGGAAACGACTGTGAAAGCCACGGACAGGACCACGGTGATCGGCACGGCGTCACTGATGGCCGGCGCTTTTCAGCACGTAACGACAGGAAATTACAGCGTGGCCGCACAAGAAAGTCAGCTGATTACAGTGGGCGGTGATGCGGAAACAGACGTTAGTGGCAGCGCGGCGATAGAGGTCGGGCAGGCACTGCTGATTACTATCCAGCCTCGACAAGATGTCTGGCTGAGCTAAGGGATTAACAGCCTGTCACGCAGATGGTAAATTAAAATCCGTTAACCATTTGACGAAAGGGATTCGCATGTATGGATACTACAGAGCAACTCAAGGGCACATATTATTTCAATAACTTATCAAATCTGACGCCGCAGGAACTGCTGTTCTGGATACTGGTTGATGAGACTCAAAAGCAATCAGGTGTACAGGATATTGTGGCCGTTGCAGGACTAATTCTGGGAAATAATAACATCGATGTACCAGGTAAGCCCAATATGGCAACTCCTGGTACTTCCGTTGCGTCGCTCTTTTTCCGCAAACACCTTTCCTACAAATTTCGGCGTCGCATCCTGCCAACGCTGACTGCTAAATCTCTTACTCTGCGCGGCCTGAAGATTTTTTGGGTGAATAACCTGGGCGCTTTCGCTGGCAGAGCAGTACCTGTTGTTGGATGGGTGATTCTGGCAAACGACGTTGCACAAATCAGTTTTCGCACATCTCATCGCTATAACTTAATTGTGCGGGCGGAGGATAAAATCTGGTGAGTAAGATAACGATAAACCCTAACGTGGTGCGCGAATTCATACTGCGTGAATTGCCACTGGTAACAACGTTCCTGTTGAAGAAAATCGAGGTTGGAAATAATGATATATTGCAGGAACAATATGAAGCGGATGATATCGCTGAAATGGCTGAAAAGTTTTTTAAAGAATTTGACGTACAGCCAGCAGGTTTCAATCTCGCGGCCCATTTTCCCTGGAAGACTTCATCACTGTTCTCTCGCGCTTCTGTAAAACAGGACAAAAAGCCACTGACTATAAGAATGTTTATTGAGTCAGCCAGTGCAGGGCGCTGGCTTTTTTAGCTGCTTTCAGAGGGAAATGCGCAAAGACAGGGCGAATTTTTCTTGCTCAGAATTCACCTTTAGTTTTTACATAGTGGATTCAACGGGACGGATTTGGTTTCCCTTCAAGCCTTCGGCTTCACTCCATCGTGCACCTGTTACCAGGCAGATTTTCGAAATGCCAGCCAGATCTGAGACCGGCTGTTCATATCTTGCGAGAAGTGTTTTGATTTACTGAATAGTAAATACATCAAAAAATGCAGCAAAATGAAAGCCCGGCATATTAAAAAAACGAGCGCGTAGCCATTTTGAAGCCATGACCAGACCCAGAAAACAAAAAAGCCACTCCTGTGAGTGGCTTCAATTTGCTGATTTAACAGCTAAAATTTGGTGGCCCCTGCTGGGTTTGAACCAGCGACCAAGCGATTATGAGTCCCAATCCGACGCGAGTTAAATCAGTAACTTACTGATTTTCATATTTTCTTTAGGCCGAATAGTGATGAAAAGTGGCATATAGCATCACGCTCTGCTGCCACTTTGCTGCCAATTTATGGGGTAGCATTTGAAGACAAATTTAGAAATCCTAAAAAACAGGCTTATTCAGATAGTTTAATTTTGATGAAATCGACAAGATAACTTAAGCTGTCAGGGCACATAATTGCTAGGTTAATGCAACATCTATCCAGCATTTCAGACTCATTCACACCAAGTAATAATGCAGCTTCGTAGAATTCTTTATGCTTTTCTGAGCCTGCACCACGATTTAGTGCCGCTGTGGTAACATCAGGTTCCCCGTTTACCAATTTGGAAAGATTATTTACATATTCTAGGTTTTTTTTAATAATCCATTTTTCAGGCCACTCATCGCCGGGCAGATAGTTTATATTCTCAGAGAACCACTGTGTGAAGTCTTCGTGATTCTTTTCTAGCATAGAATGAGCACATTTCAGGTTGTCTCTGTATAATCTTTTTTGATCACCATCGAAAACTGTAATTACTTTTTTTTTCATTCCTCTTTGAAAAATAGCGGCCATTTGACGTGCTAATGAACTGGCTGAGCCAATTACTTCAATTTGTAATCTTGATCGTATACTGCTAGGAAGGATGTTAGATAAAAGTTTTGCTGCAACCACATCCTCTACCAAGACATCGAGCTCTTGAGAGTTTTCTGAGCTTAATTTACCAAATGCATATTCTGGAGATATTTCAGTGTTGATTATGGTTTTGGAGTTTATATTTTCAATGTAGACTCGGGCATCATCAGGAATGCATCCAAAAATTATATCTGAATGAGTGGTGAATATAATTTGTAGTTTTCTTTTATGAGAGGCTGACTTTAATCTTTCAATAAGCTTAACCTGTGCTTCTGCATGAAGACCTAACTCTATCTCATCAACAATTATTAATGCACCGGGTTTGGCTGAATATAATATAGAGAATATTTCGAAGAGCGCGTTTTCCCCCGCCCCCATGTTGAATCCAGATATTGTTTTACCTTCATACGTGACGATTGGCAGCCTATATCTTGAGTGTGAAACAAATTTAAAATCACCATATTGTTTGTTGAGAATATAACCCACATTTTCTCTTATTTCATTTTCACAGCCTAACTCATCACCATTAAATATAAATAACTTGGCATAACTCTTAGATTGACTTTTTTCACTATGGGGAACTATTCGTTCAATTCCCAAGAAGATTACTTGACGTTCTACTCTCTTGTCATAATTGTTCCATTTACCTCCTTTCTTTTTAGAACGTACTTGCCTGCCAATCCCTTTTCCTGTGGGGACTGTTTTAGCAGGTTTCCAACTATTGTGGGCAATGTAATATCCAATTGCTATTCCTTCTTGTGGCACTTCGTCAGAATGCTGAATGAAAAAATCCGCAAAGGTATAATAAGGTTTTCTCTTTCCAGACATAATGTGCTTATCTTCATCACTATGATAAGCACAAGCAATCATAGCTAATAAAGTCGATTTGCCAGAGCCATTTCTTCCGGCAATCGCTAATAATGGATAATCTATTTTAATTTCAAATGAAGATAAGGAACGAAGTCTTCCATGTTCGAGAGCTACTTTTCTTAATAGAGCGTGTTCTAAGGAATTTGTAAACCATTTCCTTAAGCTTATATCAGTTTGACTTTCTCTATATTTCATTTTTACCTCAATTTATATTTTTTAATTTTTGCTGGTGCTTCTGAAAATGGTTTATGATTGAAGTTGTTAAGGTTTTTATTTTAATTATTAATCAATCCTATTGAGAGGGTTAAGTAACATAGCTTCTGATAAATGATCTGGCGCAAAGTGTGCGTAACGCATCGTTACTTTGATATCCGTATGCCCTAATATTCTCTGAAGCACTAAAATATTGCCGCCGTTCATCATGAAATGAGACGCGAAGGTGTGGCGTAAAACGTGCGTCAACTGCCCAGCAGGAGTCTCAATACCGGCACGTTGCATAGCCTTTCTAAAGGCTGAATAACATGGTTTAAAGAGCAACTGCGCTTTTCTGCTCGATGGTAGTTCTGCCTGTAATTTTTCAGTTATCGGCACCGCTCGGTTTTTCTTGCCTTTAGTTTTCACGTAGATGATCTGACCGGCGCGGATTTGGTTGCCCTTCAAGCCTTCGGCTTCACTCCATCGTGCACCTGTTGCTAGGCAGATTTTCACAATGGTCGTCAGGTCTTTGGAGCGGCTGTTCTCACACTCGGTGAGAAGGGTTCTGATTTCATCAATGGTGAGATATGCCATCTCCGATTCACTGATTTTAAATTCGCGCACGTTCTCTAACGGGTTGCGTGCGGTCCATTCATCTAACCGGCGCAGTTCGTTGAACATCGCCCTGAAATACGCCAGCTCTAAATTAACTGTGCGTGGCGTAACCGTCTTCACTCGGCTGGAGCGGGTGATCTTCCCGCTTAACCGCTGCTCGCGATAAGACGCAAAAATTTTCGCGTTAAACTCGGTTGCGAGTGGATTTCCCATAGCCTCGCAGGCGAACGCCATTGTGGTTCGCCGCTTCTCACCATCCGCCAACGTAATGCCATGCGTTTTGAACCACAATTCAACCAGCTCAATTACCCGCCGCTTATCTGCTTTCTCTCCCAGCCAGGGCTTATCTTGAGCCTGTTCTTTTACGAACTTCTCATAGGATTGCGCCTCGCCCTTCGTCGCAAACTGGCGGCGAATCCTTTTGCCGTCACGGCCGTTTGGGAAAACCTGTGCCTGCCATTTCCCGTTGGGTAATTTATTTATCGCCATGCTTTGCCTTTAAAGGTACTCAGTGCGGGCAACGACTTTGCCCAAGACCTTGATGTCGTCTGCCTTGCATTCAAATGAGGCTTTGCCATTCTCAACGCGGATGCGCCCGCCGGGAAAACGGTACAGCTCTTTAACGCTAATGAGCTTATCAATCTCGATGAGCCACAGCCCGTCGGTGATTTCTGCGGCGGTCATATCAACCAGGTAATTCTGTTTCTCGAATTGTACTAACAGAGGGGCTTTAACATCACTTGGTAAGAGCTGAGCGTCATATTCAACCCAATCAGATGATGAAAAATTCCCATTTGTGATTTTTCTGAGTTCGATTTTGGTTGATGGCTGATCTTGATTTGTGATGTTCGAATCACCGCGGCCATATGTCAGCCACTCAAGGGAAGTGCCGGTTTCCATCGAGCAAATCAGAACCCAATCAGCAGGAAAGTTCCCACGCATTATGCGGTTAGCCATAGTGCTTTGAGACACATCTAAGTGCCGACACAGCGCCTGTCGAGATGCAAAACCGTATGCCTGAACAATGCGCTCAATGGGATCTTTACCACCCTCTGGTAAAGTTGGAGCTTTACGACTCGTAAAATCTTTCGTTGACCTTTCCAATTTGTGATCCTAATATTCACTCGTCGTATCAAGACGTGTTTAATAGTGATGAATAGAGTTGGCTAGAACTCAACAGAGGATAGTGCATCATGACCCGTAAACTTTCAATGCGCCCTTCAATCAATCTCGTGATTTCGGAACCCTACATAACAGTTGAAGAGTTCTGCCGTCGCACTGGATACAAGGAAGGCACCGTTCGCCAGATGTACCGTGAAAACCGTTTACCCATCAGAAAGAAAGAAGGCATAAACGGACTTATCGAAATCAACATGGTTGCTCTCACTATCGAAGCCGCTGCTGGCTGCGAAATCACAATGCAGGCTTGATACATCCATATTGGGATAGCAGAAGGGATTTATCATGTTTGATTTTCGAGTCTCCACACATAGCCATTTCGATGATGCGTGCCGGGCGTTTGCACTGAAGCACAACATCATTCAGCTGGCTAAAAAAGCCGGGCTGAATCCTCAGACCATCCGTAACAAACTCAATCCGGAACAGGTTCACCAGTTAACAGTTCGTGAAATGTTGCTGCTTACCGATCTGACGGAAGACGCAACGCTGATTGACGGCGCGCTGGCGCAGCTGCATTGCCTGCCGTGTGTGCCGGTGAACGAAATGGCTCAGGAAAACCTTCCAGCTTATGTCCTGAAAGCCACTGCCGAAGTAGGGCAGTTAGCTGCGGGTGTAGTGAGCCATGAGCAATTAACAGTAGCCTGTCGCCGTGGTCTGGTTCAGAACGTACATGCAGGTATCCGCTGTCTCACTCTGGCCGCACTGGCAGTTCAGGCGAGAGTTCACTCTAATCCTGCGCTGTCAGGTACTGCTGATGTGTTAAGTGGTATCGGTGCATCTATAGGGATGGTGTGAAAAATGGCGTTTTCAGTGGCTCCGCTTCTGAGGCGGCAAAGTCCGTCCCACGCATACGGCCACGGCTGGATTGCGGCAGATAAGGGCAGGCGCTGGCACCCGGCAATTTCACAGGCCGAACTGCTGGCAGGATTAACGGGTAAGAGGAAAGAATCATGGGTTACAAAGCTGAAAGTATCATTGTTCAGATGAACGCGGGGCAGCGTGCCAGTGCGCTTAATCATATCTCTGCACTTCGCACCATGATGTACGGCGATTGCAGCCACGAACTAAACCGCTTTATCGCAGACATGCGTAATAAGCGTGATCATCAGGCTGAACAGAATAGCCGCGCACTGAGCGCAATTTTCTTCCTGGCAAATATCAGCAAAGAACGTCACAACGTTGATTTCAGTGAACTGACGAGTGACGAAGTTAAGGCGCTGATTAGTGCAATGAATCACTTAAAAGCAGTCGTGAGTTTATTTCCAAAGAATCTGACGTTACCTAATTAATTAACCCAACGAAATTAAATGGCGTAAACCCGCCGGGCATTTTTTTGCCCGAATTCAGGAGAAAGAGAAATGCGAAATATCCAGACCCGTAATTTTAAAGCTGATGAGGACGCGCTGGTCGCCCTGCTGAGTAAGGCCAAATCTGAACAGCGCAGTGACGATGCTCTGGCGGCTTCTATTCATATTGCCGCGCTGGCTATCCATGCCCGTAAAAAGGAAATGTCAGCAACCGAAATCATTGAGCTACTGGAGAGAGAATCAGAGCGTTACAAGAATCAGGCACAGGAGCTGCACTGATGGCTGATTCAATGGACATGGTACAGCAGCGCGTGCAGGAAGAACTGGCGCGCAATCTGGCTAACGCAACTCACCGCCCGGCAGGGGCGAGTGAGTTTTTCTGCCTGTCGTGTGGCGAAGAAATCCCGGAGCAGCGCCGCCGCGCACTGCCCGGCGTTTGCCTCTGCGTGACCTGCAAAGAAATCAGTGAGCTGAAAAGTGTGCATTACAAAGGGGCGGCATTATGAAAACCATCCTGAAATGGGCTGGCAGCAAGTCCGGCCTGATGCCTGAGCTGATTAAGCACCTGCCCGCAGGTGATCGTCTGGTTGAGCCGTTCGCCGGTTCCTGCGCGGTCATGATGAATACGGATTATCCGGCCTATCTGGTGGCGGATGTTAATCCCGATCTGATTAACCTCTATCGTCAGGTTAAAGAGCATACGCGCCCGTTTATCGTCGTGGCGTTATCGCTCTTTACTCAGAATCAGACTGAGGAAAGTTATTATCAGGTTCGTGAAGATTTTAATTTCAATGCGGGGCTGCCACTGCTGGAGCGCGCCGCTCACTTCCTGTACCTGAACCGCAATGGCTACCGTGGCCTTTGTCGCTATAACAAGCGCGGCGAATTCAATATTCCCTACGGCAATTATAAAGAGCCATATTTCCCGCTGGCCGAAATCGAAGCGTTTGCCGTAAAGGCTCAGCGCGCGACGTTTGAATGTCTGGGTTACAGCGAAACCCTGAGCATGGTCCGTGCCGGTGATGTCGTGTACTGCGATCCGCCGTATCACGGTACTTTCACCGCTTATCACACTGATGGGTTCAGCGACGATGATCAGCACTCGCTGGCCTGCACCCTGCTGGGTATCTCTGAGCGTAACCCGGTCATTGTTTCAAACAGCGACACCCTGTTTACACGCAGCATCTACCGCGAATTCGATCTGAATAAAGTCACTGCGGCCCGCTCTATTGGGGTTGCTGCAGGCGAGAAGAAGCAGGCGACGGAAATGATTGCCGCCCGTAAACCGGCAACATGTGGGGTTGCAGCATGATGACGACTGCCAAAATTAAACATCCGGTGATTCGATACCACGGCGGCAAGTTTCGTCTTGCGTCATGGGTTATCCAACACATGCCTGAGCACACCTGTTATGTCGAGCCGTTTGGGGGAGCAGCTGGAGTATTGATTCAAAAGCCGCGTAGCTATGCAGAGGTTTATAACGATCTCGATGGTGAGGTGGTAAATCTGTTTCGCGTATTACGTGATGAGGAACTGTGCCAGCGCCTTAAAGATGCCTGTCTGCTAACTCCTTACGCGCGTGATGAATTTTATGCAGCTCGTGAATTAAGCAATGAGCCAGTAGAGCGCGCTCGACGTATGGTTGTACGGGCGAGTATGGGTTTCGGTTCCGCTGCTGGTCTCGGAGGTAATTCAGGGTTCAGGGGAGACAGTAAGCGGAAGTACGCCACCGCCGCACACCTCTGGGAGCGTTACCCGCATAACCTGGCTGTCATTTGCCAGCGTCTACAAGGTGTAATCATCGAAAACAAAGACGCGATAGCAATTATGCGCGCTCACGATGCCGAAACCACTCTGCATTACATTGATCCGCCTTATGTGACTGAGACGCGAGCTAAAGGCAATCGCAGTTACAACCACGAAATGACTGATGCTGATCATATTCAGCTGTTAGCTGTGGCCACAACTTTGGCTGGCAAGGTGATGATCAGTGGGTATGACTGCGAGCTATACCGCGACTTACTTACCGGATGGAATCTCGTCAGCAAAGAATCCAGAATCAGCGCCGGCAGAGGCACGAAGGTTAAAACCGAGTGCCTCTGGCTAAGTCCTGACATCAGCTGCGGCGCAGCAGAATTTCGGGTGGTAGAGTGACTCAGGCTTATGCATACCCGTGGAATGCACCTAAAAAGGCAATCAATCCACAGCTGGACCCGGCGGAAGTTGCGCCGGTGTCCGCGCTTTCAAACCTGATCGCTCTCTATGCTGCGGATAATGAGCAGGAACAGCTGCGCCGCGAGGCAGTGAGCGATCAGGTCTGGGACCGCTACTTTTTCAACGAGTCCCGCGATCCTGTCCAGCGCGAAATTGTGCAGGACAGAATTGTCAGCCGGGCAAAGATGGCCCGCGAACAGCAGCAACACAATCCCGATCTGGTTATCGTTGCCGATGTCAGCGCACAACCTTCGCACATCAGCAAGCCTCTCATGGAGCGCGTTAAGTTTTTCCACAATCTCGGCAGGCCTCAGGCTTATTCCCGTTACCTGCGCGAAACCATCCGCCCCTGCCTTAAGAGGCTGGCCCGCGTGCGCGAAAGCCAGATTTCTGCGTCATTCCGTTTTATGGCCGGTCACGACGGGCTGGACGGCCTGCTGGCGTTGCCAGAAATGAATCAGAATCAGGTTAAGCGTTTGTCTACGCTGGTCGCTGCGCACATGAGTATGTGTCTGGATAAGGCCAGCGGCCATCTGTTCGTCAGTGACGACGTGACGCCGGAGCAGGTCCGCCAGGCATGGGAGCTTGTTGCGGCAGAAGCGATGCGTCTGGACGTAATCCCTCCGGCCTTTGAGCAGCTGCGCCGCAAAAAGCGCCGCCGCAAGCCTGTGCCTTACGATCTGATCCCGCCATCGCTGGCCCGTATGCTCTGTGCGGACTGGTGGTATCGCAAGTTATGGCAGCTGCGCTGTGAATGGCGTGAAGAGCAGCTGCGTGCTGTCTGCCTGGTCAACAAAAAAGCGTCCCCCTACGTCAGCTTTGAAGCGGTGATCCATAAGCGTGAGCAGCGCAGGAAGTCTCTGGAGTTCTTCCGTTCACATGAGCTGGTCAGCAATGAAGGTGACACGCTGGATATGGAAGACGTGGTGAATGCCAGTAACAGCAACCCGGCACACCGCCGCAATGAAATGATGGCCTGCGTGAAAGGTCTGGAGCTTATCGCGGAAATGCGCGGCGACTGCGCCGTGTTTTACACCATTACCTGCCCGTCACGTTTTCATGCAACGCTTAACAACGGCAGACCGAATCCGAAATGGACCACGGCCACCGTTCGCGAGAGCAGCGATTATCTGGTTGATACGTTTGCCGCCTTCCGCAAGGCCATGCATAAAGCCGGGATGCGCTGGTATGGCGTGCGGGTTGCTGAGCCACATCATGACGGCACCGTACACTGGCACCTGCTGTGCTTCATGCGCAAAAAGGAGCGCCGTTCAGTCACCGCGCTGCTGCGGAAATTCGCCATTCGTGAAGACCGTGAAGAGCTTGGCAACAATACCGGGCCGCGCTTCAAAGCTGAGTTAATCAACCCGCATAAAGGCTCACCGACCAGTTATATTGCCAAATACGTGAGCAAGAATATCGACGGGCGCGGCCTGTCGGATGAAATCAGCGCCGAAACCGGCAAATCACTGCGCGACAGTGCAGAGAACGTGGGCGCGTGGGCGTCACTTCATCGTGTACAGCAGTTCCGTTTCTTCGGCATTCCGGGCCGCCAGGCTTACCGGGAATTACGCCTGCTTGCCGGTCAGGCGCTGAGAAATCAGAGCGATAAAAAAGCCGGTGCGCCGGTGCTTGAAAACGCGCAACTGGATGCCGTGCTGGCCGCTGCAGATGTTGGCTGCTTTGCCACCTACATCATGAAACAGGGCGGTGTACTGGTTCCGCGCAAACACCACATCGTCAGAACCGCTTACGAACTTAACGACGAGCCAACCCCTTACGGCGATCACGGTACCCGCATTTATGGCATCTGGTCCCCGTTAGTGGCGGGCCGCATCTGCACGCACGCAGTGAAGTGGAAAATGGTCCGTAAGGCCGTTGACGTTCAGGAGGCGACAGCCGACCAGGGCGCTCGCGCCCCTTGGACTCGTGGCAATAACTGTCCCCCTGATGAAAAACTGAACATTTCAGGGGGCAATCCAGTATCTGTTGAACCTTTTGAATTAGGCGAAGCGCCTCTGTATGGTCCGGCAGACTTCGACAATATGACCAGAAAGCAGCGCCGTGATCTGCTGGCGCGTCTTCGGGTGGTAAAGCCGCGCCAGAAGCAGAGTTATAAGCAGGTAATTGACGATGTTCAGCGGGCTGATCTTGTTGCAGAGCTGAAAACGAGAGGCTTTACCGGTGAAGAAACTGAAACGAATCTGCTTCTGTGCGGAGGCAGTCTCAATTCAGGCGCGGGGATGCGCATTTTCTATAAGAACGGGCGGCTGCAGGAGGATGATAAATGGAGCCGCTGGATCTAGTATTCATCGCATTTGGGTGGTGTAACTGGATAAAAATCAAGGGTTAGGCAAAGCACGTATTTCGTCATAAAAACCAGAATACGGCCTATTGATCGTAAAAAATAATTTCACATTTGAAAATTGATAATATACTGTATGCATAACCAGTTGTTGATTGTGCGGAGGGAATATGCAGGATTATTTTTTAGAGTCGATGAAGTTGCAGCGTATTGATTTTTTTATAAAACTTGTTGCTGCTAGCGATTGTTCTGAGGAAGAAAAACGCTTAGCGATTCAGTGGGTTTCTGAGCTTACTGACGAGCTGATGCGCAAGGTTAGAAATCATGACTATTCACGTTTGATGCAAGTACCAGAATGATAGGGGGATCACATGCGAATCGAAATCATGATTAATAAACAGCAGAAGATTAGCCCGGATATTATCACTGCACTTGAGGCCGAACTTTACCAGAATTTTCTACCATTTTATCCCGACACCACTATTCGAATTCGGGAAGGTAGCGCAAATGGCGTTACATTGAGCGGCGTCAGACAGGATGACGAGAAAAAGAACGTCATGGATATTCTGCAGGCGGTGTGGGAAGACGACAGCTGGCAGTATCAACACTGATAACGTTGCTGGCGTCAAAATTCACTTTTGGCGCTGGCAAGGTTGAACAACGAGCATTGCGAGGCGTTAGGCGATGGCCGGTAGCGATTCAAATTATCAGGTAGTTTACCGCGGCGAAACCCTGACTGATTATGTGCCTGGCGGATTGGTTTTCTTTCAGAGGCCAAAAGAGAACGGCGGCGGTTTCTGGTTAGGTCGTACCTTTGACGGGGTTTTCTGGTTTGAAATTTATGAGCCGGTTTCTCTTTCTCAGGGGCTGGTTTATCTCCAGGAGCTGAAAAATTCCGTCCCGACAGATGCAAAACCATTGCAGGAAGATAACAACCTGACGCTATTCTGACCCTGTGCGGGTGAGTGCATGTCTATGCCGCATGAATCCGCATGATCCCTGAAGGATCGTTTATGCCCCGGCCCGCCAGTAATGGCGGGCTTTTGCTTATGTCATGCAGGTGCATGAAAACCACTGCATAAAGCGGGCAGGCGTGGCGGGGGTACGAGCGCGCGTTAAAGCGTTAAAAGATGGTTTTTGTTCTAAACATAAGCAATAGTAATTCAGTATATAGAAACATTTTTTACATGACTGCTTAGGGGGAGTGCATGACTGATAATTACGAAGATAGTTACATAAGTGATCTTACAGATAGAGTTTTCCTTATCAAAAATCAATTCGAAGCCGGTAAACTTCACATTGCTCGACATCTTCTAAGTGGTTTTCAAGAAAGTTTAAGTAAAATAAGATTAACAGATGATGGAAAAGTTGATCCTAAAACAGTCGATGGTCGTATAAGAGCCATGGGGGCTGCTGTTAGCCATATTGTCGAAAGACAAGAAATAAAGAAAAAATTTAGCATAGTTGATTTTCAAGAGACTTATTTCAAGATTCTTTTTGGAAATTTCTCGCAGTTTTATAAGGGAATGAATGACGCACGCGCACAGCCTTTTCAATACGCAAGATTTATTTCTGAACAAAAAGACTTCGTTGAGCATTTAGACGATATTTTCCCAGAAATGTTAGAAGATATTAAAGGGTTCTGGGAAACGTCTTACGAAATAGGTGAAGTTCACCTTCAGGATGGCGATCAACTAAAAGCTAATTTTGCAGGTGATCTTTTTCCTGCCTATTCAGAAAATGCCGTGTCAAGCACTGGTCTTTATATAGATACTATGATCTTACCTTGCCCCATACTTCGAGTTGGTAGGTTATATGGACTTACAGATAAAGAAAATTTTTGCTTTTTACTTATTAAACACGTTTTGACGTGTATGTCTTATCGTGATCTAGCACTCGAAGATATTCAACCGGCCATTGTTTTAGTATTACCCGATAGAAGAGACTTTAATGAAGATCACAATACTGCTTTGGCGGAGCGCTCAACACCGTTCGTATTAGCTCATGCTCAATATTTATATGACAGGGAATTTGAATCTAGAGAGCATCTATTCGAATTTAGTTCATCTCTTACAGATATAGAAAAAGTTTGCAAAGAACTTAAACGCCCAGAACGTTTAGTTTTTGACACCGATTGGGGGTGCGGCGGTCGCTCGCAATTAGAGCGACATTTATCTGACTCAGACAGATTGCATTCTCCTGTGTTAGATGGCAATCCTGGAATTGAAGTGATGTTCACATGTACAGGTCGCATGCCCCAAGCACTTGCAGCAAGAAGTAATGCTCAAGACTTCATAAGCACTCCGTACATAAATGCCGAAACATCATGGCTATATTATACTTGGTTAATGGAATATGAATCTTTAGATTTTAAAGTGGATAATGAGTCATTGAATAACATGCATATGATTAATGCCTTATCTAAAGGTATGCAAGGAGGCTTTTCTTGGTTAGGAGATGTGCCAATGGAAAATATTTTAAAAATAAGAAGAAAGGGGTTGATGGAGGAAGTTAGAGGGATTTTATCGAGTGGGGTTTCCGATTTGGTGAACGCTTCGCCACAAGATTATAATAAATCTTCTCAGAGGGTAATTGATAATGTCGACAAGGCATTTATTCAACATAAAAGGTTTTTAGAAAAAGCTAAAGCTGAAAAACTCAAAATATTAGGTTTTGAAGTTGCTCCATTTGTTGTTAACGGAGCTTTTGGGATTGCATCAGCTTTCATTAATAAGCCAGAATTGGCAGCAGCAAGTTTTGCATTTGGAGCTTTTGGAATACCAACTTTAAAAGATATTAGGACAAGCTTTAAGCAGAGAAGTGATAAGTTAGAAAATTATAAAAATACAGCAACCGGATTAATGTTCAGTAAAAAATAAAGTGTGGGCCATCCATGGCCCTTACTTTAGTCTAAACAATATGGCTTGAAATTAATCACTTCCTCATTAAGCCAATCGTTCAATTCCTCAAAGCGTTTCTGTAGCGGCATTAGTTCGTTACGCACAAACACCTTGCTGGCCTTTTCAACGTCACCGAACCCGCCCGTGTTGCTGGGGATAATCCCCATGAGCTGCGGCGGTACACGATGCACGGCCAGCATGTCGTCGCGGCTCACGTTTTTGATGTTCAGGAATTCATCCTTCGCCGCCACCTCTGACAGCGGGATGATCTGGATGCCGTCCTTTTTCCCGTTTGGGCTGTACATAAACAGGTTGCGAAAGTTGCCAGGCCCCTTTGCGCTTTTCATGGCACCGCGGATATTGTCCACGTCCTGCTGGCTCTGCGCCGGGTCTGTCATGTACATGATGAAACCCGCATGGCTGCCGTTGAGGTAATACTTGCGGCGGAACAGCGTGGCCGACTCATTCAGCAGCGCCGACGGAATAGCCGACAGGTAGCCCGGCAGGCCGTAAATCTCCTGATTGATGTCCGGCTCCATCAGGTGAAACACGCTACCCTTCGCAAACTCATACGGCTCCGTGTTAATGCCATAGTGCGCATACCAGTAGGTATCCAGATCGAGGCCGCGCCGGGTAAACTTTGCCAGCGACGGCTCCAGCTTCAGCACGTTACCGAGGCGGCTGGTCCGCTTTTCCAGATAGGCATTGCCGAAAATCAGGTAATCCAGCGCAAAACGGCTAAACGCCTGCTGACTCAGCAGCGGGTGCGGGATAAAGGTACTCGCCAGAATATTGCACTTCACGCTGATGGGTGAGCTGTGATGCACGGCGGCGCGGAACGTGCGCGCCAGCCCGTCAACGCTCACGGGCGGTTCATACCAGCGGTCATTAATAATACACTCCACGTAGTCCAGCAGTTCGCGGCGGTCCAGCACCGGGATCGGGTCGCCAAAGGTAAACGCCTCCGACGCTGCACCGCTGGTCATGTTATCCGGCTGCGGCACGGGCTGTGTGCGGGTCCGGTTCCTGCGTTTGCTCATTAATAAATCTCCACAATGTTCTGCGTGTGTGCCGCCTGTCCCTGCAGCGGCTCGTTTGCCAGCGCGTGCATGGTCGCCCAGGCTAAATCGCCGTGGCTGACTTCCTCGCTGCGGCTGGTTTCATAGGTCGGACGGTTGCCGCTGGCCGTGGTCGCCTTGCGGATAGACATAAATGACTGCGCGATGTCGAGGTGGCTGGCGTCAAATTCCAGCCGTCCGCTGGCGATGGTGTCGTAAGCCTTCAGCACCAGGGCGTTTTTCACGTTCGGGTTATAGACAAACTCCTTCACCTGCGGGAAGAAGGCTTTGACGTTCTCATACACGCCCAGCCCGACGCCGGTGGAGTCGATGCCGATGTAGGTAACGTTATACTGCTGCGTCAGTGTCCTGATGGCGTCAGCCTGTGCCCGGAAGTCCATCCCGCGCCACTGGTGGCGCTCAAGGATGCGGAACTTACCGCCCGGCACGGCGGGAGGCGCCATGACCACGCACCCGGCGCTGTCGCCGTTCTGGGTGCCCTTCGCCGGGTCATAGCCGATCCAGACTTCCTTCCAGCCAAACGGGCGCAGCGCCAGCGCCTCAAAGTCGGTCCAGACTTCCCAGCTGTCCACCATGCACTTCTGCAGCATGGCCAGCTGGAAGACCGACGCCAGATCGTCCATAAAGACGCACATCAGCAGGTTCTGGTAATCCTCCGGGCTGTAGCGCGTGCGCAGCTGCTCCAGGTCAAACAGGTCACAGCCGCCACGCACCGCATCTTCAACGGTGACGATCTGGCGAAACTGACCGTCTTCACAGAGGCGGCCGGCGGCCAGTGACTGATGGCTGAGGTCGATATCAACCCGGTCCGCTTTGGCCCGGCCCTTGTTGAACTGCGAACCGGACCAGAACGGATAGGCGCTGTGGGTGAGGCTGGAGGGCGTGGAAAAGTATGTTTCGCGCCATTTCTTGTGCAGCGCCATGCCGGACGCCACTTTCTGCAGTTCCTGAAACTTCGGGATCCAGAAATATTCATCCAGGTAAAGATTTCCGTGATAGCTCTGCGCGGTGCGGGCGTTGGTGCCTAAGAAGTACAGGCACGCGCCGTTACTGAGCGTCATCGGGTCGCCCTTCAGGTCTACATCCACCTCGCGGGCAAATTCGATAATGTACTGTTTAAAGACGTGCGCCTGCGCCTTACTGGCCGACAGGAAAATCTGATTGCGCCCGGTGGTCAGCGCATCGATCAGCGCCTCGCGGGCAAAAAAGAATGTCGCCCCGATCTGGCGCGACTTCAGCAGGTTGCGGACCGAATATTTATTTCCGGCCTCCCACCACTGGCGCTGGTAGCCGAACATCGAGCCGTGGAAAACTTCCTGCAGCTTCTCGATCTGTTCGTCGCTGAACAGATTCTTTTCTGGGGGCTTGCGCGGGCCTTTGTTCCGGTTCTCCACGTTGGGGTTAAGGTCCGCTTCGTTGCCGCCGTTGCTGAACTTACCGATCCGGGCGTGGCGCTCAGACTGGCGCGCCAGCAGGTCAATTTCCTTAAAGTCTTTCCCTTCCTTCTGCTCCTTCATGATGAGCTGGCAGTAACGTGCGGCGGTGGTCAGCTGCATCTGATCGAGCGGGCCGTAGTCGCCCCACCTGTCGCGCTTCTTCCAGCTGTGAACGGTTGCGGGTTTCTCTCCCAGCATTTCAGCAATGCGGGCGATGCGGTATCCCTGAAAGTACAGCAGTAAAGCCTGCCTGCGGGGATCGAGGTCTTCGGGGGCGGGTGTCATGTTCATGCAGCCAAAATACGGCCCCGCCGCTTCCTTTTCCGCCGCCCCTCATTGTGTGGTTTCCCGCACAACGTCCGCGCGTTGTTTCAATACCCCTGCCGCCGCAACCATAGGGCCTCACAGAGTTTTACTGACCGGAGCCTGGACAATGGCAAAGAAAGCAAAGCGTTTTCGTATCGGGGTGGAAGGTGCCACCACAGACGGGCGCACCATCGAGCGCAGCTGGCTTGAACAGATGGCGGCAAATTACAGCCCTGAGCTGTACACCGCCGTGATCAACATGGAGCACATCAAGGGCTATACGCCTGACAGCCCGTTTCGCCGCTTTGGCGTAGTGGAATCGCTGGACGCCGAAGAAATCAGTGACGGCCCGCTGAAAGGCAAGCTGGGACTGTATGCCCTGATCAACCCGACTGACGAGCTGGTCACGCTGACCGGTGCCATGCAGAAAATGTTCACCTCTATGGAAATCCGCCCCGAGTTCGCGGACACCGGCGAAGCGTATCTGATTGGCCTGGCCGTGACCGACAATCCGGCCAGCCTCGGCACCGAAATGCTGCAGTTCAGCGCCAGCGCCGGGGCGAACCCGCTGGCAAACCGCAAGCAGCACCCTGACAACGTTTTCTCCGCCGCTGAAGAAACCCTGATCGAGTTTGAGGACGTGGCAGACGAAAAGCCCGCCCTGTTTGCACGCATCAAGGCGATGTTCAGCAGACAGCAGCAGACCGATGCGGCCCGCTTCAGCGACGTGCATCAGGCCGTGGAGCTGATTGCCACGGAGCAGCAGGACCTGAGCGCGCGCCTTGAAACGGCACTGAGCGAACAGGCTGACAGCCTGAAATCACATTTCAGCAGTGCGCTGGGTGAGGAAGTGCTGAAGCGCGAACAGCTGCAGGCGGACTTCACCGAACTGCAGCAGCAGCTTAGCCGGGAAGATGGCCGCCAGCAGGTCCGCCCGCGCACGCCGGGTAACGGCAGCGGCGGTGAAGTGCGCACCGACTGCTGATACAGCGGCGGCAAACCTTTTTAACGAACAGAGAAAGCAGAGCGATGAAAAATACTACCCGTTTTAAGCTGAATGCTTACATGTCGGTGCTGGCAGAAATCAACAAGATTGACCTGTCCGCGCTGAACAGCAAATTCACCATTGAGCCGTCCGTGTCGCAGACGCTGGAAAGCAAAATTCAGGAGTCGTCCGCGTTCCTGCAGGCCATCAACATCATGCCGGTCAGTGAGCAGAGCGGTGAGCGGCTGGGGCTGGGGATCGGCACCACCATTGCGGGCACCACCGACACCACCCAGAAAGAACGCGAGCCTACCGATCCGACTTACATCGACGGCGACGGCTACAAATGCACGCAGACCAACTTTGACACCGCGCTGCCTTATTCAAAGCTGGACATGTGGGCGAAGTTCAGTGATTTCCAGACCCGCATCCGTGACGCCATCGTGAAGCGTCAGGCGCTGGACCGCATCATGATCGGCTTCAACGGCATCAAGCGCGAGAAAACCTCTAATCGCGTGCTGAACCCGCTGCTGCAGGACGTGAATATCGGCTGGCTGGAAAAAATCCGCCAGGAAAAACCGGCGCAGGTGCTGAGTCAGCACGTCGGTGACGACGGCAAAGTGGTGTCGGATAAAATCACCGTCGGGATCGGCGGCCTGTTCCGTAACCTGGACGCGGTGGTGATGGGCGCAGTGTCAGAAAAAATCGGTGTGCAGTACCAGGACGACACCGAACTGGTGGTGATCTGCGGACGCCAGCTGCTGGCTGACAAGTATTTCCCGCTGGTCAATCAGAGCCAGCCCAACACCGAAGCACTGGCCGCTGATCTGATCATCAGCCAGAAACGCATCGGTGGCCTGCAGGCGGTGCGCGCGCCGTACTTCCCGGCCAATGCGCTGCTGATCACCCGTCTGGATAACCTGTCCATTTACTGGCAGGAAGAGACGCGCCGCCGTTCCATCATCGACAACCCGAAACGTGATCGCATCGAAAACCTTGAGTCGGTTAACGAGGCTTACGTGGTCGAGGACTACGACTGCACCTGCCTGGTGGAAAACATCGAGCTGCTGGAGCAGGAGCCGGAAAAAGCGCCGGGTGAGATGAGCGACGCGGAAATTGCACGTATCGCCGCCGTGGCGGCCAGCGTGGTCAAGTCCATGAGCGGCTCGGACAGTTCAGCCGCCAGCGCGGACACTACGCAGACCGGTGATGCCGGTGATGGCAGCAAAGGCGGAGCGTAACCCGTGACCAACCCTTTCCGCGCGCACACGCGCTTTATTCAGGCACAGGAGGCCGCCCGGTCGGGCGGCAATGGCCGCAGCACAAAGGGCTATGACCTGATGCTGCTGCAGCTGAACGAAGACCGCCGCCGCCTCAAGGGCATTCAGTCCAACGTCCGAAAAGCTGAAATCAAGGTGGAGGTACTGCCGAAGTACGCCGCCTGGGCTGAGGGCGTGCTGAGTGCTGACGGCGCGCAGCAGGACGACGTACTGATGTACGTGATGCTCTGGCGCGTTGACGCCGGTGACTATGCCGGTGCGCTGGCGATTGGTCGCCATGCGCTCAAGCACGGCTGGGCGATGCCGCTGGGACAACGCACCACGGCGACGGTGCTGGCTGAAGAAATTGCCGACGCGGCAAAGGCCGCCATGCTGGCGAAGATGCCTTTTGATCCGGCCCTGCTGCTGGAGGCTCTGGAGGTTGTGGACGCACACGACATGCCCGATCAGTCACGCGCACGCCTGCACAAGTCCATTGGATGGGTGCTGACGGAAAGCAGCCCGGCATCCGCGCTGAACCATCTGAAGCGCGCCCTGCAGCTGGACGAGAAATGCGGCGTTAAAAAAGACATAGAGCAGCTGGAGCGGAAAATCCGTAACGCCAGCTGATAACCGGACGTGCCCACGCGCGGGGCGGCACGGGGTGGCGACAGGCAGCGCCGCATCAAAACCCCGTCCACCGCCCACCTATTCAGGAGTAACAGAACGATGGAATTTATCTCGCCACAGAAGGCGACGGGAACGCCGGACATTATCCCCAATAACTCATTCTGGCCCGACGTTGATCTGGCGAAGTTCCGCAGCGTCATGCGCGTTGACGGCACCGTGACGCCGGAGCGCCTGCGGCAGGTGGTACTGACCGCGATGGCGGAGGTTAACGCGGAGCTTTACCCGTGGCGTGAGCGGCAGGAGCTGGCCGGGCGTAACAGTCTGGCCGACGTTCCGGCGGAGCGTCTGGCCGGTGTGAGCGTGCGGCTGCATCACTATGAAAATGCGGTGTGGTGCTGGACCCGCGCGGTGCTGAACGAGCGTTATCAGGATTTTGACGCCACCGCTGCCGCAGCGAAGCGCGGCGAAGAACTGAATGATGCCAGCGGCGATTTGTGGCGGGACGCGCGCTGGGCCGTCAGCCGCGTGCAGGACATGCCGCACTGCACCGTGGAGCTTATCTGATGAAGGTGCGTGCGCAGCAGTATGACACGGTGGACGCACTCTGCTGGCGTCACTACGGGCGCACGCAGGGCATGACGGAACAGGTGCTGCAGGCAAATCCGGGGCTGGCGGAGCACGGTCCCCTCTTACCGCACGGGCTGGAAGTGGAGCTGCCGGACGTGACAGCGACGGCCACCGTGCAGGCCGTCCAGCTTTGGGACTGAATCATGTGGGAAAAAATCAGCACCTTTTTAACCTGGTGCATAGCGGTAGTGATGGCGTGGCTGGGCGGCATGGACCTGAAGGACGTGTCCACCGTGGCCGGTGTGCTTATCGGCCTGCTGATGGCGCTTATCAGCTGGTACTACAAGCACAAAACCTACCAGCTTCTGGCAAGCGGGCGTATCACCCGGGGGGAATATGAATCTGCAGACCGTTAAACGCTGCGCCGTGGGCGTGGTGCTGGCGCTGGCCGCATCAATGCCGGGCTTTCAGCAGCTTCACACCTCCGTGGAGGGGCTGCGGCTGATTGCCGATTACGAGGGCTGCCGCCTGCAGCCGTACCAGTGCAGCGCGGGAAGGTGGACCGACGGCATTGGTAACACGTCCGGCGTGGTGCCGGGTAAGTCCATCACGGAACGGCAGGCGGCGGGGAATTTCATTACCAACGTGTTGCGCACTGAAGCGGCACTGGCGCGCTGCGTGGCGGTTTCCATGCCGCAGCAGGTTTATGACGCGCTGGTGTCGCTGGCGTTTAACGTCGGGACCGGAAACGTGTGCGGCTCCACGATGGTGGCGCTGCTGAAAAAGGGCCAGTGGCGCGAGGCGTGTTACCAGCTGCCGCGCTGGGTGTACGTGAAAGGCGTATTCAATCAGGGGCTGGATAACCGGCGCGGGCGTGAACTGGCATGGTGCCTTAAAGGAGTCTGAGATGCAGATGGTAAAAAAATGGTGGTTTACGGCGTTACTCACCGTCCTGCTGACGCTGGTCAGTATCAGTCACGGCAGCTTTGCGGGCTATCCGCTGGCGGCCCTGCTCTGGGCGGAGTTTATAGCCTGGGCTTTCATCGGTTTTTCCGGGCTGTGCTGCGCCGCCACGCTGACCGGCGGAGAGCGTAAGCGGACGTTTGCCTGGCTGCTGAGGTTTGCGCAGCTGGCTGACCGCGTGCCGCTCAGGTGGTATCACCGCGTGATCGTCGCTCTGGTGATGTGGACAGCAGGATGGCAACTGGCGGTTCTTATGAGCCTGAATGCTCTGTTTTATCGCTGGATGATCAGGCCAGAGCTGAAGCGGGTAGCGGCATGACGCGCACACTGGCGGCCATCGTGCTGATCCTGCTGGTATTCGCTGGCGTGCAGTCTTACCGGCTGAGCAGCGCCCACGGCAGGATCGATGCGCAGCAGACCACCATTGCGGGCCAGGGCAAAAAGCTGAGCCAGAAAAACAGCCAGCTGATCGCCCTGAATATCCTGACGCAGACCAGCAGCCAGGCGCAGACGCAGCTTTACGCCGCCGCCGAACGCAACGGCCAGCTGCTGCGCGACCGGCAGCGAAAGATTGAGGAACTGAAACGTGAAAATGAAGACCTTCGCCGCTGGGCTGATGCCGCTCTGCCTGATCCTGTTATCCGGCTGCGCCAGCGACCGGCCCTCGCAGGAGGTGAATCTTACCGTGAGTGGCTGTCCGAAAATCACCCGCTGCCAGCTGGACCCGGCAGCACCGCGCACCAACGGCGACCTTCTGGCCCTGCTGGACGAAACGGAGGCCGCCTGGGCGGCGTGCGCGGATAAGGTCGATACCATCATCAGCTGTCAGGAAAAAGACGATGAACAAGCCGCAGTCCTTACGCAGCGCCCTGAATAAGTCGGTCCCTTATGTGGCCGACAACCCGGACCGCCTGCACCTGTTCGTGGACAGCGGGCAGGTGGTTGCCACGTCTGCCCCGTCCCTGTCGTGGGAATATCGCTACACCCTGAACGTGGTGATCACCGACTTCACCGGCGATCAGAACCTGCTGATGGCCCCGGTGCTTTTGTGGCTGCGGGAAAACCAGCCCGACGCGCTGCAGAACAGTGAAGCGCGCGAAAGGCTGTTTTCGTTTGAGGTGGATATTCTGGCGAACGACCGCTGTGACATCAGCATGGATCTGAAGCTGACAGAGCGCATTGTGGCAAAGACGGAGGACGGGAAAACCAGCGTTGAGGCGGTGCCCGAACCGGACGCGCCGGAAGAAGTCTGGACGGTGAAACATGGCTGAACTGCATGAAGTGGATGCCTGGCTGGCGGCGCTGCTGTCGCAGCTGGAACCGGCGGCACGGAAAAAGATGCTGCGCGAGGTAGCGCGCGACGTGCGCCGGATTCAGCAGGCAAACATCACCGCGCAGCGTTCCCCGGACGGCACCGCATGGGAACCGCGCCGCGTAACCGCCCGCAGCAAAAAGGGGCGCATCCGTCGCGGCATGTTCGCAAAAATGAAAACGGCAAAGTATCTGAAGGCGCAGGCGAGCGCAGACGCCGCAGAGGTTGCCTTTGTGCCGGCGGTACAGAAGCTGGCCCGCGTCCATCACTACGGCCTGCGGGACCGGGTAAACCGACGCGGCACGATGGTGAAATATGCGGAACGTCCGCTGCTGGGTGTGAATGGCGAGGTGGAAAGCACAGTGCGGGAAACTCTGCTGCGCTGGCTTGCTGAATAGCGATTCGGATGTTGTGCCATGCCTCAGACAACGCCGGGCTGATGCCCGGTTCCTGCCAAAGTGACACTCTCAGACCATGAACGAAAAACTTACCGAAATCATGCGCCTTATCACCAACCTGATCCGCACCGGCACCGTGTCCGAAGTGGACCCGGTGAACTGGCTGTGCCGGGTGAAAACGGGCGACCTTGAAACCAACTGGATTAACTGGCTTACCCTGCGCGCCGGTAGTACACGCACATGGTGGCAGCCCACCGTCGGGGAACAGGTTGTGCTGCTGAGCCTGGGCGGCAATCTTGAAACCGCCTTTGCGCTGCCCGCCATTTATTCCGAAGCCTTCCCGCCGCCCGACTATTCAGAAGACGGCACCACCACCGTGTTTAAGGACGGCGGCTGGTTTCAGTACGAGCCGGAAAACGGCCAGCTGCTGATAAAGAACATTAAAAGCGTGCGCATCGAGGCGGAGGACGGCATTCAGCTGATAACCGACGCGCTGGGGATAGAGGCCAGCCAGACGCGGATTAACGGGGACACCACGATGAACGGCGATGTGACCCACGGCGGCGGCACAATGAGTTCTAACGGCGTGGTGGCTGATAAGCACTTACACGACGGGGTTAAGAAAGGCAGCGATATGTCAGGAGGCCCGCAATGATGTACCTCGGCATGAACCGCGACACCGGCAAAGCCATTACCGACATCGATCACATTCGGCAGAGCATACGCGACATCCTGATCACCCCGGAAGGCAGCCGCCTTGCCCGGCGTGATTACGGTTCGATGCTGTCCGCGATGATTGACTGGCCGCAGAACGATGTCACCAAACTGCAGGTAATGGCTGCCACCTATACCGCACTGAGCCGCTGGGAGCCACGCATCCGGCTGGCCTCGGTAAACATCACGCGCAATGCGCACGGCTCTATGCAGGTTGATCTGACCGGCCAGCGCGCTGACGGCTCGCCAGTTGCTATGTCTGTTTCAACGGGGGTGAGCAGTGGCGGTAATTGACCTTTCCCAGTTGCCCGCGCCGCAGGTTATTGAGGTGCCGGACTTTGAAACGCTGCTGGCAGAGCGTAAAGAGGCGCTGATTGCGCTTTATCCGGCTGATGAACAGGCCGCCATGCGCCGTGTGCTGGCGCTGGAATCTGAACCGATTGTGAAAAACCTGCAGGAGAACACCTACCGGGAAGTCCTGCTGCGCCAGCGTATTAACGAGGCGGCGCAGGCGGTAATGGTGGCCTATGCCATCGGCAGCGATCTGGACCAGCTGGCCGCCCGTAACAACGTGAAGCGGCTGACGATTACGCCTGCGAATCCTGATGCGGTGCCGCCGGTGGATGCGGTGAAGGAGTCAGACGACGCGCTGCGCGTGCGCGTGCCGGAGGCGTTTGAGGGACTGAGCGTGGCCGGACCGACGGGAGCCTATGAGTTTCACGCTAAAAGCGCCGATGGCCGCGTGCAGGACGTGTCCGCGACCAGCCCGTCACCGGCGACGGTGCTGATCACCGTCCTGAGCCGTGAGGGCGACGGCACAGCAGCTGATGATCTGCTGGCTACAGTGAGCGCCTCGCTGAGTGCCGAAAGCGTGCGCCCGGTGGCGGACCGCGTGACGGTTCAGGGGGCGAAGATTCACAGCTACAGCGTGAAGGCCAGGCTGCATCTGTTTGACGGCGTGGCCGCCGGTCCCTGTCTTGAGGCGGCAAACGCGAAGCTGGCGGCCTACCTTACCGAGCAGAAAAAGCTGGGGCGCAGCGTGCGGCGTGAGTCTTACGGGGCGGTGATGCGCGTGGCCGGTGTGGACTGGGTGGAAATCACCGAACCGGCGACAGACATCATTATGGACCGGACGGCGGCGGGCTACTGCACCGGCACGGACATTTCCGTGGCAAATGATCAGGGGGTGACATGAGCAACAGCAGCCTGATGCCGCCCGGTTCGTCTGCGCTGGAACGCCGCCTGGCGGAAGCGTGCAGCGGCATTTCCGGGCTGAGCGTGCCGCTGCGGGATTTATGGAATCCGGCCGCCTGCCCGGTGAATTTTCTGCCTTATCTCGCCTGGGCCTTTTCGGTGGACCGCTGGGACGAAAGCTGGGCGGAAAGCGTCAAGCGGCAGGTGGTAAGCGATGCGTTTTACATCCATCAGCATAAGGGCACCATCAGCGCCATCCGCCGCGTGGTGGAGCCGTTCGGATTCCTGATCCGCGTGACGGAGTGGTGGAAAACCAGCGAGCCGCCCGGCACGTTCCGGCTGGACATCGGCGTGCAGGACCAGGGCATAACTGAAGAAACCTATCAGGAACTTGAGCGGCTGATAAGCGATGCGAAACCCTGCAGCCGCCACCTGCTGGGGATGTCCATCAACCTGCAGGTCAGTGGCGAAACGCGGATAGCAGCGGCCAGCTATGACGGTGATGACCTGACCGTTTACCCGTACACCCCGGAACTTATTTCCGTCAGCGGCGCACTCTATGGCGGCGCGGCGGTTCACGTTATTGACCTGATGGAAGTGGGACCATGACACAAAAATACTATGCAATCGTAACAAACCTGGGCGCGGCGAAGATTGCCAACGCAGCCGCGCTCGGCACAAAGCTTAATATCACACACATGGCCGTCAGCGACGGCGGCGGTACGCTGCCGACACCGAACGCCAGCCAGACAAAGCTGGTTAACGAGGTGCGCCGGGCGGCCATCAACACGCTGAATATTGATCCGGCAAACGCCAGCCAGGTGATTGCCGAACAGGTGATCCCGGAAACGTCGGGCGGATTCTGGATCAGGGAAATGGGCCTGTTCGATGCAGACGGCACGCTGATTGCCGTGTGTAACACGCCGGAAACGTACAAGCCCGCGCTGCAGGAAGGCAGCGGGCGCACGCAGACCGTGCGCATGATCCTGATCGTTAACAGCACCGACGCCATCACTTTGAAGATTGACCCGTCCGTGGTGCTGGCAACGCGGAAGTATGTGGATGACAGTATCCTGACGGTTCGCCAGTACGCCGATAAGTTACTTGCGGATCATCTTGCGGCTGAAAACCCGCATGACCAGTACCTGCAGACAGCGAATGCGCTGGCAGAAATCAAAGACGCCGGGCTGATTGCTGCCCTTCTCAAAAACCTCGGTTTAGGTGAAGGTGTGCCGGTTATCGGTTCGCCGTTCCCCTGGCCGCACGCAAAGATGCCTAATGAGTTGTTTTCATCTATGGCTGGCATGGTCTTTCTGAAAAGTA
>Ga0157360_1000064_pt1 | contig 59276 bp, 49 predicted proteins | sample AttlaeALBM1_FD_111483 | JGI IMG/M metagenome (GOLD analysis project Ga0157360, IMG submission 111483) | Fungus gardens microbial communities from leaf cutter ant in Ribeirão Preto, State of São Paulo, Brazil - Atta laevigata ALBM1 | ecosystem: Host-associated > Fungi > Mycelium > Unclassified ...
CCACGGGGTTGCCCCCACAAGCACCTCAAGCTTGCGCGTCTACCATTCCGCCACGACCGCATCGTGACAAGCGGGCCGCTCTGGGCGATACCGCTCGTGTGAAGGGGGCTATAGCCGATGACTCATGAGCAGGCAATCGCCGAAACGGCGATTTTCGACAAAATATCCTGGAAAAGGGAAAAAGAACTGATTTCCTATGAGGTTGCACTACGTGAAATGCAGAATCGTGCCGCAGCCATACGGTCAGGTGAAGCCGAGGAGCGCCTGTGGTTTTTGGAACATCCAAGGCTCTACACAGCTGGAACCTCGGCCAAGCCGGCAGACCTTATCAACCCGGATGATCTGCCCACTTTCGAGGCGGGGCGCGGGGGACAATGGACCTATCACGGACCCGGTCAGAGAATCGTTTATGTAATGCTTGACCTCCAGCGCCCGCACGGCCCCACACCGGCACGTGATCTGCGGGCTTTTGTCCAGAGCCTGGAAAGCTGGGTCATTGCCAGCCTTTCCAGCCTGGGGGTCACAGGTCGCACGGAATGCAACCGGATCGGCGTATGGGTTGATGATCCGATATCCGGTTGTGAGACGAAAATCGCCGCTATTGGCATAAGAGTGAGTCGCTGGGTGTCATGGCACGGCATCTCGATCAATCTCGATCCGCGCCTGAGCGATTTTGACGGCATCATTCCCTGCGGTATCAGGGAGTATGGTGTGACAAGCCTCAGGCGCTTTGATCCGACTCTTACGATGGAAGATCTGGATAACGCCCTGCTGTCCCACTGGGGTCAGTTTTTTGGCGCGGATCCGGTTTCCGTAACATCGGAAAGGGACAGCACTATCCTGTTGCCACGCGCGTCCACACCATCCACCGTTGAAAGCTGAAGTGTCCCGTTTCTGTCGATGAATTGCAGGGTCAGGAGGCCCTGGGACGGATTGTCTGCTTCTGCGAGCGATATCTGCGCAGCGCCCGGCGCCATATGAATATCGGTCACCCGAATCGCACCCGTAAAACGTACTGGCACATGAAGAAGAAGACCGAGCGGGTTACGCGCCAGACTCATCCTTGTCACGGCCCCTGTCTGGGAATCGTTGAGCACAAGGTGCTTGCCCGAGGCCCGAAGGGTCATGACATGGGGGGAGGCATAATCAAGGGCCAGGGCACCGGGACGATAGTCAAACTGCCCTGCCCCGTGATTCTGGCCCGGCCCCACCTGAACGAAATGACCTTCGAGCGTAACAGGCCGGTTGAGCACTGCCTCAATGCGATGAGCATCACGCTGCTGTGCAGGGGACAGCCCATCCATGCCATTGACCGCGCACCCGGCCAACGCGCCCAGAAGCGTCAGTGCCGGAAGCCGGCGCAGCATCGCTCTCATTCTTCACCGGGGGCTGAAAGAGAGAGTGAGAGGGCGTGAAGCCCGGAGGCGAATTCGGGCTTGAGAAGCTCGTTCACAAGCCTGTGCCGCGCGACACGGTTCATGCCACCAAAACGATCACTTACTATGGAGATGGTGAAATGGGTCTCATCTCCCTCAATACCGTTGCGTCCGGCATGATGCGCATGGCGTTTGCTGTCATCACGTATGACCAGCTCGACGGGCTGCAACTTCGCCTGGAGCTCGGTCTTCATACGCGCAGCGCGTTCCTTGAGGTCACTCATGAGCACTCCCTTCTTGCATCAATCACTCTTACAACGCACATAAACCCGATCATGCAGCGCAAATCCACAAGACACAGGGCATTCGACCCCGATCCTGACGCGCCGGAGCGTTACTGCGACATGCCAAACTGCACCGAGCATGCAGGATATCGTGCACCCAAGGATCGAACACAATTACGGCAGTATTTCTGGTTCTGCCTTGATCACGTCCGCCAGTACAATGCGCGCTGGGATTTCTACAAGGGTATGACACCAGGGCAGATCGAAGCCCAGCTGCGCGCCGATATCTCCTGGCAACGACCCTCATGGAAACTGGGAACACGTGGTGGTCAGAGTTTCGATGAGGAAGAGGTTCTGGATCCTCTTGATATCCTTTCATCTACTCGCGCCAAACGTGCCCAATCGGCAAAACGACGCCACCAGCAGGCACAGGAAGCCGCACCACCGGGGCTCAGGGATCATCTGCGGGCACTTGCGCTTGACTGGCCTCTGACGGTTGACACACTCAAGACACGCTACAAGGAACTTGCCCGGAAACATCATCCTGATGCCAATGCCGGGGATCCGGCAGCGGAAGACCGCTTCAAGACCGTAAGCGTGGCCTATAGCGCGATTCGCGCCCATTTGATCAGTCTCTAGGCCGGTTTATTGCGCGTTTCCCTCTGGCCATCAGGGGAAACATGACCATATCTTGGCGGCAACCAGACAAGACAGAATGTCGCCAGACTGTATGAAAGACGGATTGAACCCATGAGCGATCTCGCCTCTATCGACGCACCGGAAACGGTTGTTACCGCCGAACAGAACGCGGTGCCGACCCATGTACTTGGCGCGCCTGATCGGATCGTATCTGCCCGTGAGGTTTTTGGCATCGATTGCGACATGGAGGTTCCTGCCTTTTCCATACGCACCGAACATGTGCCTGATATCGACCACAGCTACCAGTTTGACTGTGACACCACACGCGCGATTCTAGCTGGTTTTGCCAATAACAGGCGCGTCATGGTGCAGGGCTTTCATGGCACCGGCAAATCGTCGCATATCGAGCAGATTGCAGCCCGCCTCAACTGGCCAACTGTCCGCATCAATCTCGACAGCCATATTTCGCGTATCGACCTGATCGGCAAGGACGCTATCGTCCTGCGTGATGGCAAGCAGATTACCGAGTTTCGCGAAGGGCTTTTGCCATGGTGTCTGCAACACCCCGTAGCACTGATCTTCGACGAGTATGACGCAGGCCGCCCAGATGTGATGTTTGTGATCCAGCGCGTTCTTGAAGCCGAGGGGCATCTGACCCTGCTCGACCAGAACCGTGTTATCCGTCCACATACCGGTTTCCGCCTCTTTGCAACCGCCAACACGGTCGGACTTGGTGACACCACCGGACTCTATCACGGTACGCAGCAGATCAATCAGGGACAGATGGATCGCTGGAACATTGTTGCTTCTCTCAACTATCTGCCCCTTGACCAGGAAGTCGGGATTGTCCGCGCCAAGCTGGGTCTGAGCGAGGAATCTGCCATTACCAAGCGTCTGGAAAGCATGGTGGCACTCGCCAACCTGACCCGCTCGGGCTTTATGGCCGGCGACATTTCAACTGTCATGTCACCACGCGCAGTTATCACATGGGCCGAAAACGAGCGTATCTTTGGTGATCTCGCTTTCGCATTTCGTCTCACCTTCCTCAATAAATGCGATGAGGCCGAGCGCGGAATTGTAGCCGAGTACTACCAGCGCTGCTTCAACCATTCGCCTCTGAACAGCTGAAAGGGGCAGGCCCATGGCTTCCCCCAGGCCAAAGACGCCAGACAGGAACACGACAGATCTTGCCTTGCCCGGCAGTGAACGCACAGATGCCTTTCGCCGTGCAACGACTGCGGCTTTGCGCGCCATGTCAGGTGAGCCAGAAACCGAGATCAGCTTTGCCGCGTCGTCAGCAGCCAGTCAAAGCAAGGGCATTCAGCTCCCTTATGTTTCGCGTGCACTCACCCCTCAGGAAATGCAGCGTGTGCGTGGCGCTGCAGATGCCGCTGCGCTCAGACTGCGACACCACGACTCAAATCTGTCCCCCCTGCCCCTGAACGCGGAAACCCCAGAGACGCGTCCACTCTATGACACGCTGGAACAGGTGCGCTGCGAGGTTTTCGGTGCCCGGCATATGGCGGGGGTGCAGGCCAATCTGCATCACAAGCTTGTGCAGGATTGTCTTGATGGCGGCTACGGTCGCATGACGACACGCGACACCATGCCTGCCTCGGTTGCTCTGCCTCTACTTGTACGCGAGGCCCTGTCGGGCGAGGCAGCGCCTTCCCAGGCGGGAGCCGGACTGAAAGCCTGGCGCGACACGCTCTCACCTGATGCCCGACGTGCCTTGGGCAGACTTGCCTCGTCGCAAATGGACCAGACGCGTTTCGCCGAGGCCTGTTCGGGATTGTTCAAGGCCTTTGATCTGACCGATGAGCCGGAGCAGAATGAACAGAGCGAGACTGACGATCCTGATCAGGATGACGACAGCCAGACGGAATCCGATCAACCTGAAGAGGAGCCCTCACCCCAGAATCAGGATGACAGCGACACACATGGCTTTCAGCCCGAACCGACTGAACAGCCTGACAGCCGGGATTCAAGCGATTCCGATCTTCAGGATGAGGGCGCCGAACAACCGGCCGGTACACTTGACGATGACGCAAGCAAGGAAGGCGAAACAGCCAGCACCGCCCCGGCCTACAAGATTTTTACAACGGCTTTCGACGAAGAGGCCGATGCTGCAGAGCTTTGCGATCCTGACGAGCTGGCCCGGTTGCGTCAGCAACTCGACCAGCAACTGAGCAGCCTTCAAGGTGTGGTATCCCGGCTTGCGCATCGTCTCCAGCGCAAGCTTATGGCCCAGCAGCAGCGCTCCTGGGCGTTCGATCAGGAAGAAGGTATTCTGGACGCGGCGCGTCTGGCCCGTGTGGTGGCCAATCCGACGCTCTCCCTCTCCTACAAGACAGAACGACAGGCCGAATTCCGCGATACCGTCGTCACGTTGCTGATTGATAATTCCGGTTCCATGCGCGGACGCCCGATTTCTGTTGCAGCCATGTGCGGTGACATCCTCGCGCGTACGCTGGAGCGCTGTGGCGTGAAAACAGAGGTTCTCGGCTTTACCACACGCGCCTGGAAAGGCGGACAGAGCCGTGAACGCTGGGTTGCTGCCGGACGCCCTGCCGATCCGGGGCGCCTGAACGATCTGCGCCATATCATCTACAAGGATGCAGATACTCCGCTTCGTCGAGCCAGAAACAATCTGGGACTGATGCTTCGCGAAGGATTGCTCAAGGAAAACATTGATGGCGAAGCCCTGCTCTGGGCATGGAAACGCCTGCGCCGCAGACCGGAGCATCGTCGCATCCTGATGGTAATCTCGGACGGAGCTCCGGTTGATGACAGCACGTTCTCGACGAACCCCAGTTCTTACCTTGAGGATCATCTGCGCTCTGTGATCGCGCGGGTCGAAGCCTCTCCCGAAACCGAGCTTCTGGCGATTGGAATCGGGCATGACGTCACACGCTACTATCGCAATTCCGTCACGCTCACCAATGCCGAAGAGCTCGGCGGTACAATGATCCAGCAGCTCTCGGATCTCTTCGTCGCCCGATAAAATGATCTGCCCTGCCCCGGTAACCAACAGCCTTCCAGCCTGTGGTTACCGGGGCTTGCAGACCGCTAACTGCCGTGTTTTTCTGCCAGAAGAGCGATCTGGTCGAGCATGGCATCGATCGTACGCCGCGTTGTGCGATGATTGACAATAGCTGCACGAATGACAAGCCGCCCCTCGATACGGGTTGTTGAGGGGGCCGCAATACCGCTCTCGTGCAAGTCCTTCACCAGCTCATCAACCGCATCATCATCAAGATCCACCAGAGTGAAACAGACGATATTGAGTGCGACCGGTGCCATAAGCAGGTACCGGGCATCATTTTCCACGCGCTCGGCAAGATAACGCGCAACGTCGCAGCACGTGGCAACCATCTCGCCCAGACGGTCTGTCCCGTAATGAGCAAGAGTCATCCAGACTTTAAGCGCCCGAAAGCCACGCGACAGGTCTGGTCCGAAATCGCAAGGCCATGGTGCATTCCCGGCCAGACCGCGATCGGCTCGTGTCAGATAACTGAGAGATTGCGAGAAAGCCTGGGCATGGGCAGCGCGGTCACGTACCAGAACGCAGCCTGCATCATAGGGCACCTGCCCCCATTTATGAAAATCAAGCGCCAGGCTGTCAGCCCTGTCGATACCATCGAGCATAATGGCGTGTTCAGGAGAAAGCCTTGCAAAGGCGCCGAAGGCGCCGTCGACGTGGAACCAGCATTTTTCTCTCTGCGCGATATCGGCCAGGGCTTCAAGCGGATCAACGGCCCCACAATCGACACTGCCTGCCGTACCAATGATGATGAAAGGATGATACCCCGCCTTGCGATCCTCTCTGATACGCTCGGCAAGTACCGTTTCGTCCATACGATACAGTTCATCAACCGCGATCAGACGCAGCGCATCGCTTCCCAGTCCGGCCAGATCAAAAGCCCGGCTGACACAGCCATGGGCCGTCTCTGCTGCGTAACCAACGAGTTTACGCCCCGACACGCCCTGATGCCGCAAAGAGGGATCAACTGCCCGGCTGGCCGTGACGATGCTGATGAAATTGGCGAGGGATGACCCCGTTACAAGACAGCCAGAAGCCTCTTCGGGCATCCCGACCATTTCGGCTGCCCAACGGATAACCTGACGCTCGACCTCGATCGCCGCATGATCACGCCCTCCACAATTATCGTTCAGACTTGCAGCCAGAAGCTCGGCCAGAATGCCAACAGGTGTCCCCGCCCCCTGCACCCATCCCATAAAACCGGGATGTATGTTGCCATTCGAATAGGGGCGGATCTGCTCAAGAAATTCTCCGTAGAGAATTTCCGCCGCCCGTCCCTGCCGGGGCAATTCACGCTTGAAGGCGTCACGTATTGTCTGAGGCATGGGCTGCCATACCGGCCCGCTGCCGACCTGCTCAGCCCGATCAAACACATCATCCATCATGCGGTGCGCCAGAGCGCGCATCGATGTCCAGTCCTGGGGGTCAAGTCCACTCATTGCCAATCCAATACCCTGCTTGAAACATGTTCTGACGGCTTTGATGTCCGTTGTAACGATGCCACTGCCTGCGCCCAACTCCTGCCGCAAAATTCCGGTTGTGTGGCAACATGAACAGCCCCATCCTTACTCCCATGAAATACGCCACAGCCTCTCTCATAGCGCTTCTCGCCCTCGGTGGAAGCCTGACACAGGCCCGGGCCGATGCCATTCCCGCTGCGTGCATGACATCAGATGCCACATCGAGGACAATGGGTACGGCCAGCCTGTCCATGTCAGGCTACAGCGCGGCCCTCGCAACTGGTGACGCTCATCTGGGGGTCGGGCAAGTAGTGGTGCAGGACCGGCAGGGACATCTGACCCTTCCCAATCTGCGCGACGCCAACGCACTCATCTCGTTTGGTCTGCTCAAGCTTGTCCATGACGGCTCGCCGGCAGGGTGTCACGATGTAAACGGCCGCGCCGCACTCAGAAATCTGCGTGACGCCCTGCATCAGGGGGCTGTCGCCGAGCTTGTCTGGACAGGCGTCGCCCTCTCCAGCGGCAAGAACCGTTACTCTGCAGAGCACGTGAACGCCACCCTGCGTGCCGGTCAGGCTTCTGGCAGCATCGATATTGTTTTTGCAGCGTCGGGTCTAAGCGCACCGGGTGGTTCGGCATTACCAGCCAGTCTGCGTACCACACTCACTATCCCCGAACAGATGCTCGATGGAGGGAAAACCCCCGAAGGAAAAATTACCATTTCCTCTCTTGAAGCCCTTTGGGCCAAGGGAAAGCTGGAGGGTAACGGCTGGATCTCTCCCGGTCACACGACGGCCACGAGCACCGGTCAGATCCATCTGGCAATCACGGATCTGAGTGACCTGCTGGCAACAATTCGCCCTGTGCTGCCGGGTGGGGTCTCGACTGCGCTTTCGGTGGCCCAGTTCATGGGGCATCGCGACGGCAACAAAGTGATGTGGGACCTCACGCTTGGTGGCGGCATTCTGAAGGTCAACTCGATCCCTATTCCGGTCAATTGATCCCGTGGCCTGGTGGACGCTCATATGGCGAGGAAAAAGCAGACTGCGCTGAATATCCACAAGGCGCATGACGAACAGGAAGTTCCATCGCCTCTGACTCCTGCCCGTCAATGGCTGGAGTCAGAGGCAGGGCGCCCGTTTCACTGGCGAAGCTTCACTCCGATTACCGTTGCGGGAAGCCTGTATATTGGCGACCCTCTCAGCGGGCCGGAGGCCCTACAGGCGGCTACCCTACCGGAGATCCCCTCAATCCTGACACCCTGGGTATTTGAATCGGGAGAGGAAAACGATTTGTTCTTTGCCCATACCAACAGTCTGATCTGGCTGGAAGCACAAGGAACACTCCCCGTTTCAAAGGAAATGCTGATTGAATTTCCTGTTGATGGTGCCTGCATAGGGGTGTTTCCCGAAATAGCCCTACAGGCCCTCAAGGCGCTCGATCTGGCTGATCAACGGAATGGGTCTTTCGAGTGGATGATTGCTCAGATTTCCAACCAGTCGCATTTTGCCAGCTGTCTGAACATTCCGCCCGACAACGTTCCTGCCTTCATCGCCAGCACGGGCAGCGATGGAGGCTTTGCCGCTGTAGCTCTTTATGACAGGAGCAACAGACTTTCAGGGATTCTTGTCGATATTGCCGGAAGAGCTGTCGATCAGCGCTTCATCGACAAACAGCTCCCGGAACGACACTCCATATTCCAGCCCTGAACCACTTTTCCGCCTGCAGTTCCGGCTTTCACCCTAACCCGGATGGCGCAGTAATCCACCCTCGACACGCAAGGCCGCACCTGATGTCGCTGATGCCAGCGGCGAGCAGATATACGCGACCATGTTTGCTACCTCTTCCGGTTCTTCGAGCCTGCGAATCAATGAGGTCGGACGATTGTTTCTGAGAAAACCGGCTTCAACTTCCTCCAATGTCTTCCCCGATTGCTGTGCGGTCTTGCCCAGCATTTCCATAACACCCTCGGTCCGGGTCGGACCGGGCAGCACACTGTTTATGGTTACGCCGCTACCCGCCACACTTTCCGCCAGACCACGGGCAATAGCAATCTGGGCTGCTTTGCTGAACCCGTAATGGATCATCTCAGCCGGAATATTCAGCCCGGATTCGCTTGAGATAAACACAATCCGCCCACTGCCCCTCTCGACCATATCGGGAAGATAGGCGCGGCTCAGTCTGACGCCGCTCATAACGTTGATATCGAAAAAGCGCTGCCAATCCTCATCAGGAATATCGGCAAATGGTACCTCTTCGAATATGCCAAGATTATTGACCAGAATATCCAGATCAGGATGGGCCTCATATAATGCCCTTACAGTTTCCGGACGTGCTGCGTCGCCCGCGAACCCCGTCAGCGTTGCACCTGGCACATCCCTGCGGATCGCCTCAATTGCGGTATTCACACGCTCTTCGCCACGCCCGTTAACGATCACATGGGCGCCTGCCTGAGCCAGACGCGACGCGATCGCAAGGCCAATACCCCCTGTTGATCCTGTCACAAGAGCCTTCTGGCCCGAGAGATCGATCGTCAGCATAAGCTTCTCCATTCATCCGCTAGACAGCGAACAAACGAATCCCGCTTAAGTTGCCCGGATGGGGTATCGCACCCTGCTTGATCCGGAGGCCTGTCTGCGCGATCTTTCAGCAGGCCGAAGACACCAGATCCATTCCAGCCCACTGAAAAGCTCCGGTTTTCAGCCCTGATCAGGAATCGGTTTTCTCCGCCAGTTTCCTGAGTGCGGTCATAACCTTGCGTGCCATCGTGATGCGCTGGGCATTGGTCATTTCACGCACCACAGCGAGTTTCTGGTCGGGACGAAGCTTGACCCCCTGATCCTTGTGACGCTCAACCCATTTGAGCAGCCCCATGGGATTGCGGAACTTGCGATTGCGGAACTGGATAACCATACCTTTTGGCCCTGCCTCAAGGCGGTCAACCCCGGCCGCGCTGCACAGGCGCTTGATCACGACCACGTCAAGAAGGTTCTCGACTTCCTGCGGCAGGGAGCCGAAACGATCGACCATTTCGGCACGCATAGCGTCGAGCTCGGCCTCACCCTGGAGCCCGGCAATGCGTCGATAGAGACCAAGACGCACAGGCAGATCCCGCACATAGGTTTCAGGGATCAGAACCGGCAGGCCGAGAATGATATTGGGCGTCCAGTCCTTGTCTTCCTCACGCTTCTGGTCCTTCTGCAGACGCATGGTGGTGACGGCATCTTCGAGCATCTGCTGATACAGCTCGATGCCGACCTCCTTGATATGGCCCGATTGCTCATCACCGAGGAGATTGCCCGCACCACGCAAATCAAGGTCATGCGACGCAAGAGTAAACCCTGCACCAAGCGTATCAAGCGTCTGCATGATTTCCAGACGTTTTTCGGAAGCCGGCGAGAGACGATGGCTCTGTGGCCATGTCAGATATGCATAACCGCGCTGCTTCCCGCGCCCCACACGACCGCGCAGCTGATAGAGCTGACCAAGGCCGAACATATCGGCACGATGAATGATAAGCGTGTTTACCGCAGGCATATCGAGCCCGCTTTCGACGATATTGGTCGAGAGCAGAACATCGTAACGACCGTCCGAGAACTCGGTCATGACGCGCTCAAGTTCGGCAGGCGTCAGACGGCCATGGGCCTGGACGGTCTTGGCATCGGGCACGATATCACGCAGACGCTCAGCCATCCTGTCCATATCCTCGATGCGTGGAACGACGCAGAAGATCTGCCCACCACGAAAACGCTCACGCTGGATCGCCTCACGTATCATCACACTGTCGAAGGGCGTAATGAACGTTCGCACGGCCAGCCTGTCAGTCGGCGGGGTCGCAATAAGGCTCATTTCCCGCACGCCGGTAAGCGAAAGCTGAAGCGTACGAGGGAGCGGTGTGGCCGAGAGCGTTAGCACATGCACATCTTCGCGCAGAGACTTGAGACGCTCCTTGTGCGCCACGCCGAAATGCTGCTCCTCATCAATGATCAGCAACCCGAGATTGGCAAACCCGACCGATTTTGCAATCAGCGCATGGGTACCGACAACAATATCCACCTGTCCTTCTTCAAGCGCCTTACGGGTTTCGGCGGCCTCCTTGGCTGTCACCAGACGCGAAAGCTGCGCGATACGCACGGGGAAGCCTTCGAAACGCGTCGAAAAGCTGCGGAAATGCTGACGCGCCAGAAGTGTGGTCGGTACGACAACGGCTACCTGCACGCCGGAAAGAGCTGCCACAAACGCCGCGCGCAAGGCCACTTCAGTCTTGCCGAAGCCAACATCGCCACAAACGAGGCGATCCATGGGACGGCCTGAGGTCAGGTCCTCAAGCACATCAGCAATGGCGCGTGACTGATCCTCGGTTTCGACAAACGGAAAACGCGCACAGAACTCGTCCCACATGCCTTCGGCAGGAATGAGCGATGGCGCGTCCTTCATGGCGCGCCCTGCAGCGGTGCGAATGAGCTCACCCGCCATATCGCGGATACGCTCCTTCATCTTGGCCTTGCGGGCCTGCCAGGCCTGACCGCCAAGCTTGTCGAGCGCGACCCCGCCCTGCTCGGAGCCGAAACGACTCAAAAGCTCGATATTCTCGACAGGCAAAAAGAGCTTCTGGGCACCGTCATAAAGCAGCCTCAGACAATCATGCGGGGCCACGCCATCGCTGACAGTCTCAAGTCCTTCATAACGCCCGATGCCATAATCCGCGTGAACTACCAGATCGCCTTCACTGATTTCGGAGGCCTCGGTGATGAACTGCTCCGCCCGGCGCTTGCGACGTGGTGGACGGGCAATACGTTCGCCAAGCAGATCCTGCTCGGAAACGAACGCCATGCGATCGGCCACAAAACCACGTTCAAGCCCGAGGACGATCAGACCGATCGTCCCGGGAGCAATACCTGCCGCCGAAGCCCAGCTGTCATGAAGTTCGGTCGTGAAACGGTGCTCCCGCAGCAGCGATGCAATACGTTCGCGGGAGCCTTTGGTCCATGCTGTGACAAAGCAGCGCCGTCCGGCCTTCTCCCAGGATTCGAGCTGGGTTCGGAGTGCATCAAACGCGCCTTCACGCGTTCCGTCCTTGCCACGGACAAAAATTGGCCCCGGTCGGCCACCTGCATCCAGTCCCTGCACTGTATCGGGTTTTGCAAAGGGATTGAGGGCGATGCTCGGTACCCGGGCAAGCATTGCATCCCAGGAAGTGCGGTTGAGATAGAGCAGATGAGATGGCAGGGCGCGGTAAATCGCCTCTCCTTCACGGGCCGGGGCTTTGCGGGCTTCAAAATGATCAGCGATCATTTCTAAGCGCGCCTTGAGGATATCCGGCACCTGATGATCGAAGCTGACTGAAGCATCAGGCAGATAATCGATCAGCGTGTCCATATGCTCATGAAAGAGCGGGATATAATGCTCAAGCCCCGGAAAGCGCCTCCCCTCACTGACATGCTCGTACAGCACATCCGATGCTGAAGACGGGCCGAACAGGTCCCGCCAGGCCGAGCGAAAACGGCTGATCGCATCCGGGCTCAGGGCATATTCCGAGACCGGACGCAACTTGAACGACTCAAGGGACTCTGTTGAACGCTGGGTGGCCACGTCAAAACGGCGGACGTTATCCACCTCGTCCCCGAACAGATCGAGGCGGATCGGCTCGCTTTCCCCAGCCGGGAATAGATCGAATATTCCGCCACGTGTTGCGAACTCCCCGGCCTCCATTACCGTGTCGGTACGGGTGTATCCACTGGCAACCAGCAGCTCGATCAGCATGGCCTGATCTAGCGACTCACCTTTTTTCACACCAATCGACTGGTTGCGGAAGGCATCGCGTGGGGGCACACGCTGAACAAGTGCATGGACCGTAGTCAGCACGATACGCCGCGTCTTGCCTGCGGGCTCAAGCAGCCGCGTCAGTGTGGCGGCACGTTCGGCCGTAATCGCCGGGTTGGGTGAGACACGATCATAAGGCAGGCAGTCCCATGCCGGGAAACGCAACACACTGACATCGGGCTCGACATAGGCAAGCATATCAGCAAGGGCGGCAACAGCCGCATCGTCCCGCGCCACATGGATCAGCGGCCCTTCGTGTTCGCCAAGGCGGCGACGCAGGAGAAACGCGGTATAGGCTTCCGGCACGCCCCAGAGAGTCGGCCAGTTGGGGGTATCGGTCATTCAGAAATCCAAAGCACGCGCGCCACAATGCAGTCAGGCTGCCAGGCGATGGTTTCGTTTTGTTCCATGACGGTTCTATCCTATAGCCTGTGCATTATACGCTGTCAGCCCATGTTCCGCGAAGGCCATGCACCCAGAGCCCTCAAGTATTTCGCAGCTGCTCTCCCCTCTGAGCACATTGCCCGGCATAGGCCCTCGTTACGCTGATCTGCTGCGAAAGGTTGCGTGCGGGCCGCGCGTGATCGATCTGCTGTTTACCCTCCCCACCAGCTATACCGACCGTCGCACCATACTGACCCTGCATGAGGCCCGTGAGCAGCTCATGCCTGGTGCCACACTGACAGCCAGGCTGCGTGTACTTGATATTACCCACCCCACCCGGCCACGTCAGCCATTCCGTATCCGTGCCTGCGACGAAACGGATGAAATCGAGATCCTGTTTTTTCATCAGGCTTTTATCCGGTCGGTGGCAATAGGCGACGAACTGGCCGTGTCAGGGCGTCTCGAACGCTATGGCCTCTCACTCACCATGCCCCATCCCGACTACATGCTGGGTTGGGCTCGCCGTGATACCATTCCGGCCATCGATCCTGTCTGGCCCCTGACAGCCGGATTGTTTACCTCGGTCATGCGACGCGCCATTCACAGGGCGCTCGACCTGATGCCCCCTCTTCCCGAATGGATTGCTTCTGACCGACTGGAGCAACGCCAATGGCCAAGCTTCGCTCAGGCTCTGGAAATCCTGCATCGGCCGGCTCCTGAGCATGATCGGAGCTGGTCAGCCATAGCACTTTTTGCCCGGGAACGCCTGGCCTATGACGAATGTCTAGCCGATCAGCTTTCTCTTGCTCTGGCACGCCAGAAAGCACGCGCTCAAACCGGACGGGTCATTCTTGGCAATGATCATCTGCGCGCAGAGACGCTGAAACGTTTTGGCCATCGTCCAACCGGCGCCCAGATCCGGGCTCTGAGCGACATTGATGCTGACCTTGCGGCTCCAACCCCCATGATGCGCCTGCTCCAGGGCGATGTTGGTTCAGGAAAGACGCTGGTAGCACTTCTTGCCATGCTTCGTGTTGTGGAGTCCGGAGGACAGGCAGCGCTGATGGCGCCAACCGAAATCCTCGCAAGTCAACACTTCAGAACTGTTTCCAGCCTGACCGATGTCCCCTGCGTTTATCTTTCAGGAAGTGTGAAAGGCAAGGCGCGCAGAGTGGCACTCGAAGCCATAGCTGAGGGCTCGGCCAGACTGATCATTGGCACTCATGCACTGTTCCAGGAAAAAGTTGTCTTTCAGGATCTTGCTTTGGCTGTCATTGATGAACAACATCGCTTTGGCGTGCAGCAACGTCTGATGCTTGGCGTCAAAGGGGCACAGACTGATATTCTGGTCATGACAGCCACTCCGATTCCCCGTACGCTGTTGCTGACACAGTGGGGCGATCTGAGCGTGAGCCGCCTTGACGAAAAACCGCCTGGCCGCAAGTCCGTACAAACCTCACTTCATCCCCTTTCGACTCTCGATGAGGTCATGAGTGGCATTACGCGCATTCTCCAGAGAGGAGCGCAGGTCTTCTGGGTCTGTCCGCTGGTCGAAGAAAGTGAAATACTTGATGTCGCTGCGGCAGAGGCGCGTTGGAGCGACTTGTCCCTGCGTCTCTCCATGCCAGTCGGACTGGCTCATGGCCGGCAGGAAATCGCGCAAAGACAGGCTGAACTGGAACGTTTCAGACTGGGGGAAACACGCTTACTCGTTGCAACAACAGTTATCGAAGTGGGGGTCGACATTCCCAACGCCTCCGTCATGGTCATCGAACATGCAGAGCGTTTTGGCCTCGCCCAGCTGCATCAGCTGCGCGGGCGTGTCGGGCGTGGTGCTACAGCCTCTTACTGCTTGCTGCTCTACGATGACTCTACAGGAGCAACCGGAAAGGAACGCCTCGCGTTGTTGCGAGAGACAGAGGACGGTTTCATCATTGCAGAGCGTGATTTCAAACTACGCGGCGGGGGTGATCTCGCAGGCAACCGTCAATCGGGTCTACCCCTTTTTCGTCTGATCGAGGGTGTCGATTCCGAGATGTTATTGCAGGAAGCCAATCGTGATGCAGTATTGACCGTGAAAAGAATGTGTAATTCTTCTATACTTACAAAAGAGCTGCAAGTCCTCCTTCATCTATTTGACCGAGACAACATGAATCGTATCAATCGCTCTGGCTAGGCCTCATCCGAGGCTGTGTTTCAATACTTATTTAAAAGTTTGAAATAATGGTACGTATGGATTATTGACTGAATTTTCGCCATAGTTGCATGAACCTGCATCGTCTTTCATGAGCGGGTTCCCCGTGAGAGAGAGGCCCATGTCGTCAAACAAACAGCTTCAGCCGCAGGCAGCGATACTGGAAATCGCGCGCCGGCTGCTCGGCGCCTCGTCCATCTGCATCTGCGGTTATGATACGGAAGACAATCTGATTGAAATAGCAAGCGATGGCTGCTCCAAAACAGACGAACCCACCATAGCGTGCATCAAGACAGTATGTGCCAGTCCGGATCGGATCTATCTGGCAAAAACCGAAACCTGCTATCATCTTGGCCTCGCCCTCGACTCCGATCTGACCCTCCTCGCCACAATTCCGCTGACAGTCGCAGAGACAGAGCTGCGTGAACTCGCTCCCTATCTTGCCGTCTGCGCCGAGACAATTCTCCGTAACCAGACCCTGCAGACCCGGCGCCCCGATCTCCCGGATCGCAGTCTTTGTGCGAGTCATATCGAATATATGATCGGAATGACGACGCCGGACACGCGCAAAGCAAGCTTTGCAGTGATGGCGATCGATCTTGATCATCTGAACGCGCTCAATCTGCGTTATGGATGGGAAACCTCTAATCTGATCATCGACGAGGCCATCAGGCGGGTTTACGCAATCCTGCCCCCCAAATCCTTTCTCGGCTATGGTGGTGGAGGCAATATTCTCGTCATTTCTCCCCCAGGTCTGTCACTCGTTACATCACGTAGCCTCATAACAAATATTCGCCAGGCACTCTCACCGGCGATTCGGGCCGGTTCAAGCGAGATACAGGCCTCGTTCTCCATTGGTTGGGCCCTGTTCCCTGATGACGGCACAAATGCAACATCCATCCTGCAAGGAGTCGATGCCGCGATAGCCGAAGTGCGCCTTTATGGCGGTGCGCATGAAAGGCGGGCAAACTCCAGCAGCATTGCCGCCCTCATCGGCACCTCCGGGCTGGAGCGTGATCTTGCCAATGCCGGTGAACGCGGAGAACTCTCTCTCAACTGGATGCCCATCATTGCATCCGGCACCCAGACCGTGGTTGCGCTGGAAGCCCTGCTGCGCTGGGAACGCCCTGGTTATGGACAGATTTCCCCCGAAATTTTCATACAATGTGCAGAAAATGGCGGACTCATTGAAAAACTGGATCAATGGAGCCTTCAGACGGCCTGCAGCACTGCGATAACATGGAGTCATCCACTCAGGGTCTGCGTCAATATTTCTCCGACCTGGCTCGCCAAACGCCGATTGTCCGGCATGGTTGAGACTGTGTTGCGTGAAACAGGTCTTGCCGCTGAGCGATTACAGATTGAACTTTCCGAGAAGCGTTCTTTCGGACCACGCGATATTGCCTATCAGGAACTCTCCCGCCTGCGCGCCCTTGGCGTTCATGTTGCTCTGGACGATTTCGGCGCCGGCTATTCATCACTGGAACGCTTGGCAAATTTCCCTGTCGACCAGATCAAGTTCGACCGCTCTTTCATGCAGCGACTGAATGATGATCGACGCGTAAACGAGGTGATGGGGCAGACCATTCAAATGGCGCGCCGTCTTGGCATTTCCTGCTGCGCAAAAGGGGTTGAGACCGAAAGACAGATGGCCTTCCTCGATTCCTACGGATGCGAAGAAGTCCAGGGCTATCTGCTGGGCCTGCCAACCAGCGATTACCTTTGATCGGGCTCTTGTTCTTTTGCTGATATAGAAAACCCCATGGTGCCGTTCTGGCACCATGGGGTTTTCATATCGGGTGATCCGAACCGTTAAAGTGATCGGAACGTCAGAATTTAACTGACAGCTTGAGTGATCCGTAATTGAACAGGCCTGCCTTGGACGTCTTGAACTGCGCAGTCTGCCAGTTCTGACTGTAGGACAGACGCACACCATGCCACATCACAGCAACACCGGCATGGATCATGCCAACATCCCATGTCTTGCTGACATGAGGTGAATTGTCACGAAGCGTGTTGCCCTGAAGGGTAGAGTCGTAAGCCACAGCCTGACCTTCCACACCACCATAAAGATACCAGGCGACAGGACGGGTCGCGACGAAGGCATCAGTCCCATCAAGCCCCGGCCCGATCGTCGCATTGCCAAAATCACTGTCCAGCCCCTGCCCAATGCGGAATGTACCCGCAACGTCAGCATACGTCCGGTAGTCACCAGCGGCACCCGAGACGGCGGGCAGCACATCGGCACTTACGCCATAAAGATTGACGACTGGCAAACGCCAGATACGACCAGCCTGGATCTGGAAGATCGGCTGGTTCTGAAGCTGCGTGTGCCAGCCACGATTCTTGGTGTCGCCAATGGCTCCATGAAACCCGTTCTGAAGCTGACGACCAAGACCGGCAGGCCCCATCACGCCGAACTGGATACCGGCAACACTGCGCGACAGGTCTGTATCATTGATGAAATTGACTGTACCAAGCAGAAGACTTGAATAGGGGCGGTCGCCCGAGGGAAGCTGAGCCGACTGCGTATCACGCGGCGTGTAGATCAGCTGCTGAACCCCAAGGCTGATACGCTGCGTGCCATTACCAAGGAGGAACCGGTTCACATCGGCAAAAGGCTTGGGCAGGCTATCCGTACCTGAGGTCCAGTTGAAGCGCAGGCCGGACGTGTAATACTGGTCCGACGTCCCTTTCAGGGTCGAGACAGCATCGTTTTCACCCTGAAGCGTCCAGGTTCCGTACGGATCCTGCCTGGGCGTGGCATGAGCAGCAACCGCAGTGACCAGCGCAAGACCGAAAACCGAGAGCGATCCAGTTGTGACCTTCCTGGCGCTCGGCCAGCGCGATTTTGAACAGCGCAACGCCATCCCCCCTTCAATAATAATACTATGTCACCATATCCCATTTCATAGGTCGGGAAACAGAGGTCAGTTAGATTACGAAGACGATCAGCTCATAAAAACGCGATATCCAGAAGATCGTGGTAATCAAGCCACGTTTTCCAGTGGCATATTTCGAAAAAAGCGTGTTAGGGTCGGCCCGAAACCCCTTGTGGACATCGCCCGTACCGTTTCAACCGGTGGGCTCGTGCACACCGTTTCGACTTACAACACTGGTGATTCTCACGCAGATGAATCACCGCTCAGATCTCGGGATTAGACCGTTGAGAAGCAACCGTACCGACCGCAGCCCACGTTCCCCGCGCCGCGGCGGATTCGATGACGATTTTATGGCCCCCCCCTCCTTCGGCGGAGACCGCGGCGGGATGCAAAATCGTCGTCCCCCTTCGGGCGGCCCACAGGTTCTGGCGTCAGGCCCGGAAGTGGGTGCCAGCGTCAAGTGGTTCAACAGTGAAAAAGGGTTCGGCTTTGTCGAGCTTGCTGATGGATCCGGTGACGTATTCCTCCATGCCAATGCGCTTTCCAGTGCTGGTCATACCAGCGTAAACCCGGGCACCACGCTGAATGTCCGCATCGGTCAGGGCCCGAAAGGTCGTCAGGTCGCTGAAGTTCTGACTGTCGATACCAGCACCGAGGAAGCTCCGCGTCCGCGCGCTGCTTTCAACCCGGCTGGTCCGCGTCCGTCTTTCGGTGGCGGCGGTCGCCCGGCTCGTCCGGCCCCCGACCTTTCGCACGCCCAGGACCTGCGTGGAATCGTCAAGTGGTACAACTCCACCAAGGGTTTCGGTTTCATCACACCAGAAAACGGCGGCAAGGATATCTTCATTCATGCTTCTGCCCTGGAACGTTCCGGCCTCTCCGGTCTGAATGAAGGCCAGGCTGTCGATGTCAAGGTTGTTCAGGGCCAGAAAGGTCCGGAAGCCGCTGATATCAGCCTCGCCTGATTTCCCGCGAATACCAGAAAAACCCGGCTTACGAGCCGGGTTTTTTTATGCCCTGATTTCGCTGAAAAATGGACCCTGGCTTTTTCGACTCTCCGATTCTCATGTCGTCGGAGTACGAAATCATCCCGGAACAAAAAAACCACGCTGCAGGACAACGTGGCTTCTTCGTACAACAACATCAGGATACTTTCTGGCTGTACTGCCTCAGTAATCCTTACCCTTGCTTCGCAAAAGACGAGCCTTGTCTCGCTGCCAGTCGCGTTCGGCAATCGCGTGACGTTTGTCTTCCTTCTTGCGCCCCTGACCCAGACCCAGCGTCAGTTTGGCAACACCGCGCGCGTTGAAATGAATATCAAGCGGTACAAGAGACGCACCGGAACGAGATACGGCACCAAGCAGATGATCAACCTGTTTTTTATGCAGCAGCAATTTACGTGGAGCACGGGTATCGAAACGCGACAGAACGCCGCCCTGATATTCAGGGATATAGGAATTGAGCAGCCAGATTTCGCCGTTGCGTTCACCGGCATAGGCCTCGTTGATCGTGGCACGACCCATACGAAGGCTTTTCACCTCGGGCCCTTTGAGGACAATTCCCGCCTCTACAGTTTCAATAATAGTGTAATTGAACCGGCCTTTTCGGTTTTGTGAAGCAATACCATGCGAGATCAGACCGGATTTCTTTTTTTCAGCCACAGTTCATCCTGACAGACCCGTTTTCTTGAGGGCCTCATCGATGACAGCGCGAGACGCAGCGCTGGGTTCAGAAAGAGGCAAACGCACATATGAGGTGCACAGCCCGAGACGGGAAGCCGCATATTTTACGGGGCCCGGATTACTCTCACAGAACATCGCATCATGAAGCGGTGTCAGGAGCTGCTGAAGCTGCATCGCCTTTTCAACATTCCCGGCCTGCCAAGCTTCATGCATGTCGGCACAGAGGCGCGGAGCAATATTGGCCGTGACACTGATACATCCTGTGCCGCCTGCTGCGAGAAAGGACAGCGCTGTTCCATCGTCACCCGTCAACAGCGTAAAGGGCTTGTCACCGAGACAATGCCGCAGCTGCAGCGGACGGGAGAGATTGGCCGTAGCATCTTTTGTTCCAACGATATTGGGATGCTCTGCCAGACGAGCCAGGGTTTCCGGTAACACCTCCACCACGGAACGACCAGGCACGTTATAGACGTAGAGTGGCAGGTCAGTGGCATCGGCCACACGCATGAAATGCTGGTACAACCCTTCTTGGGTGGGTTTGTTGTAATAGGGAACCACCACCAGAAGCGCATCTGCACCAACAGCTTTGGCATGGCGCGCCATGCCAATCGCTTCATGCGTGCTGTTCGAGCCGGCTCCAGCCATTACAGGCACACGACCACCTGCAACCCTGACGGTATGCGCCACAACAAGTCCGTGCTCGTCATGGGTCAGGGTCGGGCTCTCACCGGTCGTGCCTGCCGGAATAAGTCCAGCGGTACCCTGGTCAATCTGCCAGTCGATAAACCGGCCCAGCGCAGCCAGATCCACGGTACCATCTTCACGAAAAGGCGTGAGCAGCGCGGTCAGAGACCCTTTAAAATCCTTGTTCCGTGCCATGAGCCCTCACCTGCCGCGTTAAACAAACAAGCTGCTAAATAGAACTCTAGACGACGCTGTCAAATGGATATCGCTCTCTCGGCCCTTACTCAGGATACCGTGATGGACTGGCCGGGTAGACGCCCAGAACAGCAATATTCTCACTGCAATCGTTCAGCATGGCAAGTGCCTTGCTCAATGCTGCCTGTTCCGGATGTCCTTCCACATCGAGCAGAAAGCCGGTTGCGGTCAGCGTGCCCGGGCTCATGTAACTTTCAAGACGGGTCATGTTCACGCCATTTTCGGCAAAACCACCAAGAGCCTGATAAAGCGCACCAGGACGGTTGAGAACACGAAAAACCAGAGTGGTCATAACACGCTCCGCTTCTGGCGGCGGCCTGACAGCCTCACGCGCGACAAGATAGAAGCGGGTTGTATTATGGGCTGCATCTTCCACATTGGCCCGCAGGATTTCCAGACCATTCAGCTCTGCGGCAAGGGATGAGGCGACAGCACCATCCTCACGCGACTGCCATTTGACCACCATTTCCGCTGCGCCGGCCGTATCAAAGGCAGAGCAGGCTTCAACACCCAGCTCACTTACGAGTCTGCGTATCTGGCCAAGGGCTACGGGATGGGTATGGATACGCCGCAGATCCCCGATACGGGTTCCGGGCAGTGCAAGCAGGCAGTGTTCAACCCGCTGAAAATGCTCCCCGATGATGGGTAGCCCGGCCTCAGGCAAAAGCGCATGTATCTCGGGAACGCGCCCTGCGAGAGAATTTTCGCAGGCAAGCATGCCAAGCGTGGCCCGCCCTTCCCGAACAGCATCAATAGCAGCCTGAAAACTGGGGCAAGGCAGAGTTGTCCAGCCAGGACGCGCAACGCGACAGGCAAGATCAGAATAGGCGCCGGGACGCCCCTGGAAAGCTATGATCTGGTTCATGAGGTGAAGGTCTGCCGAACACGAATGAGGTCAGCAGGCGTATCTACACCAAGCGGCGCCTCGTCAATTGCAACACAGCCAATCGTCATACCCGCCTCCAGCGCACGAAGCTGTTCAAGTGATTCCCGCTTTTCAAGCCCGGAGGGAGGCAGGGAAACAAAACGTGCCAATGCCTCGCGTCGCCAGGCATACACGCCGACATGATGCCAGAGCGGCCCGCTGCCCCAGGGGATAGCCTGACGTGAAAAATAGAGTGCACGGGCTATACTCTGCTTCGCGCTGAAAGTGCAGGCCGCTTTTACAACAGAGTCGCGTGTGGCTTCTTCCTGTGTCTCGACCGGTGCGACAAGCGTACCGATATCATACCCTTCTTCCCTGACCGGGCGCAGTGCAGAAGCAAGACTTGACGGCGCGATCAGTGGCAGATCGCCCTGGAGATTGATCACGACATCATGATCCCCGTCAGGGTCATACTCCTGCAAGGCAGCATAAACGCGATCCGAACCGCTTGGCAGAGCCGGATCGGTCAACACCCCCTCGATGTCATAACCTGCCAGAACGTCAAGAATAGTCGCGTCACCGGACGCTACAAGTACCGGACCAAGCCTGGCTTCACGCGCACGCAGCGCCACATGCAGGATCATGGGTATACCATCGATCTCGGCTAGGGGCTTGTTGGGCAGGCGCGTCGAAGCAAGACGCGATGGGATGACGATAATCGGTTTCATGAGGTAGAAGCAGGCTTTCCGCTTGTCTTGTGAGGGCTGCAACGCATGGCCAGAAATGCCGCACCCCCCTTGATGCGTCAATCGTCCGCTACTCCTCACTTCTCGCCACGGAATACTTTCATGTCGTCTCTGCCCGATCTTGCCGTCTGTCTGGAAACCGCCCTTCTCTGTGCAGACCACGCGCGTTCTGCCGTCTCCCCCTATTTCCGTTCAGGTCTCGCTGTCGACGACAAGAGCGACGAAAGTCCCGTCACCCGCGCCGATCGCGAGGCGGAAAGCACCATGCGCAGCCTGATTTGTAGCCGTCATGCCGACCATGCGATACTGGGCGAGGAATTTGGCTTTTCTGGCGTGACGGGAGACTGGGTCTGGGTGCTCGACCCGATTGACGGCACGCGCGCCTTCATCACCGGTCGTCCAAGCTTCGCAACGCTTGTTGCCCTGTTCCACAGGAACCGACCCGTTCTGGGTATCATCGATCAGCCGTTCACAAAGGAACGCTGGATCGGCATTGAAGGCGAAACGACCCGTTTCATCTCCCCCGGAATGCCGGGACAGGTCGGAACACGTCCGTGCCCGACACTCAGCATGGCAGAGCTCTCCTGCACCTCGCCTGACATGCTGATCTCGCCTTATGATAATCGTTTCAGCGCCCTCAAGGCAGCAACCAGGCGCACGAGCTGGGGAGGCGATGCCTATGGTTACGGGTTGCTCGCACTTGGCCAGATCGATCTGATTGCGGAATGCACTATGAAACCCTGGGACTGGGGAGCCCTGGTTCCTGTCGTCGCTGGCGCGGGAGGCGTGATGACGGACTGGCAGGGCGCCCCTCTCACGCTTGAAAGCGATGGTACTGTTCTTGCCTGCGGTGACAGGACGATGCTGCAAGACGCAATAGCGCGCCTTCGCCCTTCCCCCTGAGAAAACTATAGGCTAGCACCGCTTTTCGGATTTGCGCCGCTGACAGGAGCCAGACATGGAAGCCTCTTTTTCTCTCCCCAAAGACCGCATTCGCATTCTTCTTCTTGAGGGCATTCATGACAGCGCGGCTCAGCATCTTGCTGCGCAGGGCTACCGGCAGGTCACCTGTGTCAAGACTGCGCTTGAAGGCGAAGCCCTGACAGAAGCGCTCAAAGGCGTTCATATGGTAGGCATTCGCTCACGCACCCAGCTGACAGCACCTGTGATCGAGGCAGCCGATCGCCTCATGGCCATTGGCTGCTTCTGCATAGGAACCAATCAGGTCGATCTCAACGCAGCGCGCATGGCAGGCATTCCGGTTTTCAACGCTCCTTTCAGCAACACGCGCTCGGTCGCAGAACTCGTCATGGGCGAGATCGTGATGCTGCTGCGCCGCATACCGTCACGCTCGGAACAGTGTCATGCTGGCGGCTGGGACAAATCTGCCGTCAACGCCTGGGAAGTACGCGGCAAAACGCTGGGTATTGTCGGCTATGGCTCCATTGGCTCGCAGCTTTCCGTACTCGCTGAAGCGTTCGGCTTGCGTGTCATTTTCTATGATACTGTAGACAAGCTGCCCCATGGCAATGCGACCGCCGTTGCGAGCCTGCATGATCTTCTTGCCCAGTCCGATATCGTCAGCCTGCACGTCCCGCAGACCGACCAGACAAAAGACATGATAGGCGAGGCCGAGATTCGGGCCATGAAGCCGAATTCGATCCTGCTCAACAATGCCCGTGGCACAGTTGTCGATATTGATGCCCTCGCTTCAGCCCTGCGCGACGGCCATTTGATGGGTGCCGCCGTGGACGTCTTCCCCAAGGAACCCAAGGGAGCGGGCGAGAGTTTCCAGTCACCACTCCAGGGACTGCCCAATGTCATTCTTACGCCCCATATTGGCGGCTCGACCATGGAAGCGCAGGAACGCATCGGTGTGGAAGTGGCCAGACGTTTTGTGGAATATTCCGATGTCGGCTCGACACTTGGCGCGGTGAACTTTCCGCCCGTGCAGCTGCCCGAGCGTCCACGTGGCACCCGCTTCATGCATGTCCATGAAAACCGCCCTGGCATTCTCCGGCAGATCAACGAGATCTTCTCGAGTGAAGAATGCAATATCGTCGCGCAGTATCTCCAGACAGATGGCGAGGTAGGTTATGTCGTGGTCGAAATCGACTCCACGCCTGACAGCGAGCTCGACACCCGCCTGCTCGCAAGGCTGCGCGACCTCAAAGGTACGATGCGTGCCCGATTGATCTATCAACGCTGAATAATTATTGATGAATTATTGACGAACCCGCCGTAATCGTTAGGAACAGAGGAATCTGTTCCTGACATTAGTGGGTGCCGTGTCCGCTTCATCATCGATTGCCCGTATCCAGAGCTTTGCTTTCGCGGGAATCGACGCCATACCGGTCACAGTCGAAATCCAGATCTCATCGGGGCTGCCCGCCTTCATTATCGTAGGCCTGCCGGACAAGACAGTCGGTGAAGCTCGTGAACGTGTGCGTGCTGCTCTGGCGGCACTTGGTCTGGCCCTGCCGCCCAGGCGTATTCTGATCAATCTGGTTCCCGCCGACCTTCCGAAGGAAGGCTCACATTTTGACCTGCCCATTGCGCTCGCCATCATGACGGCCATGGGGATCCTTTCTTCAGAGGCCCTGAGTGCCTACGCAGCTATTGGCGAACTTTCCCTTGATGGCCGCCTTCAGGCTACCGGGGGAGTGCTCTCCGCTGCACTGGAAACAATTGGTCTGCAACTGGGCCTGATCTGCCCGAGATCCCAGGCGCAGGAAGCTCGCTGGGCAAGCGATGCCCTTGATATTCTTGCCCCCGAGACGCTGCGCGGTCTTCTTGCCCATTTCAACGGCGACCACGTTCTGACACCCCCTGAACTTGAAACCGTGTCAGCCTCCCCTCCTGTAGCAGATCTCGCAGAGATCAGAGGGCTGGAAACAGGACGTCGTGCGCTGGAAATTGCGGCAAGTGGTGGTCATTCCCTGCTCATGACCGGACCGCCAGGTGCAGGAAAATCCATGCTTGCCCAGTGCCTGCCTTCCATCCTGCCTGAGCTCACCCATGAGCAGATCCTGGAATGCAGCCGCATTCACAGTCTTGGTGGTCAGGCTGCTGGCAGTGTGCTGGTCACCCAGCCACCATTTCGTGCCCCCCATCACTCGACCACCCTGCCCGCTCTTGTTGGAGGCGGATCCCGGTCCAGGCCGGGTGAAGTCAGTCTTGCCCATAACGGCGTCCTGTTTCTGGACGAGCTGCCCGAATTCTCGCGCGCCTGTCTCGAATCCCTGCGCCAGCCACTGGAAACCGGCACAATCACTGTTGCCCGTGCCAGGCAGACTGTTCTTTATCCGTCGCGCTTCCAGCTCATTGCGGCCATGAACCCCTGTCGATGCGGCTATCTGGGCGATGCCACCCGATCGTGCAGAAAAGCCCCCAGATGTGGGGAGGATTACCTGGCACGTCTCTCCGGTCCGATGCTCGACCGGCTCGATCTGTCGCTGTTCGTCACGCCGGTCTCCCCCCTCAACATGATTACCCTGCCACCGGGGGAAAGCAGCGCAAACGTACGTGCACGGGTCTGTGTCGCACGGACACGGCAAATCGACCGTCAGGGTGTTCCCAATTCACAGGCAGACGCAACGTCCATTACCCTGAGCACGGAAGCACGCAACCTCCTCTCACAGGCAGATGAACGGCTTCGCCTCTCAGCGCGTGGTCTCACCCGGCTGCTTCGTGTCAGTCGCAGCATTGCCGATCTCGACAATGCTGACATTGTCAGCGCCCCGCATATAAGCGAGGCACTCGGCTTCCGGCTTCGATCTTCCCTCCCTAACCAGCAATAGAAGCACGCAGCACTTCCAGACCACCTTCAAGATCAGCAATCAGATCATTGGGATCCTCCAATCCGATATGAAGTCTGAAGCTAGGCCCCTCCGGCATCGCATCGGGCAGGGAACGCCGCACACCACCTGTCGTCGGCAGAACGAGACTTTCATACCCTCCCCAGGACGCACCAATACCAAACAGCGCCAGAGCGTCGATCATATCGCGCATGGCAGATACGGAGAGGTCGGCTCGCAGTTCGACGCCGAACAGAGAACTGGCTCCCTCGAAATCCCTCAACCAGAAATCATGACCGGGGCATTCCTCGAAAGCAGGGTGCAATACACGCGCAACTTCCGGCCTGCCGCGCAGCCATTGAGCCACCAGCAAAGCAGATTCTGCCTGGCGCTCCAGACGCACAGCCATCGTGCGCAATCCACGCAAAGTCAGCCAGCATTCATCAGGTCCGGCGAGCTGACCAGTCTGGATGGCGGCATCCCGCAGATCTTTCCACAGCGCACCATCGGATACGGTAATGGCACCGGCAATAACGTCCGAATGACCTGCCGGGTATTTGGTGAGAGCCTGTATTGATACATCCACCCCATGGCGAAAGGGCTGAAAAATACCAATACCCCAGGTATTATCGAGCATCAGCAGCGCGTTACGCTCATGAGCCACGCGAGCCAGCATCGGTACATCCTGAACCTCGAATGTATGACTGCCCGGACTTTCGGCGAACAGGACCCGCGTGTTCTCACGCATCATGCCGATAATCGTCGCTTCATCAGCGAGGGGGGCATAATAACTGGTTTCTATTCCCATACGGGCGAGCATGGTTCCTGCAAAGCGCCTTGTCGGACCATAGACAGAGTCCGGTAGCAGAAGATGATCACCGGCATTCAGAAAGGCAAGAAGCGCAAGAGTACAGGCGGCCAGTCCGGAGGAGACAACCTGAGTATGTGTTCCCCCTTCGATCAGCGCCACAAGTTTCTCAAGCTCGTGCTGGACGGGCGATCCCATGGCACCATAGACAAGCTCATGGTCATGGCTGCGCAGCCCCTGTTCCTTCATGGCCGCGAGCGACGGGAAAAGTACCGTCGACCCTCGCGTCACCGGAGCATTCACAAAACCTCCCTCTTCAGGGGTTGGTTCGGGGCGGCCACTCTGCACCAGAAGGGATGACAGGCGCTTCCAACCGGAAGCAACCCGCTTAGCGGTGTTTTCCACTCTCTTTTGTCTCCTAAGAAACCTCGATCGGCGTCATGGGATCACTGCCCCACTCCGCCCATGACCCATCATAAAGCTGACCCGGCGCCAGTCCTGCCACACGCAACGCCATGGTGATGGTAGCCGCTGTAAGTCCGGAACCACAGCTGGTAATGACGCGGCACTGTCCAGCGCCACGATCCTGAAAACGCGCCAGAAGTGCCTCAGGCTGCAGAAAGCACCCCCTTTCATCCAGCAGCTCGCCAAAAGGCAGATTCACGGCACCGGGCATGTGACCGCCACGCATGTTCGGCCTTGGCTCAGGGGCTACGGCGTCAAACCGCGCCTTGCTGCGTGCATCAAGAATGATCGTGGCCGGATCGATCAATGCAGCCAGAACATCACCTTTGCCGGCAAGCATTGCATAGGTTGTGCACGGAAGATAATTTTCCTGCACGGGTCTGGCAGGTTCAGGCACCTCGCCGGGATCATGTCCGTCACAAACAAGTGCCTCCAGACCGCCATCAAGCACATGAACGGCATCATGACCGAACAACGAGGCCATCCAATGGGCACGGCATGCCCCGATGCTGCCTTTCTGATCATAGAAGACCAGCCCGGTTTCACGGCCAATTCCAAGGCTGTTCATGAAAGTCGCGAATAACCCGGCTCCTGGCACCATATGCGGAAGAGGGCTGTCCTTGTCGCATATCTCGTCAATGCGGAAACGATCGGCTTTCCGGAACGCTAGTTCCCTGAACGCCCTTTCCATATTCCCCTGTTGACCGGGAAGAAGGATCGAGGCGTCGAGATAGCGGTATCGGCGTGGAGGAAGCGCCATGAGGGTCTGGACGTCAATGAGAGGTGCCGGCGTCATGAACGGACCTTGCAAGAAAGGACGAGACCCGCACGATAGCAGGCAGAAAGATAATCTGGTCAACTGCTGCCAGAGAGTTCTACGGGAGATTCTGTGACGACCGAACGCATCATGCTTGGTTTGCTGCTCGTAGGCGTAGCCTATGGCTGCGGCGTCGTATTATGGCCGTTTCTCTCTGCCATTCTCTGGGGCGCCATTCTCACATTCACAACATGGCCACTTTTCAAACGCCTGCGACGCCACATGCGGCCCTCTCTTGCGGCGGTTGTAATGATGACATGCAGCGCCGTTGCCATCGTCATGCCGCTTGCCCTTCTGACTTCGACAGGACTGGCTGATCTGCCGCTGATCATTGCGGGCGTCAACAACGAGATAGAAGCACTCAGCCGTACCCATCCGGCCCCTGACTGGCTGATCTCGGTACCAGCGATTGGTCCACAGCTCTCAAATGCCTATCTGCACTGGAGCCACGATGTCAAAGGGCTGGGCGAAGCACTCCATCCCTATGCCGGACAGATTGCCCATTATGCTCTCAAGGCCCTGATGCAGATGGCGAGCGGTCTGGCCGAGCTCGTGATGGCCCTGTTCATCGCCCTGTTTTTCTGGATCAGCGGAGACTCCCTCGGAAGGGTTATCCATGCTGTTCTGACGCGCATCACGGGCAACTATGCCGACCGGCTGATCACGATCATCGGCGGGGTGATAAGAGGAACCGTTTATGGCATTCTGGGCACGGCAATCGTTCAGGGCGTACTGACCGCGATAGGGCTGTTCATTTCCGGTGTGCCTGCGCCTGTATTGCTGGGCGGCGTGGCTGCCTTTGTCGCAGTGTTACCGGTCGGCGCCCCGCTCGTCTGGGCACCTGCCGCTATCTGGCTCGCCATGCACCATCATCTCGGTTGGGGCCTTTTTCTTGCCGGATACGGCATCATCTTCATTTCAGGCGCAGATCATATCATACGTCCCGCCTTTATCGCGCGTGGTGCACAACTCCCTTATCTTCTCACCGTTCTGGGTGTGCTTGGCGGAGTCGTCACGTTAGGTGGACTAGGCATTTTTCTTGGTCCGGTATTGCTTGGAGTCGGCTATACACTGACGACGGAATTTGCTCGTGGCGCCTATCAGACTGAAAAGAAACTGCAGTAATGAGCCACTCCCTTGCTGATCAGAACATGATTTCCGAAAGCGGGAACGTTCCGCAGATTGGCCAGAGTTTTACCATTCTGAGCTGGAACCTGCTGCGCGCCGTAGGCGCCCCGCTCGACGAGGTTGTGGCACTCGCCAGAAATGTGAAACCGGATATCTTCCTGATGCAGGAAGCCATTGGCGCGTTCGATCGACTGCCGGAAATAATGGGGGGGTATTATGCCCGTATTCCATTGCCCGATCGCATACATGGCACGGCATGCTGGAGCCGGTTCCCCTTTGCGCGTGCACCGGTCTCCTGCGCCCTGCCCTCGGGGCTCATGGTGCGCCGTACGGCTCAGCTGATCGATTTCGGCTCCTTCTCGATCGCCAATGTCCATCTCTCACACGGTCAGATCCTGAATAGACGGCAGCTGCGCCATGTTGCGCCCATGCTCCGGCATCACGCGCTCGTTATGGGTGACTTCAATCTTGTCGGTCCTGCATTGATGCCGGGATTTCAGGATGTTGGCCCAAGAGCACCAACCCATCGCATGGCCGACATGCTTCCAATACGAATCGACCGCTGCATGGTGCGGGGAATGACCGCTCTGGAGACCGCTGTTCTGCCCAACCAGAGCTCGGATCATCATCCGATAAGGGTCAGACTCAGACTCGAGGCTCCCGACCGGCACAGCACGTTTTTCCAGCGTCTGAGACAGAAGCAGCGTCTCAGAGATAAGGGCTAAATAACCTTACCGCAGCATTTCTGATCTTTCGGGTGGTACTGACACTGTCAATCGCATGATGCGTCAGGCGTCTTGTGCGGTGCCGCTCCATAAACGCATTGAGCTCTTGCGCGACTGAGTCGCTATAGATTTCAAGATTGATCTCGAAATTCAGTCTCAGGCTGCGCGCATCGATATTGCTGCTGCCGACAAACGACCATGCTTCATCCATAACAAGGAGTTTGGCATGATTGAAAGGCGGACGACTCATCCAGACATGGCAGCCGGCTGTCAGAAAGGGCGCCAAGCTGGCATCACGCGCATAATCAATCAGACGATGGTTACTGCGTCTGGGGAGAATGATATCGATTTCCACACCTCGCAGCGCCGCGAGGCAGAGTTCAGAAACCAGACGTTCATTAGGCAGAAAGTAAGGCGTCATCAGACGCACCGACCGACGGGACAGCGCAATAGCCTGCAACATCGAAAATTCGATTTTCTCCAGATCATTATCTGGCCCGGACGTCACGACTCTCATGGGAATATCGCCCTGACGCTTCAGTTCAGGAAAATAGATCTCCCCGTCAAGCTGCTCGCCGCAGGTGAAGGACCAGTCACTGGCAAACGCCTCGGTAAGCTGATGCACCACCGGGCCTTCGAGCCGGAAATGCGTATCGGCAACTGGATGTTTTGTTCGCAGACGGCGCAGGTTTTCCTCACCTATATTCAGTCCGCCCATAAAACCGATCTGTCCGTCAATAATCAGTATCTTGCGATGATTGCGAAGATTGATGAACGGCATTTTCCACGGCAGGAGCGAATGCATGAAGCGCTGACAGGCAATGCCACGACGATGTAAGGCCCTGACGATTCCACTGTAAAAATATCCGCCGCCAATACCATCCACCAGTACGCGTACCTCAACCCCTCGCTTCTGTGCGGCCGCAAGGGCTTCGACAAACTGATCGCCGATCCGGTCTGCCCTGAAGATATAGGAGCAGAGCAGAACCGAGCGACGAGCCGAGGCAATATCCTCCAGCATACGCGGATAGATATTATCGCCATCATGCAGACAGGTCACAGAGTTACCGCCCAGAAGAGGACGCTCGGTCAGTCTGCCGACCATCCGGGCCAATGGTGCGAAATCGCCCTTCATGCGGTAATGGGCGTTATAGGCCAGACCACGCCCCCTCCAGCGGTGATCATTGACCAGACGTCGCGCGAGACGTTGAACACGATTGATACCGAACATGAGATAGAGCAGCGCGCCGCAGACAGGCATGAGCCAGCTCACACCGATCCATCCTGCACATGCTGCTGTATTCTGTTTCGTTCTCAGAACGTGAAGCGTCACCGTCACTGCAAGACTGAGTCGCAATACGAGCATGAAATAGTCAAATAGCGTAACAGGCCAGGTCATCATTTATAACGTTAGCGTATTCTCTCGAAATTCAAAGGGTGCGATCTTGCAACGCCGAATTTCGTCGTAAATTATGCAAGGATGGAGTGTGATTGCTCGGATACGCCCAACATTGTGAAGGAGAGGGACAGGATGGTCATGTCTGCACACCGTCCTCAGCTTTTCTACACCACAGAACCCTCGCCCTGCCCCTATCTGCCAGGACGTACTGAACGCAAGGTGATGACCGAACTGAGCGGTGTCGACGCCGACCTGCTCCATGACAGACTCTCGCGCGCCGGTTTCCGGCGCAGCCATGGCATCGTTTACGCACCAGTCTGCAGTAACTGCCAGTCCTGCATCCCGATCCGTCTTCCCGTTTCCGGTTTCCAGCCGGATCGTACCATGCGTCGCATCCGTCGGAGCCATGCAGATCTGACGGTTGTGGAACGCCCGATCGTCGCCACGCTCGAGCAATATGACCTTTTTCGCTCCTATCAGGAACAACGTCACAGCGATGGCGACATGGCACTCATGGGGTTGGACGATTATCAGGCCATGATCGAAACGAGTCCGATCGAAACCAGTCTTTTCGAGTTCCGCACCAGAGAGGGCCGACTTGTTTGCGTATCACTGATAGACATGCTGTCAGACGGGCTTTCAGCCGTCTATACCTTCTATTGTCTGGATGATCCGCAACGCTCGTACGGTACGGCGTCAATTCTCTGGCTGGTCGAAGAGACAGCAAGGCGTGGCAAACCCTATCTCTATCTGGGCTACTGGGTGCCAGGCAGCGCCAAGATGGGCTATAAATCACGCTTTCAGCCAGCCGAGATCCTCAAGGCGGGGCAATGGCAACGCCATCCCCCTCAGAAACCCTGACCTCACAGAAGGCGTCAGCTCCGGGTAACCACCTTGCGTGTCATCCATTGCGGCGCTGCCTTGCCCTGATCGGCTCTCTTGCCTGAAATCAGGGCAAGATCTGCTGCATTACGTGGCTTCTGCCCTTCATGCCACACCAGTCCCTCCTCGCTTGAAAAAACGCGCAGATCGACGAGACGCTGACCAGGTGGCAATTTCTGTATGGTTACCCCCATACCCTTGGTCATTTCCGGCAAGGCCGATACAGCGAAGGAAAGTGCTTTTCGGTTACTTCCCATGGTAACGATCTGATCGCCGGTAAGGGCAACACAGAATGAGGCACGATCACCATCCCGAAGGGCCAGTACCTGTTTACCCGTCCGTTTTTCTGCCGCCATATCGACATCACGTATGATCAGACCACGCCCGCTCTCACTGGCAAGGATATGACGTCCGTTTTCATCAAGCACAAAAAACGCAACGATGTCCTCGTCCTGAGGCAGATCAGCCAGTACGCGGATCGGCTGGCCGAAACCGCGCCCACGCGGCAGGTCGGCCGCCTTGAGCGTAAAGACACGCCCCCCGCTCGCCAGAAGACACAGGCGCTCCGTGCTCTGACATTCGAGCGAAAGTCCGAAGGCGTCACCTTCCTTGAACTTGTGACTCTCAGGATCGATGCCATGTCCCTTTACCGCTCGCACCCAGCCTTCGCGTGACAGGAGTACCGTCAGCGGTTCACGATCGACCTGAATGGCAACACTCAGATCTATGGGTGCAGGAGGTGCCGCAATCTGCGTACGACGGGCACCAAGCGCGCCATCACCAAACCTGATTGCAGTCGCTTCGAGTTCCTTGCCGATACGGGTCCAGCGCTTGCGCTCGCTGCCAAGCAATCCCTGAAGGCTCGCCTTTTCCTTCAGAAGCGTATCACGCTCCTTGCGGAGCTCGATTTCCTCCAATCTGCGCAGTGAACGCAGACGCATGTTCAGCACATATTCAGCCTGAAGATCTGTCAGGCTGAAAACGCGCATCAGTTCCGGCTTGGGCTCATCGCTCTCGCGAATGATCCTGATGACCTCATCAAGATTGAGATAAACCGCCAGAAATCCTTCAAGAATCTCCAGGCGTCGTTCAACGGCAGCCAGACGATGGGTCGAGCGACGAACCAGCACGATCTCACGATGGTCGAGCCAGGACTGGATAACTTCACGCAGTCCCATGACCCTGGGCACGCGATTGGCATCCAGCACGTTCATATTGAGGCTGAAGCGGCTCTCGAGTGCCGTAACGCGGAAAAGCGTTTCCATCAACACTTCGGGCTCGATTCCCTTGGTTTTCGGCTCGAGAACAAGACGGATATCCGTCGTACTTTCATCGCGTATATCCGCGAGCAGAGGCAGTTTCTTCTGCTCCATCAACTCGGCAATCTGCTCGATCAGACGCGCTTTCTGCACCTGATAGGGGATCTCGTTTACAATAACTGTCCAGGTCCCGAAACGCCCCTGCTCAACCTCCCAGCGTGCTCTGGTACGAAAGCTGCCTCGCCCCGTCTCGTAGGCGCTGCGTATGCTCTGTGCCTCTTCGATCAGTACTCCGCCAGTCGGAAAATCCGGACCCGGCATATACTTCATGAGCGCTTCGACAGGCGCCTTGGGGTCATCAATCAGATGGCGTGCGGCACGGCAGATTTCTGCGGCATTATGCGGTGGTATGGACGTAGCCATACCGACGGCAATACCCGCCGCCCCGTTGGCAAGGAGATTCGGGAAAGCACCTGGCAGGACGACAGGCTCGGCATCCTCGTTGTCATATGTCGGGCGAAAATCGACAGCATCATCCTCGATCCCTTCCAGAAGTGCCTTTGCCACTTCCGTCAGACGGGACTCGGTATATCGCATGGCAGCCGCATTATCACCATCGATTGAGCCGAAGTTACCCTGCCCCTCGACAAGCGGGTAGCGCACAGCAAAATCCTGAGCCAGACGTACCAGTGCCTCATAAACAGCCGCGTCGCCATGGGGATGGAATTTACCGATAACATCACCAACTACCCGGGCACATTTCTTGAAGCCCGAACTGGGATCCAGTTTCAGTTGCTGCATGGCATAGAGTATGCGCCTGTGGACCGGCTTCATGCCATCACGCACATCCGGCAGAGAACGCGCCATGATGGTTGACATCGCATAGGCGATATATCGCTCGCTCAACGCATCAGCGAGTTTCGTATCCTCGATATGTCCTGCCAGATCCTGACTCATCTCACGCCCTCTTGTTTCAGGGCAGATAAGGCGGTGCCCCGGACAATGTCCAGTGCAAATACCCCGTTTTTGTTCTGGTTTCTGCCTGAAGCGTCCAGACAGTTATCTCTGGTCCGGAAAAGACCCGCAGATCGAAAAAACGGCCCCAAAAAACTGGTCAAGATGGGAAGTTATACAACTTTTTGTGTCAGGACTCGTTCAGCAATCTCTTCTCTGCGTGAAAGATAGCGATGATGACCCAGACCATTCTATGGCTGACTGCCCTGATCATGTTTGCCGGAGGGACGGCGCTCCTCCTGCTCGGTAAACGACGTACGGAAACCGAAGGAGTCATGAGCCTCTCGCACGGCATAGTGCCCATCATCGCCGGCTGCCTCTATGTGGCTATGGCTACCGGTCAGGGTGCCCTGCTCCTCCCCACCGATGCCACTCTGGCAGGAGCGGCCAATACAACGCGTGTTTTCTGGTTCGGACGGTACATCGACTGGCTTTTCACCACACCGCTCCTTCTCATCGGCCTTGGCTGCCTGGGGATGTTCCGCGGACGCAAAAGAGCTGACCTGCTCCTCGGTGCCGTAGCAGCCGATATCATCATGGTTATCACGGCTTTCGCGTTCAGTGCTTCGGAGAACGTCATCAGCCGCTGGATCTGGTTTATCTTGTCCTGCATTGCCTTTCTGGGCGTCTATTATGTCATCTGGGTCTCGCAGCTTCAGGCCAACCGGCTTGAACTGCCTGCAGTGCAGGCAGCGTACAAACGCAGCGCTGCAGTTCTGTCTATCCTCTGGATGGTTTATCCGGTCATTCTCGCACTATCCCCCGACGGACTTGGTCTCGTGACTGACTCCGCCAGTGTTCTCGTCATTGCTGTGACAGATGTTCTGGCCAAGGTCGGATTTGGTTTCCTCAGCCTGTCTGACGACCGGAAACTGACGACAGTCTGAGACAGGAGGGGAAGTCTTGCTCACAAGGCCTTCACCTCTCTCCAACCGCCTGTTCGAACAGACCTACTGGAGTCTCGCCATTTCTGGTGCGATGGCTTCACTCTGGCTGGGGTCCCCCCTGCCTGCTCTCGCCATGATTGCCATCTTTGGTCTCCCCCATGGGGCTCTGGATGGCGAGATGGCGAGAGAGATACTTCGGCACCGTTTCAGATCCTGGTGGTTCCCTTCATTCGCCCTGCCTTACCTGTTCCTTGTTGGCATGGTTCTCTGGTGCTGGCATGTCTGGCCCGTGGGAACGCTGAACGCGTTTCTGGTTCTTTCTCTTTGCCATTTCGGGATGGAAAGAGAGGCTGGAAATATTTCACCTGCATCCGTACTGGCCTGGGGCGGCGCGCCGCTCATTCTGCCCTGTCTTTTGCGCCCTGATGCAACAGCTGCTCTGCTGAGTACTATGGTGCTGCCAGAAAGCCTGAGCTCACCACCGCTATGGCTTGTGACACTAGCCCCTCTATGGATAGCATCTGTCGCTCTCGACCTGGCTACCTGCCAAAAGGATACAAGACGACACCATCTGTGTTTGATGACCGGCCTAGTTATCATATTCTGGCTATGCCAGCCGTTGCAGGCATTCATGCTCTATTTCGTGTTCATCCATGCACCCGCCCACATCAACACCCTGATAAAAGATATAAGATGGAGCCGTATCGCTTCATGGCAGACAGCCCTGCTGCATGCTTTACCTCTTACCCTCGCAACCGGGATGATTGCACTGGCTCTGTGGCCGTTTTTTGCGGGATCCCATGAGATGCGCAGTGTCCAGATTACTTTTCAGCTCCTTGCTGCCCTGACTCTGCCCCACATGATCTTCGAGCGGCTTGTCACCTTTTTCTACAGACGACTTCCTGTGTCATCAGAGGGCACTATCCTCGTGACTGATTGCTGAAACCGGGCACATTGCTCTAATCCTGGCCTCAAGTCTTTCCCTGGATGCAGGCACAGGGCGGTGGCGTGTACCAAAGAGATGACGGGAAAGAAAATATCCGGTCAAAGACAGGCCCTGCGCCCAGAGCGCAGGATTATCAGCACCATCATCATTTCCATCCGGACGCAGATAATCAGGGAGTGGAAGAAGACGGTCGATCCATTGCCCTGCCCCGCTTTCGCTCACGGCCCGCCCGGTCCTGGGGGAAACGTAGCGCAGATTTTCTCTGTCACCGGTAACCGCACAACAATCAAGCGTCAGACCATAACCCAGCGTTGCGAGTAATGCCGCTTCCCAGCGGATATAATCGATAACAGGAGCGGGGTCGCTCAACACGCAAAATGCCGTCAGATCGCGCACAGTGCGCAGGAAAAAATCCGGATGAGGCTCACGATCAGGCAGCGCAGCATCAGCCAGCTCTGCAGCAGACTGAACAAGAGCTAGTTGCAAGGGGCGATCCAGAAGCCTGACGGCTGTCTCCTGAACCATCTCTCCGCCAAGTTGCCCCAGTTGATCAGCAAGTCGCGCAGTATACCGGGCAAGAATGAGATTACCCGGTTGCCAGAGCGCAGCCTGACGCCGTGACGAACCGCCACGCACCAGACCGGCTATGCGGCCATACTCTTCAGTGAAGAGATGGACCACTGCCCCGCCCTCGCCGTAGCGGCGGGCGGAGAGGACGATCGCGGCACATTCAAAATTCATGTACCGCGCTCGATTTGTTGCCTGATCAGATGATCAGGCGCCAGCAGCAGCAGCCACTTCGGCAGCAAAATCGCTGGTTTCCTTCTCGATGCCTTCACCGAGCTGGAAGCGTTCGAAAGCGACGAGCTTGGCACCAGCCTTCTCGACAACCTTGGCAACGCGCGTCTCGCCGTCATGAACCCAGACCTGCTCCAGAAGAACCACTTCTTCATAGAACTTGCGGATACGACCTTCGATCATTTTTTCGATGATGGCTTCCGGCTTGCCGGACTCACGAGCCTGCTCGATCAGAACCTGGCGCTCACGCTCCAGGGCTTCCGGATCGACGCTGGCCACTTCGAGGGCGGCCGGGCGGGTTGCTGCGACATGCATGCCGATCTGACGACCCAGCGTCAGAAGCGCTTCGGATTCCGAAGGGGCTTCGACAGCGGCCAGAACGCCGATCTTGCCAACGCCTGGACGCAGTGCGCCATGGACATAGGACGCAACGATGCCTGAAGGAACGGTCAGAACCTTGGCACGACGCAGCGACATGTTCTCACCGATCGTGGCGATCAGATGAGTCAGCTCTTCTGCAACCGTACGGCCCGTAGGCAGCTTCGCCTGTGACAGGACTTCGAGATCGTCACCGGCTTCAAGCGCAGCATGGGCTACGGACTCAACAAAAGCCTGGAACGCCTCGTTACGGCCCACAAAGTCGGTCTCGGCATTGACTTCGACCATAGCGGCCTTGTTCTTGCCAGAAGCAACCGCCACAAGGCCTTCAGCCGTGGTGCGGCCGGACTTCTTGGCAGCCTGCGACAGACCCTTGGCGCGCAGCCAGTCGATGGCAGCGTCCATGTCGCCAGCGGCTTCTGTAAGGGCCTTCTTACAATCCATCATGCCAGCGCCGGTCTTTTCGCGCAGCTCACGAACGAGGGCAGCAGTGATTTCCGCCATGTTCCATACTCCTTCAGGAATGAAACGGCGCGCCGCAGCCTTTCAGCCGGGCACGCCCAAAATAGTCAGATGCCGGGAGAGCCCGGAAGCTCTCCACACGCAGATCAGGCTTCAGCCGGAGCTTCAGCCGTCGTTTCCTCAACAACTGTCTCGACCGGCAGTTCTTCAGAAGCGCCGAAATCAACGCCTGAAGCAGCCATTTCAGCCGAAATGCCGTCCAGAACCGACTGCGCCACGAGGTCGCAATAGGTGGTGATGGCGCGGATGGCATCGTCGTTGCCCGGAATCGGGTAGGTCACGCCAGCCGGATCAGAGTTGCTGTCGAGAACAGCAATAACCGGGATACCGAGCTTGTTGGCTTCTTCAACCGCCAGCTTTTCCTTGTTCGTGTCGATCACGAACAGGATGTCTGGCAGGCCGCCCATTTCCTTGATACCACCGAGCGAGCGCTCAAGCTTTTCGCGGTCACGGGTGATGTCGAGAATTTCCTTCTTCGTCAGACCATGCGTATCACCGGAGAGCATCTCGTCGATCTGGCGCAGACGCTTGATCGAACCGGTGATGGTCTTCCAGTTGGTCAGCATGCCGCCGAGCCAGCGATGGTTGACGTAATACTGGCCACAACGGGTTGCGGCTTCAGCAACGTGCTCAGCTGCAGCGCGCTTCGTGCCAACGAACAGCACGCGCCCGCCACCGGCAACCGTATTACGAACGGCCTGAAGGGCGCGGTCGAGCAGGGGAACGGTCTGCTGCAGATCGATGATGTGAACCTGGTTGCGGATACCGAAGAGATACGGTGCCATCGCCGGGTTCCAGCGGCGCGTGTGGTGACCAAAGTGAACGCCGGCCTCGAGCAGCTGACGCATGGTGAATTCGGGCATCGCCATGATGCAAATTCCTATTCTTCTGGTTGTGCCTCCGCATGACATCGCGCGCTTTCGCGTGCACCAGAGAGTCTGTCGTCATACGTGCGAATTGCCTTACCCTCTCCCTCAGGCAGAACCGGAGGAAAAGTCAGACGGGCGCGATATGGCTTTTTTTTCCGCAAAAGGCAAGCCGCAAGCACCGGCTGGATAATGAATCACGCATATGCCGGAGGGGAATTACACGAGCGCGTGTGATCCTCGCTTGTTACTGCAATCCGGCTCTGTTAGGCGCTCCGCTGCACATGTGGCCAGTACGCCCCACGCTTTGCAGGTTTGAATAATGCCTCCTGACCAGACCGACACCATACGGAATACAGCCCATGCGTATCCTGCTGATTGAAGACGAGCTGGACATGGCTGCTCTCGTGATCAGAAGCGTCCAGGAAGCCGGATTTGCCGTTGATTGCGCGCATTCACTGGATGAGGCCACAGAGATGCTCGCCCTCGCTTCTTATGCGCTCGTTCTTCTTGACCGCCGCCTGCCGGATGGAGATGGTCTCAGCCTGATCCGCACTGTTCGTGCACAGCAGCCCGGTGCGCCTGTCATTGTGCTCTCAGCCCTTGATGCCGTGCAGGATCGTGTGCTTGGCCTGAACAAGGGTGCTGATGATTATCTTGCCAAACCTTTCGATATGGCGGAGCTGCTTGCACGGGTACGGGCAGCATTACGCCGACCGGGCGCAGAGGATACGCCTCCCATGATCTGCGGTCGGGTCGGATTTCATCCTTCAACACGGGAAGTAACGGTCGACGGAGTCCCTGTCACGCTCAAGCGACGCGAGCTTGCAGTACTGGAAACACTTATACGGCGTGCCGGGCGTGTTGTCAGACGTGAAACCCTGATTGAAGAAGTATATGGCTTCGATGACGACGTCCAATCCAATACTCTTGATGCACATATATCACGGCTGCGCGTTCGTCTGGCCGTTCTGGAGGCGGGTATCGCCATTTTCCCCGTTCGCGGGGTAGGTTATCTGCTGGATCAATCCTGAAATGTGGATTCCCCGTTTCACCTCTCTCCGTATGCGCATTACCGCGCTTTTGCTTGGGGTACAGGTCACATGCGTCCTTTTTATTGTCTTTCTGCATCCATTTTTCATTCCTGACAGCAGCTATACTGATATCGCCGACATTACGACCGAAACGCTTATCCAGAAATCTCTTACACGCAACGTGTCCGGCGAACTTGTAATAACGCCGTCGCCAGCGCTACTTCGTTACGCGTCCTCCCGCCCGTCACTGACCTATGCAGTATCAGATAGCAAAGGTCATATTGCCGATGGATCAGATCATTATCTGAGCGAGATACTGACACAGATAGCATCGGTGCAGCCCGATGTATCACAGGGCTTTATTGTAAGCCGACCCGGGAAAGGTCAAATCTATATTGATTCAGTATCGACAGAATTCGGCAAGATAAGTATAGCAACTGCAGGAAATTCATTTGGAATATCTGACTTATCGAGTTTTTTCCTTCTATTCAGACCAGAACTATTCGCAATCTATGGCCCGTTATTTATTGGCATGATCATCTCACTGCCTTTGCTCATTGTCTGGGCACTGCGTCCCCTCAGTCTTGTAAAACGTGCCGCCGCTTCTATTGATCTGCATCATATTGATCATCCGCTTCCCACGGACAGATTACCGAACGAACTTCGCCCAGCAGTCGAAGCAATCAACGCCGCTCTTGAACGTATTTCAGTCGGATGGCAGCAACAACATTTCTTCATGGCAAATGCTGCTCATGAATTACGAACGCCCGTTGCCATTCTTCAGGCACGGCTTGATCTTATCAAACTCGATAATGATAGCAGAATGAATCTCGGTCGCGACGTTCATCGTCTACGCCTTCTGGTCGATCAGCTTCTGACCATTGCTCGACTTGATCATCAACAAACAGCTTCTTTTACAACACTTGATCTCGTGGATCTTCTACAGGAAGTCATCGCGGATTGTGCGCCCTATGTCTTACGCAGCAGACGCTCAATCGATTTACAGACCCGTATGACGCAATGTGTGCTCACAGGGGATCGTGAGGCATTACGAAGCCTCATCATGAACCTTGTCGATAATGCCACGAAGGCCGAGCCTCTGGGCAGCACCATCAATGTGATGCTGGAATATACGTCCGGGCTGGCCATAATCACGGTAGCCGATCATGGACCGGGCATTGAGGTTGAAGATCGGCACCATATCTTTGAACCGTTCTGGCGCAAGGATCATCATAAACCCGGGACCGGTCTGGGTCTGGCAACGGCCAGAGATATCGTGACTTTGCACGGTGGCAATATACAGATCCATGAAACACCAGGTGGAGGGAGCACCTTCAGGGTTGAGCTGCCTGTCGGGTCAACAGATCAGGAACATCCGTAAGGTTTACTGCAAGCATTAAAAATTCAACAGGAAATCACGCCGTCAGCTTCGTGCAATGTCTGTCCTCTAAATCTCTCAAACGCCGGGCCCCTGACGACGCCTCTGTCGTCACCCCCTGCTGAGAGGCAAGACCGTGATGATGCAAGAGCGCATGATTTCGACGCGACAATCAGGGACAATAAACCTGGTCGCTCATCAGCTTTCTCAACACATGTCCTCAGGGAATTTTGATCTCGCATGTGTAGGCGACCCTATCCACATCAAGACAAGAAATACCATGTACCATACCAATCCGGCGCGTCCGGGTACTGCCGGTAACGGGGCATTCAGTCTGATTGTCTCATGGCGAGACGCGGCAAACGAAACTTTCGGACGCACCATACTCAAGCTCGCAGCTACCCTGCGTGATCTAAAAAGAAACTGAACGGCAGCACCGTTCGACCATATGGAAACCAGGCAGCATGCCATCTGTACGATCACGCTCAACCGTGTTCCCTTCGTCTCGCCCACGACAGACCTTGACGCGTTGGCTCGAGAACGAATCACTCCATCCGGCAAATCGCAACCAGATATCCAGCATCCCGGCCATCACCCGTCATGACGGGATGGCATTTCTGTATCCATCAGAGAAGGAAGGCAACGAGCCCGGGGATCAGGCATTTACCGGCCATTGGCGCCCCTTTCGGCGCACAGCCATGTCGCGACGTGCCACAAAGCGCATAATCCGTTTTCTCAGGATTATCTTGCTGGTGATGATTGAAATCGCGCAACTGCGTCCTGTTTCCGCAGCTCTGATTCTCACTATTGAAACACGTCTGACAGAACTCCTGGGAAAACGGGACCTTGGCAGAGACGCCGTGAACAGATCTTCAGGCAAGAATCCGATCCCGGATGCATGAAATATCTCTCGTTCACTCTCCTGCCTTGGTGACATTGCGGTCAATTCTGCCGGTCACAGATGGTCAATGCGTGATACGCCCTTGATCATGCGCAACTGTTCACCCAGCCGGGGAGTGACGGGGAAGTTGCCACTCAGTGTGACTTCGACTGCTTTGGTTTCATCAACTGCGGGCACGAGGACAATCCTGCCCCTTCCCTTGCCTTGGCCAGTCAGAAGATCGCGCACTTTCGTCACGGCTGAGGTCTCGCTGATCCAGACACGCATCTCCGAGCTTTCCTGAGCCGCGGCCTTTTCCAGATCTGTCACGTCGGTCGCCGTGATACGCAGCGCATCACCTTCCAGCTTGAGATCGGCCGTCACCATCACGGCCTGACCCGCCACGAGCAGGTCACGACAGCGCGACAATACCTCTGAGAACAGTGTTACTTCACAACCACCTGTTGCATCGGACAGGCGCACCCAGGCCATCTTGCTGCCACTCTTGGTCGGACGCTCCTTCTTGTCGACTACACAGCCGGCAATACGTACACGATAGGATCCGTTTTCAGCAGCTGTCATGAGGTTCTGGGAGGTCAGCACATTGGCTCGCTTGAGCACTGAGCGATAGGCGTCGAGCGGATGGGCCGACATGTGAAAGCCGATCGCCTCGGCTTCAGCTGCCAGACGCTCGAATTCGGGCCAGTAAGGAGCACTGGCAAGACGCAGCTCCTCAGGCTCGGTAGCGGCACCAAACAGTCCAATCTGACCCGACGCGGCCTCCTGCGCCTCGGATTGAGCCCGGCGCATGATGATTTCCGAACTGGCGAAAACGATATGACGCGGCTTGTCGAGTGAATCGAACGCCCCTGCCTTGGCCAGATTTTCGATCTGGATCTTGTTGAGCTGTCTGGCGTCACAGCGTGAAGCCAGATCAGCGAGACTGGTAAAAGGCTTGTCACCACGCGCGTCAACAATGGCCTGCATGGCTGAAAAACCCACACGCTTGACCGCAGCCAGCGCATAGCGGATGGCCCAGCTGCCATCATCCTGTTTTTCGAGCGAGAAATCGGCTTTCGAACGGTTGATGTCGACAGGCAGCACCCTGATTTTCATCCTGCGCGCTTCCTGACAAAGCGAGGCAAGCTTGTCGGTCTTTTCCCGCGCCAGCGACATACACCCGGCCAGGAAGGCCACCGGATGGTTCGCCTTCATCCAGGCCGTCTGATACGACACCAGCGCATAGGCGGCGGCGTGGGATTTGTTGAATCCATAATCGGCGAAGCGGGCCATGAGGTCGAACACCTCGGCGGCTTTTTCCGGCGTAATGCCCCGCCCGGTCGCACCCTTGACGAAAATCTCGCGCTGCGTATCCATTTCCGCGCGGATCTTCTTGCCCATGGCACGACGCAACAGATCAGCCCCACCGAGACTGTACCCGGCCATTTTCTGCGCGATCTGCATGACCTGTTCCTGATAGACCATGATGCCATAGGTCTCTGACAGGATATCGCGGATCTCCTCATGAGGCGGCTCCCACTCTGCGCCATGCTTGCGCGCGCAGTAATCGGGAATATTCGCCATTGGCCCCGGCCGGTAGAGCGCCACCGCCGCAATCAGATCTTCAAGCCGGGTCGGGCGCATCTGTTTGAGCACGTCACGCATGCCTGCACCTTCGAACTGGAACACGCCGCCCGCATCGCCGCGGGCCAGCATGTCATAGGTCGGGGCGTCATCGAGCGGCAGCGTTGCGAGGTCGACCTCAATACCCTGCTGCGCAATGAAATTGATTCCACGCTTGAGAATGGTGAGCGTGGTCAGACCAAGGAAGTCGAACTTTACCAACCCGGCCTGTTCGACGAATTTCATGTTATACTGGGTGACCAGCATATCGCTCTTGGGATCGCGATAAAGCGGTACGAGTTCCACGAGTGACCGATCACCGATCACCACACCGGCGGCATGAGTGGAGGCGTGACGATACAGACCCTCCAGCTGCAACGCGATCTCCATGAGGCGACGCAGCGCCTCGTCATTATCGCGCATCTCCTGCAAACGCGGTTCGCCATCTATCGCCTGTTTGAGCGTCACGGGCTTCGCCGGGTTGTTCGGTATCAATTCCGCCACACGATTAACCATGCCGAAAGGCAGACCCAGCACACGCCCGACATCACGCACGGCCGCACGCGCCTGAAGCTTACCGAAGGTGATGATCTGCGCCACGCGCTCACCCCCATATTCAGTCCGCACATAACGGATCACCTCGTCACGCCGGTCCTGACAGAAATCGATATCGAAGTCAGGCATCGAGACGCGCTCGGGGTTGAGAAAACGTTCGAACAGCAGATTGAAGGGCAGCGGGTCGATATCCGTGATAGTCAGCGCCCATGCAACAAGAGAGCCGGCACCCGATCCACGCCCCGGCCCGACCGGAATGTCATGTTCCTTGGCCCATTGAATGAAGTCAGCCACGATAAGGAAGTAACCAGGGAAGCCCATACGGGCGATAATGCCCAACTCCATCTCCAGCCGTTCTTCATAACGCGTGCGCGTTGCCTCGTCGGCATTCATGCGCTCCAGACGCAGACGCAGCCCGTCCCGTGACATGGCCCGGAGCGTCTGCTCCTCGGTCTCGCCCTCATGGACCTTGGGACAGACAGGCAGAAGCGGAGGACGTGTCGAAACTTTCACCGCGCATCGCTGCGCGATCATGAGCGTGTTGTCACAGGCTTCAGGCAGATCGGCAAAAAGCGCCTGCATGGCATCCGGAGTCTTGAACCAGTGTTCCGGCGTGACACGCCACCGTTCCTGCTCAGCCATTGTACGCCCCTGCGCGATGCACAGCAGCGCATCATGGGCTTCATGCATGGCCGGTTTGGAAAAAAAGCACTCATTAGTCGCAACGAGAGGCAGACCAAGCCGATCCGCCGCCGCAATCATTCCCGGCTCGACCGCCCTTTCCTCTGGCAGACCGTGGCGATGCAGCTCAACAGCCATGTGTTCGCCAAAGCTTGCCTGCAAACGACGCAGCAGCGCCATAGCCTCGTCTTCCTGCCCCTCAGCCAGAAGGCGAAAGAGCGGGCCACGCGTACCGCCTGTCAGGAGGAACAAACCGTCAGAATGATCACAAAGCGTTTCAAGCAGAATACAGGGATCAGAAGGATCACCCTTCAGGAATCCCTCAGAAGACAAAAACTGCAGATTGGCGAGACCAGCGTCGTTGCGCGCCAGCGCCACCATGGGTTCCGAGGCCGCCCCCGGCTTGTCACTGCGTGACGGCAAGGCAAGCTGACAACCAATGATCGGCTGCACGCCCTTGGCGCTGCAATATTGCGAGAATTCGAGCGCGCCGAAAAGATTGCCCGTATCAGTCAGTCCCACTGCAGGCATGGCCGATTCGGCAGCGAGTGCTACCATATCGGGGATGCGTATTGCCCCCTGGCTCAGCGAATAGGCGGAGTGATTACGAAGATGAACGAAGCGGGCATGGGACATGAGGCGAGATGTATCAGACCCTCCTCATGGCTTCATCCCTTTCTTTATTTTGCGACGATCTGACCGTCGCGCAGTGTCACCACGCGATCCATGCGAGAGGCGAGTTCCTCATTATGCGTGGCAATCAAGGCGCCTACATTCTCGCTTCGTACAGCATGGAGCAGTTCGTCGAACACAGCGTCAGAAGTATGCACATCGAGATTCCCTGTGGGTTCATCGGCCAGAAGCAGCTTGGGACGGTTGGCAAGAGCCCGTGCAATAGCCACACGCTGTTTCTCCCCCCCGGAAAGCTTGCCAGGGAGATTGTGCAAACGATGCGCAAGACCAAAACGCGTCAACAGATCGGTTGCACGTGCTTTTGCCTCACGAGGTGATACCCCTGCGATATGCTGAGGAAGCACCACGTTCTCCAGGGCAGAGAACTCGGCCAGCAGATGATGGAACTGATACACGAAGCCGATCTCATCGCGGCGTATCTGCGTGCGCAGCGTATCGCTCAACGCGCGCGTTTCCCGCCCTGCAATACGGACAGCGCCTTGCTGAGGCGACTCAAGCAGACCTGCAATATGCAACAGTGTCGATTTACCCGTGCCACTCGGAGCGACCAGCGCCACGATCTCACCGGGAAACAGGTCGAAACCCGCTCCCTTGAGAATTTCGAGAGTCTCATCACCCGAACGAAAATGCCTCGTCACGCCCTCAAGGCCGAGAACAGGTGTTTCACTCATGGCGCAGCGCCTCGATAGGATCGGTTTTTGCCGCTCTCCAGGAGGGATAAAGCGTGGCAAGGAATGAAAGAGCCAGCGCCATGACCATCACCTCGATGACCTGCGACCAGATCAGCTTTGCAGGCAGATGTTCGAGGTAATAGAATTCCGGATTGAACAGGCTGGTGTGGGTCAGATGCTCCACACCATGCTGAATGCGCTCGATATTGAGGCAGAACACCACCCCGATGCCGAAGCCGATCAGCGTGCCTGAGACACCTACTGAGGCGCCGCACATCAGGAAGATACGCATGATCGCCCCGCGGCTCGCCCCCAGCGTACGCAGCACAGCGATATCGCGCGTCTTGTCCTTGACCATCATGATCATGGACGAGATCACGTTGAAAGCTGCAACAAGGATAATGAGTGTGAGGATAAGAAACATCACATTCTGCTGCACCGTCAGAGCACCAAGAAACGCGTTGTTGCTCTGTGTCCAGTCCATTACCCGCAGTCTGGGATCATCCAGACGTTGGGCAATAGCCCGCGTGACCGGAGTCACTTCAAGCGCATCTTTTGTCGCCACCTGGATGAGTGATACGGCACCCGGCATCATGAGAAAGCGCTGAGCCGATTCCAGAGGCATGAGAATGACGCTGGTGTCGTAATCATTGACACCGGCATCAAACACCATTGCCACATGATAGGCACGTATGCGCGGCATGGTACCAAAGGGCGTTGCACGGCCATTGGGTGAAAGAAGGGTGACCTTGCTTCCGACATTCAGGCCAGCACGTGCAGCCAGAGTAGCGCCCACGGCTATGGCATCATCCCCCTGGAAATCGGAGAGTTTACCCTCGATCACCGTATCGCTCAGCGCATGCAGGTCGCGCAGATCACCCGGCGCAATGCCGCGTACGACGCCACCCGTCGAATAGCTGCCAGCATCGATCAGCACCGTGCCTTCTGCCATAGGTGTGACACGGGTAACGTTTTTCACGCCTTTGATGGCCACCACATCATCCTGATAATTGGTGATGCTGTGACCGGCGCTGAAAATATTCAGATCACCATTCAGCCCGAGCACCCGGCCCATCAGATCAGCGCGAAAGCCATTCATCACCGCCATGACGATGATGAGCGTTGCGACGCCCAGTGCGATGCCAATCAGCGAGAAAATGGCAATGATGGAAACAAAGCGTTCCCCGCGACGGGCGCGCAGATAGCGCCCTGCCACCACGCGCTCGAAGCGATTGAACATGATCAGGCGGCGTCCTTGCCCAGCACCTTGGCCAGCGCCTCGTCAGCCGAAAGTTCAAAACGCTCGCCCGTGGCACGGCGCTTGAGTTCGACCTTGCCCTCTTTCGCCCCGCGCGGACCAACAATCATCTGCCAGGGATGACCCATAAGATCGGCATCATTGAATTTTACGCCAGCGCGCTCGGCACGATCATCATAAAGGAATGCATCAGGGGAAGCCGCATAGAGCTTCTCACACAATGCATCGACGGCTTCATCACCCGGCTTGAGGCTGAGAATAGCCGCACGATACGGCGCAACTGAATCCGGCCAGATGATACCTGCCTCATCATGGCTGGCCTCGATGATCGCGCCAGCAAGACGTGACACGCCAATGCCATAGGATCCCATCTCAGGGAAAAACTGGTTGCCGTCAGCACCGCTGACCGAGATCCCCATGGATTCCGTGTATTTCGTGCCAAAATAGAAGATATGACCGACCTCGATACCGCGACCTTCGCGACGACGATCGGCGGGAACGTCTTCCCACGCCTTTTCGTCATGCATTTCATCCGTTGCTGCGTATGATTTCGTCACACCGTTGAAGAAGGTCTCAAGACTCTTGTGATCAGCAATATCAACAGTTTCGGCCAGCCAGTCCTGTTCTTCCAGAGCCGCATCGAAGAACACGCCGCTTTCGCCTGTCGGAGCCAGAACCAGGAATTCATGGCTCAGATCACCACCAATCGGCCCGGTATCGGCTTTCATCGGTACGGCACGAACACCAAGACGCTGGAAGGTGCGCAGATAGGCGAGCAACATGCGACGATAGGATGCAACGGCATCTTCATAGGACGCATCGAAAGAATAGGCATCTTTCATGAAGAATTCGCGGCCTCGCATAACACCAAAGCGCGGGCGCAGCTCGTCGCGGAACTTCCACTGAACATGATAGAGCGTCTGGGGCAATTCGCGATAGGATTTCACGACCTGGCCAAACAGATCGGTGATCATTTCCTCATTGGTCGGTCCGTAGAGCAGCTCGCGATCCTGACGGTCGCGAATGCGCAGCATTTCCGGTCCATAGGCATCGTAACGACCGGAGCGCTTCCATAATTCGGAAGACTGCACAGTCGGCATCAGCAATTCCTGCGCGCCAATGGCATTCTGCTCTTCGCGCACGATCTGTTCGATATTGCGCAAAACCCGAAGTCCTGCAGGCAACCAGGCATAGATACCTGCTGAAGTCTGACGCACCAGACCAGCACGCAGCATCAGTCTGTGAGAGGCAATCTGGGCTTCGGCAGGGACTTCTTTGAGAGTAGGCAAAAAACCACGGGACAGACGCATCGAGCTAGACCATTCTGAAGAAAGATGGTGCGCCTTTCACGGCGCGTTCGAAAAAATTCGCTGCAGGATCAGACCCGCAGAAGATGAACATCGACCAACGGTCGCTTCTGCAGCTTCCGCCCCAGAGCACGCCGTAATGCCGTTTTCGCTGCATCGCGAAAGGCATCGTCATCGCGACGCAGGTCATCAGGGATCTCGTCGATCGCATCGGCGAATTCTTCAGAAATACGTGTGCTCTCAGGGTCTTCGGCTTCAAGCAGACCCGGGGCGCTGATCTTGGGCATGCCTATTACGTAGCCCTCATCATCCACCGCAAAGCTCGCAATGACCATGCCATTGAAGAGCATCTTGCGACGCGCAGCAAGTACGCCACCGGTCATGGGAAGCAGACGCCCGCCATCAAGTGCCAGACGGCCTGTCGGTGCCGTATCGACCACTTCAACATGATCGGGAGCAAGACGCAGCAGATCACCGTCTTCGAGCAGAATGGCTTCTGCACCCGTCTCGCGGGCCAGAGCCGCATGAGCAGTCAGATGACGCCATTCTCCATGGGTAGGCACGCTGTATCTGGGGCGCACGAGACTGTAGAGGTGACGCAGATCATCAGCTGTGGCATGGCCCGACACATGCACCAGATGATCCTTGTCGGTCAGCACTGTAGCACCGCGACGCGTCAGGTTATCCTGCACCGCCATGACTGCCTGCTCATTACCGGGGATCATACGCGACGAATAGATAACCGTATCCCCCTCACCCAGCGCAATGTTCGGATGAACATCAGAGGCAATGCGTGACAGAGCGGAACGCGGCTCGCCCTGGCTGCCCGTAATGATCATCAGCAGGCGATTATCAGGGACCGAATTTGCTTCGCGCTCATCAAGAAAAGGTGGAATATCCTGCAGATAGCCACATTCACGGGCTGCAACCTCGAGATTGCGCAGTGAACGCCCGACGACCATGACCTGACGCCCTGCGGCCTTGGCTGCACGGGCAATGCTTTCAACACGAGCCACGTTACTTGCAAAACACGTAATGGCGACACGGCCATGCAGGGTCTTGATCAGAGCGGCCATGGAATCCCGCACCTGGCCTTCCGTGCCGGAAATGCCGTCGCGGAATACGTTGGTGCTGTCACACACCATGGCCAGAACGCCTTCATCACCCACGGCCTTGAAGGCATCAAGATCGGTCAGTGGACCAACCACGGGCTCACGATCGAGCTTGAGGTCACCAGTATGAACAATCGTCCCATAAGGCGTGCGCAACACGAGCGACTGCGCTTCGGGCACGGAATGGGTCACGTTGATGAATTGCAGGTTGAAGGAGCCAACCTCGAAACGCGCACCCATAGGGATGGTATGAATCGCCACTTGGGGAAGCAGATGGGCTTCACCCAGCTTGCGACGCAGCACAGCTGCTGCGAAAGGGGTTGCATAAATGGGGCAACGCAATTGCGGCCAGAGATGCGCAACTGCGCCCAGATGATCTTCATGCGCATGAGTGATCACAAGACCACAAAGGCTTTTGTGACGCTCTGCGATAAAGAGCGGATCGGGCATCAGGATCTCTGCCTCGGGGGTATCATTACCCGAAAACCCGATCCCGCAATCGATGGCCAGCCATTTACCGTCGAGACAGTAAAGATTGAAATTCATGCCGATCTCGCCCGTCCCGCCCAATGGCAGAAATGCGAGACCCTTTTCAGTCACGGACATTCAAAATTCCTAAATTTGGAGAAAAACGCACCTTCATCCTGGTGCCGGAATGAATTCACCCGTCGAATTGCGCGCAGCAAGAAGGCGCAGCCCGTCGAGCGTGAGAGTAGGAGCAACATGCTGGAACAGATCTGTTCCTTCAGAGAAAAGCGGGGCCAGTCCGCCTGTCGCGATCACCTTGATCGGTGTGGCCATCTCAAGCGCAATACGCGAGACGATCCCTTCCACCAGACCGACATAACCCCAGAAAAGACCAGACCGCATCGCCACTGTCGTACTACGGCCGATCGCAGAAGAAGGACGACCGACACTGATGCGTGGCAAACGTGCAGCGGCCTGATGCAGAGCCTCAAGAGAGAGATTCACGCCGGGCGCGATGGCTCCACCGCAAAAAGCCCCCTCCCCATCCACGACATCAAAAGTGGTTGCCGTACCAAAATCGACCACAACAAGAGGGCCGCCGAAAAAATGCTGCGCCGCCAACCCGTTGAGACGACGATCCACTCCGACCTCCGAAGGGGTATCCACCTTGAGCGGATAGCCCCAGTCAAGCGCCGTATTCGCAATCAGCGGTTCAACATCGAGCCATTCGCGACACAGACGTCGCAGATGATAAAGCGCAGCCGGAACAACAGTGCCTATGATGGCACGTGAAATGGATTGTGGGTGCAAGCCGGACCGCTCGATAAGGCTCAGAAGCCACACAGCATAATCATCGGAAGTACGCTGATCATTGGTCGATATACGCCAGGTACCACGCCATTCCCGACCGTCATGCACGGCAAAAACAATATTGGTATTACCGGCATCGACAACGAGGAGCACAGACCGTCTTTCACCCTAGCAGTAGAGTCTCTCCCGTCGAGAACGTCTGGATTTCGTCCCGATCGGTTTGGAGAAGGAGCCGACCGCATTCGTCAAGGCCCACGAAGAAACCCTCAATATAGTCAGCGCCCTTCTGAACCGCAAGCCGTGAGCCCGGATCATGCGCCCGGTCGAGCCAGGCCATGCGGATCGGCGCGAAACCTTCACGCTCCCAACGGTCGATCCAGAGACCGAATTGCGCGAGAATACACTCTGCAAGCCCTTCAGGAGCAATCTCAGCACCCAGGGTGACAGCCGAAACAGTCCTGCGCCCTTCAATGACAGGCGCAGTCTGCAAGTTGACCCCAATGCCGGTTACAATCCACGCTGCATCGGCAATACCGCCGCGCTCGATCAGCACACCGCAAAGCTTGGCACCTTCACACACCACGTCATTGGGCCATTTCAGGCGCAATTCCGCATGGGGCAGGAAGGAACAGAGAGCTTCATGCAGGGAAACCGCCACGAGAAACGGCATGACCTGAGCGAGCTCCTTGAGCCTGTCGTGACGAAGCAGGAATGAAAACGAGAGATTACCTTCCGGTGCAGTCCAGACACGTCCACGCGTGCCTCTTCCCGCTGTCTGGCTGTATGCCAGAACGGCGTGCCCGCTTGGGGCACCGTTCTCAGCGAGCTGTTTGCAGAAATCGGAGGTCGACCCAAGCGTTTCGTAACACGTCAGGGACCAGAGGAAGCTCATAACTCTTCCGTATACTGAGGAATGGTGGGCGATGACAGGATTGAACTGCCGACCCTCTCGGTGTAAACGAGACGCTCTACCGCTGAGCTAATCGCCCTCAGGACAGGAGGCTTCGAATCGCCGCCTGTCGTTGAAGAGGGAATACTTTAACTGACAGCATCCTTCAAGCCCTTGCCTGGGCGGAAACGTACAGAAATCGACGCAGGAATGTCGATTTCTTCACCGGTGCGCGGATTACGGCCTTTTGCGGCTTTACGCGTCGTAGTTGCAAAAGATCCAAAACCCACCAGACGTACTTCCTGTTTACGTACCAGGGCCTCTTCGATACTGGCAAAGAGGGCTTCAACCACATCCCCGGCCTTTGCCTTGGGAAGATCGGTCTTCTCGGCAACCGCTGCAATGAGCTCCTGTTTGTTCAGCGGCTTTTCCATCTTGTCCTCTTGAAAAATCTCTTTGTTCGACCTGATGCCAGTCTCCCGGCTTGTCCAGTCAGGCACTATGAAGGCGTTTTCTATCACGTCAACCGTACAGACCGCGCCCGGACTGCACAAATCAACGCTTTAACCAACGCTGCGACTTTCCTGCCATGGCCATGAAAATAGCCGCTCCTTTCGGAGCGGCCATATCACATACAGGATCGGGTCTGTTCACCCGAACTGTATCACCTCAATGAGGCAGCTGACTGGCAAGTGTCTCTGCTGAACGGCCCGTCGGAACATCTTCCTCGTCCCATTCGATTGCTTCAAGCGGACGCACAAGAGCTGCCGCAAGAACCTGATCAACATGGGAGACCGGAACAATCGTCAACGCCTCTTTGACGTTATCCGGAATTTCAGCAAGATCCTTTTCATTATCCTTGGGAATGAAAACGGTCGTGATACCGGCGCGCGTTGCAGCCAGAAGCTTTTCCTTCAGACCGCCAATTTCGAGTACACGACCACGCAAGGTGATTTCACCTGTCATCGCGACATCGCGACGAATTGGAATACCGGTCATGACGCTGACAATCGAGGTGGCCATGGCAACACCGGCAGAAGGACCATCCTTTGGTGTTGCCCCCTCAGGTACATGAACGTGGATATCACGCTTTTCGAAAATTGACGGCTTGATACCAAAAGTCTGCGCACGCGAACGAACATAGGATACGGCAGCAGATACACTTTCCTGCATGACCTCACCAAGTTTGCCCGTAGCCTTGACCTGTCCCTTGCCGGGCAGAATGACGCTTTCGATCGTCAGAATCTCGCCACCTACTTCAGTCCAGGCAAGACCGGAGACCATACCGACCAGATCCTCGGCCTCTGTCTCTCCATGCCTGAAACGACGTACACCTGAAAATTCTTCAAGGTTTTCCGGCGTTACTGCGATGGTTTCGACCGACGACGTTACCAGCCGCTTGACCACACGACGGGCGATCTTGGCAATCTCGCGCTCGAGATTACGCACGCCGGCCTCACGCGTATAATGCTGGATCAGACTGCGTAGCGCAGCGTCGCTGATCGACCATTCATGCGGTTTGAGGTTGTGCGCCTCAGCCTGCTTGCCTACCAGATGACGCCGTGCGATCTCGACCTTCTCATCCTCGGTATAACCTGACAGACGGATGATCTCCATGCGGTCCAGCAATGGCTGGGGCATGTTCAGACTATTCGCCGTTGTGACGAACATCACATCAGACAGGTCGTAATCGACCTCGAGGTAGTGATCATTGAATGTGCTGTTCTGCTCCGGATCCAGCACCTCGAGAAGAGCTGAAGACGGATCACCGCGCCAGTCCGAGCCCAGCTTGTCAATCTCATCAAGCAGGAAAAGCGGGTTTGACGTCTTGGCTTTCTTCATGCCCTGAACGATCTTGCCGGGCATTGAACCGATATAGGTACGACGATGTCCGCGAATTTCGGATTCGTCATGTACACCGCCCAGAGACATGCGCACATACTGACGCCCTGTCGCTTTCGCTATCGAGCGCGCCAGCGAGGTCTTGCCTACACCGGGCGGACCAACGAGACAGAGAATCGGGCCCTTGAGCTTCTGGGAGCGGGTCTGTACCGCCAGATATTCCAGGATACGTTCCTTGACCTTTTCCAGTCCGTAATGCTCTGATTCAAGCACCTCCTCGGCTGCCGCAAAATCACGGGAGACCTTGGAACGCTTTTTCCAGGGAATGCTCAGGATCCAGTCAAGGTAATTCCGTACGACAGTTGACTCAGCCGACATGGGGCTCATACCGCGCAGCTTGCGCAGTTCACCCAGCGCCTTCTCTCGCGCTTCCTTGCTCAGCTTCGTTTTCGCAATGCGCTCTTCGATTTCAGCGGTTTCATCGCGTCCGTCCTCTCCCTCGCCGAGCTCCTTCTGGATCGCTTTGAGCTGCTCGTTGAGATAGTACTCGCGCTGGGTCTTTTCCATCTGCCGCTTGACGCGGTTGCGGATCTTCTTTTCGACCTGAAGAACCCCGATCTCCTGCTCCATATGGGCAAAGACCTGTTCAAGGCGATGGCTGACCGAGCCACCTTCAAGAATCTCCTGTTTCTCGGCGATCTTCAGATTGAGATGACTGGCGATCGTATCAGCCAGTTTCGAGAGATCCTCGATCTGGTTAAGCGACACCATGACTTCAGGTGCAATTTTCTTGTTGAGCTTGATATACTGCTCGAACTGGGAAATGGCTGTACGCCCAAGTGCCTCAACTTCACTTCCCGTTTCCGGCGCATCGGCGATCTCTTCGATTTCAGCCTCGAAGTGACCGTCAATATCGTGGAATTCCTTGATACGCGCACGACGAATACCCTCTACGAGCACCTTGACCGTGCCATCGGGCAGTTTGAGTAATTGCAGGATCGTTGAAATTGTACCGAAGCGATAGATATCGTCGGCTGGCGGATCATCCTGTGATGCATTTTTCTGTGCCACAAGAAGGATTTGCTTGTTGTCCCGTGTTACCGCCTCAAGGGCACGAACAGATTTCTCCCTGCCCACAAACAGCGGCACGATCATGTGCGGAAAGACGACAATATCGCGCAGCGGCAGAACGGCAATTGTTTCTACCGGGTTTGCCTTGACTTCTTCTGCCTTGACTGCGGTAGAGAGCTTGCTCGCCGCAGTCTTCCTCTTTTTTTCACTCATAAAACTCTGATCTCCTTAAGGACGATCCCGGCACTGTCACCCGAAATTTGGCGTGAACGACGCCGCGTCTTTTCTACCGATAAAGGCAGGTTTTTTTCATATGAGAATGACGGGCCGATGCGACAAGCCAGCCCGTCTTGTTTAAAGCGGAAAGCACCTAGGCGGATTGCTCTGCCGGTTCACTGGCCTTGCTCTGGCCATAGACATAAACAGGCGCTGCACGACTTTCAGCCACATCCTTGTTGATCACGACCTCTTCTACCCCGTCGAGACCGGGCAGATCGAACATTGTCCCGAGCAGAATGGCTTCCATGATCGAACGCAAACCACGGGCACCTGTCTTGCGAGCGATGGCACGCTGGGCGATCTGGACCAGGGCATCATCAGTGAAGGTCAGAGCCACTCCTTCCATCTGGAACAGGCGCTGATACTGCTTGACAAGCGCGTTCTTCGGCTTGGAAAGAATAGCAACCAGTGTCTCCTCATCCAGATCTTCAAGCGTCGCCACAACGGGCAGACGACCGATAAATTCCGGAATCAGACCGAACTTCAGCAGATCCTCAGGTTCGACATCATGCAGCACAGCGCCCAGTCGACGGTCATCGGGGTTCTGCACATCGGCACCGAAACCGATGCCCGACCCCTTGCCACGTGCCGAGATAATCTTGTCCAGTCCGGCAAAGGCGCCACCGCAGATGAACAACATGTTTGTTGTATCAACCTGCAGGAATTCCTGCTGGGGATGCTTGCGCCCTCCCTGGGGCGGCACTGAGGCGACTGTACCTTCCATCAGCTTGAGAAGGGCCTGCTGCACACCTTCACCACTGACATCACGCGTAATCGAGGGATTGTCGGATTTACGCGAGATCTTGTCGATCTCGTCGATGTAGACAATACCGCGCTGCGCCCGCTCGACATTGTAATCGGCAGCCTGAAGCAGTTTGAGAATGATATTCTCGACATCCTCACCCACATACCCGGCTTCAGTCAGGGTTGTGGCGTCAGCCATTGTAAAGGGTACATCGAGAATACGCGCTAGCGTCTGGGCGAGCAGTGTCTTGCCAGAGCCGGTCGGACCGATAAGCATGATATTGGACTTTGCAATCTCGATATCATTGCTCTTCTGGGAATGGGCAAGACGTTTGTAATGGTTATGGACGGCCACGGAGAGCGCGCGCTTGGCGATAAACTGGCCAATCACATAATCGTCGAGAACCTTGCAGATCTCTTTAGGAGTCGGGACCCCATCACGCGATTTCACAAGATGCGTCTTGTGTTCTTCACGGATGATATCCATGCACAGCTCGACGCATTCATCGCAGATGAAGACGGTTGGACCGGCAATGAGCTTGCGCACCTCGTGCTGCGACTTGCCGCAGAACGAGCAATACAGGGTGTTTTTCGAATCGCCGGTCTTGTTAGTCATCGTTGCTCCTCCTCCCCGATCGGCCTGGCCATGCGGCGAGAACGCGACAGGGGGAATTCCAAACTTAGGCCAGGCAACAAGAGCCCGGCAAGCCCCTCCGGTCAGAGGCTGAAACAGGGCCAGCAGGCCCCGAGCGTAGAACCACTTGTTGCGGCCTTGCGTCAGATCCGGCGAGAGGGCCGGACCTCACAACCGGGAACAGGCTTAGCCCTGCTCTGGGACACTTTTGGGACGCGCCTGGACAACTTCGTCAACCAGACCGAATTCTCTTGCTTCATCAGCCGAGAGATAGGTGTCACGTTCGAGCTTCTGCTCGATCTCTTCAAGGGTCCGCCCTGTATGGTGACGATAGATCTCGTTCAGACGCTTGCGTATTTCAAGAATTTCGCGAGCTTGGATTTCGATATCAGACGCCTGACCCTGCGCTCCACCGGATGGCTGATGCACCATGACGCGTGCATTCGGCAGACAGAACCGCCGCCCTTTTTCACCGGCAGCAAGAAGCAGCGAGCCCATGGAAGCCGCCTGCCCGATGCAGACTGTGCTGACGGGGCAGCGGATATATTGCATCGTGTCGTACATCGCGAGACCGGCTGAAACAACGCCGCCCGGACTGTTGATATAAAACGAGATTTCCTTGCTCGGATTGACGCTCTCCAGATAGAGAAGCTGCGCCGAGATGACGGCGGCTACCTGATCGTAGACCGGACCTGTCAAAAAGATAATCCGCTCCTGCAGGAGACGGGAATAAATATCGAAAGCCCGTTCGCCGCGTGACGTCTGCTCAACGACCATCGGTACGAGCGCATTATTGAAGATCTCGACAGGATCGCGATCTCTCATGGCCATTTCCGTTCCTAACTGCCACCGGCCCTGATCGGGCCGGTGTGTGACTTCTCTAATCTTGGTATGGCCACCATGAACGCCTAGAGCCCGTCCGTCAAAAAACGAACGGACTCCGGGAGTTTCGGTGCGAATCAGATGATCAGAGATCGGCTGGCGGAATTTCGGCCAGCTCTTCAGGCGTCACTTCCTTGTCTGTGACCTTGGCCAGCTCGATCAGATAGTCGACAACCTTGTTCTCCAGAATCGGACCGCGAAGACCGTCAGCAGCCTGCGGATTCTTGCTGAAGAATTCGAATACGGCCTGCTCCTGCCCCGGATAGCGCATGGCTTCCTGACGAACGGCCTGCATCAGCTCTTCGCGGGAAACCGTGATTTCCTTGCTGCGGCCGATTTCTGCCAGAAGAAGACCAAGCTTTACGCGGCGTTCAGCAATCTTGCGGTAATCAGCGCGCAGGGTTTCCTCATCCTTACCCGCATCTTCCTCATCCATCTCGCCGGAAGCACGATCCTGCTCGACGCGCTGCCAGATCTGGCCGAATTCGCTCTCGACCATGCTCTCGGGAGCCTCGAATTCGGTCTTGCCAGAAAGAGCATCCAGCAGCTCACGCTTGATGCGCAGACGTGACAACTGGCTGTATTCACCCTCAGCCTGCTTGACGATGATGTCACGCACCTGGGCGATATTCTCGAAACCGATCTTCTTCGCCAGCTCGTCATCGAGCGCCGGATCTACCGGCGTCTTGAGCGCATTTGCCTTGATGTCGAAGGTCGCTTCCTTGCTGGCCAGCTCCTTGGCCTGATACTCGGCGGGGAACGTGACGGTGATCACCTTTTCTTCCCCGGCCTTCATGCCCTCAAGCTGTTCGGCAAATCCGGGGATGAAGCCGTCGCCACCGATCTCGACATTGACGTCCTGCGCCGTGCCGCCATCGAAAGGCGTGCCATCCAGCTTGCCGACAAAGTCACAGTTCACGACGTCACCCTGACGGGCTGCACGATCTTCCTCGATCGTTTCAAAGCTGCGCTGACGCTTGGCGAGCTCGGCAAGGGCCTTGTCGATGGTTTCATCAGCCGGCTTGGCAGTGAGACGGGTCAGCTCAAGCCCTGACAGATCGGGAAGAGCGATTTCCGGGAGAATCTCGAGTTCGATCTTGAATTCGAGATCACCTTCACCCTCGCCACCTGATACCAGCTCGACTTTCGGCTGCACAGCAGGGCGCAGCTTGTTGTCTTCCAGCACCTTGGTCGTGGATTCGTTAACGACCTGCTCAAGGATCTCACCGTTCAGAGCGGCGCCATAGCGCTGCTTGACGAGCGATGCGGGCACCTTGCCGGGACGGAAGCCAGGCAGATTGATCGTACGGCCGAGCTCGGCGAGACGAGCGGCGCGTCGCGCCTCCAGATCGCCAGCCGGCACAGTGACGGTAAAGCCGCGCTTCAGACCTTCGGATTGCGTTTGGGTAACCTGCATCTGTCAGGCGATCCTCTATTGACCGGGTTGCCATCGGGGC
>Ga0157360_1000065_pt1 | contig 58958 bp, 54 predicted proteins | sample AttlaeALBM1_FD_111483 | JGI IMG/M metagenome (GOLD analysis project Ga0157360, IMG submission 111483) | Fungus gardens microbial communities from leaf cutter ant in Ribeirão Preto, State of São Paulo, Brazil - Atta laevigata ALBM1 | ecosystem: Host-associated > Fungi > Mycelium > Unclassified ...
ACACCACCAGCATGATCACCAGAGAATACGGACTTCCCTGAGACGGTGCGCCTGCTGCGGCCACGGCGTCAGAAATGAATAAGCTCATTAAATTTCCCTCATTGATGAATTGTCAGACGTTAATGGCGGAACTTCTTTGCCCGTCCGTTGGTAAAACTCAGTTACAAAGCGCTCTAATTTACCCTCTTCGATGGCCTGGCGTAAACCTGCCATCAGACGCTGGTAGTAGCGCAAATTGTGGATAGTATTCAGGCGCGCGCCCAGTATTTCGTTACAACGGTCGAGATGATACAAGTAGGCACGACTGTAATTGCGACAGGTGTAACAATCGCACTCGGCATCCAGCGGCGCAGTGTCATCTTTGTAGCGGGCGTTGCGGATTTTCACCACGCCTTCCGTCACAAACAGATGACCATTTCGGGCATTGCGGGTAGGCATCACGCAGTCAAACATATCGACACCGCGACGGACGCCTTCCACCAGATCTTCCGGCTTACCGACACCCATCAGATAACGCGGTTTATCCTGCGGCAGCTGCGGACAGACGTGCTCAAGAATACGGTGCATGTCCTGCTTAGGCTCACCCACCGCCAGGCCGCCCACAGCGTACCCATCAAAGCCAATCTCTACCAGACCTTTCACCGAGACATCTCGTAAATCTTCGTAAACCGAGCCCTGGATAATGCCGAACAGGGCATTTTTATTGCCCAGGCTGTCGAAACGGTCACGGCTGCGTTTCGCCCAGCGCAGCGACATCTCCATCGAGCGTTTGGCGTAGTCCCAGTCCGCCGGATAAGGCGTACATTCGTCGAAGATCATCACGATATCGGAACCCAGGTCATACTGGATCTCCATCGATTTTTCCGGATCGAGGAAGATCGGGTCGCCGTTGATCGGGTTACGGAAGTGAACGCCCGCTTCGGTGATCTTACGGATATCGCCCAGGCTGAAGACCTGGAAACCGCCGGAGTCGGTCAGGATCGGCCCTTTCCACTGCATGAAGTCATGCAGGTCGCCGTGCAGTTTCATGATCTCCTGGCCCGGACGCAGCCAGAGGTGGAAGGTGTTGCCCAGAATGATCTGTGCGCCCGTCTCCTGCACCTCTTCCGGCGTCATGCCTTTCACGGTGCCGTAGGTGCCCACGGGCATAAACGCCGGGGTTTCCACCACGCCGCGATCGAAAATCAGACGGCCACGGCGTGCGCGCCCGTCTGTGGTATCAAGTTCAAATTTCACAAAGCCTCCATCGGAGAAACAGTCCGATGCAGATAGCCTTCGCCGTGTAACAGGCGAGTCCGGCTATCGGTTAATAAATCAGTCGCCCACTTTTTCCAGCGGCGCCTGCGGATTTTTGCTGATAAACATCGCGTCTCCATAACTGAAGAAACGATACTGCTCAGCCACGGCTGCGCGGTACGCGGCCATGGTGTGCTGGTAACCGGCAAAGGCCGACACCAGCATAATCAGGGTCGATTCGGGCAGGTGGAAATTGGTGATCAGCGCATCGATCACCTGATACTCATAGCCCGGATAGATAAAAATCTGGGTATCGTCGAAGAACGGTGCAATCAGGGCATCCTGACTCGCTTTGGCGGCGCTCTCCAGCGAACGGACGGAGGTGGTGCCAACCGCCACCACCCGGTTGCCGCGCGCTTTACAGGCCAGCACCGCATCGACCACCTCCTGCGGCACTTCGGCATATTCGGCATGCATGTGATGCTCTTCGATGGTCTCAACGCGCACCGGCTGGAAGGTGCCCGCCCCGACATGCAGCGTCACAAAGGCCATTTCGACGCCCTTCTCTTTCAGCGCCTGCAAAAGCGGTTCGTCAAAGTGCAGCCCGGCGGTCGGGGCCGCCACGGCACCCGGACGGGCGCTGTAGACGGTCTGATAGAGCTCGCGGTCCGCCTCTTCATCCGGACGATCGATATAGGGCGGCAGCGGCATATGGCCGACGCTGTTAAGGATGTCGAGCACGGCGCGATCGTCATCGAACGCAATCTCAAACAGCGCATCGTGGCGTGCCACCATGGTCGCTTTCACGCTCTCATCTTCACCCAGCAGCAGCTCAGCACCCGGCTTCGGCGCTTTTGAGGCGCGCACATGGGCCAGCACGCGCTTGTCGTCCAGCATGCGCTCAACCAGCATCTCGATCTTGCCGCCGCTGGCTTTACGGCCAAAGACGCGCGCCGGAATCACCCGGGTATTGTTGAACACCAGCAGATCACCGGGATTGAGCTTATCCAGCACATCGGTGAACACACCGTGCGACAGGTTACCGCTGGGACCCTCAAGCGACAGCAGACGACAGCCGCTACGCTGCGCCTGGGGATAGTGAGCAATCAGGGATTCGGGCAATTCAAAAGCAAAATCGGCGACACGCATTGAAATGTTCTTTCTCAGGCAAAAACAGGCGGCACAGTTTAGCGGAAAACCGACCAATTCTGAACAACTGGCTGCGCAAAGGCAGTTCAGCCTATAATGCGGCATGAACTTTCTTGCTCATCTCCATCTGGCCCGGCTGGCCGACAGCTCCTTACTCGGCAATTTAATGGCCGACTTCGTGCGGGGTAATCCGCACCAGCAGTGGTCTGCGCCCGTCGCAGACGGCATTCTTATGCACCGTCGTCTCGACGTCATGACCGATGCGCTGCCGGAGGTGCGCACCGCCCGCCAGCTGTTCCGGGCAGAAACGTACCGCGTGGCACCGATCACCCTGGATGTCATCTGGGACCACTTTCTGGCCCGCCACTGGCAGCAGTTCACGCCTGACCAGACGCTGGCGCAATTTTCCGCCGCCGCCGAGCAGGAGATCGTGCCGCAGCTGCGCGATACGCCGCCTGACTTTCAGCACCTTAACGCGGTGATGTGGCGCGAGCGCTGGTTTGAACACTATGCCCAGGCCGGACGGCTGGAGCGGGTGCTGCACGGCATGGCCAGCCGTCGTCCCCGCCTGGCGGCGCTGCGCGACTCATACCACGATTTCACCCAGCATTACGATCAGCTGGAAGCGCTGTTTTTCGATTTTTATCCGCGTTTAATGACGCTGGCGACCGATAAAACCCTGTAAAACCCGATCCTCTGCTGCCGGACTGGCGACGGTCCGTTTTTGCCCGCTGAAAAACCGTCGCCCGCCTCTGCCCCATCTTGCCATTACACCGCATCTGCGGCTTAATGAAGCCTTTCTTAACAGTAGTTAAGTTAACATCACAGCCAGACCGCCTGTTCAGGCGCGCCTTCCGTTCGATAGGGCAAAAAAATCATAAGAGGAAAAGATGTCATCCGCTTCGCATTCTGAAATTGACGCGCGTTACCGTTACGCCTGCGACATCGCCCGTGCGGCGGCCAGCCGGGCCTTATCCTGGTATCAGCAGCGTCAGACACTGGTGGTGGAACATAAGAGGGATTTGCAGGACGTGGTCAGCGAGGCCGATCGCAACGTGGAGGCCTTAATCCGGACCTTAATCGCCGAGCGGTTTCCGGAGGATGCCGTCTATGGTGAAGAGAGCGGCGGCGAGGTGCAGGGTGCCCCTTTTATCTGGGTCGTCGATCCGATCGATGGCACCGCCTGCTTCGTCAACGGGCTGCCAAACTGGTGCGTCTCGCTGGCGGTGGTGTGCGAGGGGGAACCGGTTATCGGCGTGGTCTGCGATCCCAATCATCAGGAGCTGTTTCACGCCCGCGCCGGTCAGGGTGCCTGGGTCAATGAACGTCGCATGGCGGTGCATGGCGCGACCCAGCTGAATGAAGGGCTGCTCGGCATCAGCAATGGCAGCCGGGTGGCGGGCGACGGCGTTTCGCATCTGATTAACGGGCTGATCGCCCAGGGCGGCATGTTTATCCGCGTGGGTTCCGGCGCGCTGACCAGTGCCTGGGCGGCGGCCGGACGCCTGATTGGTTACTACGAAGCGCATATGCACGCCTGGGACGGCCTGCCGGGCATTGTTCTGATGCGCGAGGCCGGCGGTATCACCAACGATTACCTGCGTAACGAGGGGCTGAAAAACGGCAATCCGGTGCTGCTGGCTAACGCGACGCTCTATCCACAGATTAAGGCGCTGACCGGCAACAGCGCACTGGATGAGTAGATGACGCTGCCCGCGCTGTACCGCTGCGCGCTGATCCTCACCTCTCTCTGGCTGGCAAGCCCGGCGGCGCAGGCGGCGACGTATCAGCTGGAGAAAGTGGTCGAACTGAGCCGTCACGGCGTCCGCCCGCCGACGCCGGGTAACCGCAAAGAGATTGAGGCCGCCAGCGAGCAGCCCTGGACACAGTGGAGTACGGCCGATGGCGAGCTGACCGGTCATGGCTACAGCGCGGTGGTCAATAAAGGACGCTGGGAGGGCGATCACTATCGCCAGCTCGGCCTGCTGACACCCGGCTGTCCGGAGGCGAGCCAGGTCTACGTGCGCGCCAGTCCGCTGCAGCGCACCCGCGCCACCGGCGCGGCGCTGACTGACGGGGCCTTTCCGGGCTGCGGCGTGCCGGTGCATTCCGTGGCGGGAGACGCCGACCCGCTGTTTCAGAGCGATAAACTGGCGATCACCCACGGCGACCCGGCTCTGGAGCTGGCCGCTAAACAGCAGAAAGCGGGCGATCTGGCGCGGCTCCGGCAGCAGCTGCAACCGGCGATTCAGCAGCTGAAAGCCGCCGTCTGTGCGCCCGGCCGTGCCTGCACCTTCTTCGATCAGCCCTGGTCGATCCGGCAGACCCGCAGCGGCGGCAGTTACGTCTACGGGCTGAGCGCGATGGCGAGCATGGTGGAGACGCTGCGGCTGGGTTACAGCGAAAATCTTCCGTTCGATCAGCTTGCCTGGGGGCATATCACTTCCGCCGCGCAGATTATCGCGCTGCTGCCCCTGCTGACCGCCAACTACGATCTCAGCAATGATCTCCTCTATCTGGCTCAGCGTCGCGGCTCAATCCTGCTTAACGCCCTGCTGGAGACCATCGCCGATGACGATTCGCCCACCCGCTGGTTCATTCTGGTCGCCCACGACACCAATATCGCGATGGTGCGCACTCTGATGGGCTTTAGCTGGCAGCTTCCCGGCTATGCACGCGGCAACATCCCGCCCGGCAGCAGTCTGGTGCTGGAGCGCTGGCGTGATACCCGCAGCGGCGAACGGTTTTTGCGCCTCTATTTTCAGGCGCAGAGTCTGGATGCGATCCGTCAGCTGCAGCCGGTTGATGAAAAACATCCGCTGTTACGTCAGGAGTGGCATCAGCCCGACTGCAGGGTCACAGAGGTGGGCCTGCTCTGCCCTTATCAATCCACGCTGAATCAGCTGCGCAAACACCTGGATAACCGCGCTACGCTGCCGGTTTCGGTTATATTGCCCTGAGTCTGTGGCTAATCAAATTCAGACCCTTGCTTCGCGGCGGTCTGAATAAGGTTAACCGCCGTTAATAACGTCATTCCGACCTTTTCTTATTTAAAACGCGCTGGCTATCAGCCCTCTCTTTTTTGTTTTACGATAGGTACGTCAATCATCCCTTTATAATTATTTTTTCCTGTAATTCTTTGAATCTTTCGGCGACTGGTTTCGCCGTTTTTTATTTTCTCTGTCCACTCGCCTGCTGTTCAAATCCCGCCCGCCGCGCCCTGCCGCGCGATTACGCCTGTCCTGCTATCCGGATTCTGCGTCTGTGATAATAATCAGGTAATGAAATAAACGCTTCCGCACAGCGGCGCGAAAAATACCCCGCAGATCGCGAAGCGATAATATTTGTGCGGCGTGTCGTATCGGCTAAAAATGAAAGGCTGTGCAGGGGATCACAGAAATAACAGAGGATAACGCAGAGGCGGGAAATAACCGGATCTGCTCCCCCGGTATCGGGAGAGCAGAACAGAGGATCAACGAGGCTTACGCACCAGCCTGTAGCCTGCCAGCAGCAGCACGATCCACACCATACCGACGTAGAGCGAAACGCGGGTATCAGGGAAGTAGCCAATCAGCGCGATAATAAAGCAGAGGAAAGCGACGCCAACGCCAGCCGTCCAGCTGCCGCCAGGCAGGGCAAAGTGCAGCTTGCTGGCCGCCTCTTTGCCGATTTTGCGACGAAACGCTATCTGCGACAGCAGAATCATGATCCAGACCCACACCGTTGCGAAGGTCGCCAGGGACGCAATGACCAGGAACACTTTTTCCGGCATCAGGTAGTTAAGGTAGACGGCGATCAGCATGGCGAACATCATCACCACCACCGTCACCCACGGAATGCCGCGCGAAGAGACTTTCATAAAGATCTTCGGCGCATGACCCTGCTGTGCCATCCCGTGCAGCATTCGGCCCACGCCAAACACATCGCTGTTAATGGCCGAGAGCGAGGCCGTCAGCACCACGAAATTGAGGATGGAAGCCGCTGCCGCGATCCCCAGATGCTGGAAGGTCAGAACAAACGGGCTGCCCGCAGTGCCAACCTGATTCCACGGATAGATCGACATAATCACAAACAGCGTGCCGACGTAGAACACCAGGATGCGCCAGGGTACGGAGTTAATCGCACGCGGAATAGACTTTTCCGGATCTTTCGCTTCACCGGCGGTGATACCGATAATCTCAATCCCGCCATAGGCAAACATCACCATCTGCAGCGACAGCAGCATCCCCACTACGCCGTGCGCGAAGAAGCCGCCGTTAGTCCAGAGATTGTGGATGCCGGTCGGCTGACCGCCATTGCCGATCCCCCAGATGATCATGCCAAAACCGGCCAGAATCATCACGATGATGGTGGCAACTTTGAAGAAGGAGAACCAGAACTCCACCTCGCCGAACACCTTCACGCTCATCAGGTTGACCGCGCCGATGATCAGCACCACGCTCAGCACCCAAATCCAGTGCGGCACCTCAGGGAACCAGACGCCCATATAGATGCCGAAGGCGGTAACATCCGCTATCGCCACAATCAGGATTTCGAAACAGTATGTCCAGCCGGTGATGTAGCCCGCCATCGGCCCCAGGTAGTCCTGCGCGTAGCGGGAGAAGGAGCTGGCCTGGGGGTTGTTCACTGACATCTCACCCAGTGCGCGCATGATGATGTAAGCCACTGCCCCGCCGATGATATAGGCGAGCAGCACGCTCGGTCCGGCCATTTTTATCGCATCAGCGGAACCGTAAAACAGCCCGGTGCCAATCGCCGATCCCAGTGCCATAAAGCGGATATGGCGCGTGCTCAGTCCGCGTTTGAGCTTGTTGGTTTCTTGCATAACAACCTGTACCTGTGAAATGAAAAAACCACGGGCAAGCCCGTGGTTAAAGAAGAATCAGCGCTCTCTGTTACGAGTGAACGGCAACCTGTTCAGGTCCCTTCACCCGGTCGACAACAGCGGCAATCAGCAGCATCACCAGCGACGGCGGCAGCCAGGCGAGACCCTGGTCGGCCAGCGGCAGATGCTGACTGAAAGCGGGCAGCATATCTTTAAACCCGGTGGTTTTAATCGCATCAACAATGCCAAACAGCAGGCTGACCAGCATCGCCGGTGCGATAATCCGGCTGCTTTTGTTCCACCAGTTCAGGGTGAAACTCAGCACGACCAGCACGATACAGGGCGGATAGATCGCCGTCAGTACCGGGATGGAGATCTGAATCAGGTGGCTCAGGCCGAGGTTCGACACCACCATTGAGAACAGACCCAGAATAAATACCAGCGTTTTATACGACAATGGCAGGTATTGCGCAAAAAATTCCGCACAGGCACAGGTCAGGCCCACAGCGGTCACCATACAGGCGACGAAGATCAGCGCGGCCAGGAAGAAGCTGCCCATATCACCAAAGGTGTGCTGAACATAGGCATGCAGGATCGCGGCGCCGTTGGCGTTTTGATCCACCAGCGCGCCACTGCCTGCCCCCAGTTTGAACAGGCAGAGGTAGACCAGCGTCAGGCCCAGACCGGCGATCAGGCCCGCCAGCACGGTATAGCGGGTCAGCAGCGCCGCATTTTCCACGCCACGGGAGCGGGCCGCGTTCACAATCACGATGCCGAAGACCAGGGCGCCCAGGGTATCCATGGTCAGATAACCATTAACGAAACCGCTGGAGAAGGCCGCGCGCTGATAGTCGGCGGTCGCCGTAATGGTTCCGCCTGCCGGCCAGAGCAGCGCGGCCACACCGAGCACGGTCAGGGCGATAATTTTCAGCGGTGCCAGGAAATGGCCCACGGTATCCAGCAGTTTGCCGGGATAGAGCGACACGCCAATGACCAGCACGAAGTAGATCAGGCTGTAGATAAACAGCGGCAGCGGGCCTTCACCGGTCAGCGGGGCGATCCCCATCTCAAAAGAGACCGTCGCGGTGCGCGGGGTGGCAAACAGCGGCCCAACAGCCAGATAGCAGACGGTCGCCAGCACGATGCCCGCCACTTTGCCAATCGGGGTGCTGAGCGCATCCACGCCGCCGCCCACACGGGCCAGCGCGATCACGGTCATAACGGGCAGGCCGACAGCGGTCAGCAGGAAGCCTATTGCGGCAGTCCAGACGTGTTCACCAGACTGAATACCAACCATAGGCGGGAAAATGATGTTACCCGCGCCAACGAACAGGGCAAATGTCATAAAGCCCAGCGCGAGAATGTCCTTCGAAGTTAAACGATGTGTCATACGGCCTGTCACTGATGTTGCGGTGGAAGTTGAGTTTGTGTTGTCCCCCTCGCTGCGTCTGAACCGCGACGACTGACACGGGCAGAGCACAGTGTCCGTCACGGGCTGGCGCGCAGGTGGTTTAATCTGCTGTTATTCTGGTTACAGAGGGGTGATTCGACAACGGCGCTAAGTAAAACGTTTATAGCGGTGAAAGGCAATACGGGATCGGAAAACCAGAAGGTTATCCCGCCCTTTTTCCAAAAGGCAGAGGATAGCGTTAATTTTTGCAGCAGGCACACCAGATGATGTGCCTGGAAAGTCGCCAGGGCGTGAGAAATCCCCGCATAAACTCCCGTTCAGATACACAAAAGGCGCGTTTTACGCGCCTGTCTGCACAACGTTACAGCCTTACCAGACCTGTTTCGCGATATCGACCACTAAACGGATCTTCTGCCACTGCTCGGCTTCGCTCAGGCTGTTGCCCTCCTCCGTCGAGGCAAAACCGCACTGCGGGCTGAGGCAGATCTGATCCAGACTGACATACTGCGCCGCCTCCTCCAGCCGGATTTTCACCTGCGCCGGATCCTCCAGTTCACCCACCTTGGTGGTGATCAGCCCCAGTACCACCTGCTGATGGCCGGGCCTGATAAACCGCAGTGGCTCGAAGCCGCCGGAGCGGGCGTTGTCATACTCCAGGAAGAACGCATCCACGTTGACGCGGCCGAACAGGATCTCCGCTACCGGTCCGTAGCCCCCCTCTGAAATCCAGGTGGAGCGGAAATTGCCGCGACAGACATGCAGGCCCACGGTCAGGTCGGCAGGCTTATCTTCCAGCGCGGTATTCAGCACCTGAGCATACGTCTGCGCCAGCTGCTCCGGATCGTCGCCGCGCGCCCGGATATCGCGCTTCTGATCCTCAGAACAGAGGTAAGCCCAGACGGTGTCGTCCAGCTGCAGATAGCGGCAGCCCGCGTCATAAAACGCTCTGATGGCCGCTTTGTAGGTCTGCGCCAGATCGCTGAAGTAGTCGGCCAGGTCCGGATAAACCTCCGCGTCGATGACTTTGCGGCCGCCACGGAAGTGCAGCACGCTGGGGCTGGGAATGGTCATCTTCGACACCGCATCGCCGGCAATGCTCTGCAGGAAGCGGAAATGGTCGAGCATCGGGTGATCGGCCGGGAAGCCCAGCTTGCCGACCACTTTCACGCCGTGCGCTTTGGTCTGCACGCCATTAAACTGAATGCCCTGCTCCGCCTCATAACGCTCAACGCCCTGCAGGCCATAGAAGAAGTCGAAGTGCCACCAGCCGCGACGAAACTCGCCATCCGTGACCACCTTCAGGCCGTTTTCACGCTGTTTCGCGACCACATCGCGGATCGCCGCATCTTCGACCTCACGCAGCGCAGCGGCAGCGATCTCACCGGCGGCAAACTGTTCGCGCGCCTGTTTGATGGCGGCAGGTCGCAGGAAGCTGCCGACGGTGTCGGCACGGAACGGGGCGGTTTCTCTTTGCATGATTACTCCTTTCTCGCCTGCCGGTAATGACGGCAGGAAATAGTTGCATTCTGATATAAGTAGCCATCTGGATGGCTAAATGTCTGAGCACAGAGTGGCACGCACGGGACGCCGCTGCAACTGAAGAAAATTCAGCGATGATGAAATTAATTCATGTTCGGGGTTATTTCAGGGAGGCCTGCGCCTGAGCGATCTGACTTTCCGACAGCGGCAGATAACCGGCCTCGCTGACGCGCCGCTGTCCCTGCACCGAGAGCACCTGCTGCAGAAAGGCCGCCACCAGCGGCGGCAGCGGTTTACCGGGCGCTTTATTGACGTAGAGGTAGAGCGGACGCGCCCAGGGGTAACGGCCGCTGCGGATGGCGTCGGCATCCGGAACGATCGCCTGTCCCTGATCGCTGGTCACCGCCAGCATTTTTACGCCGCTGAGGTGAAAGCCGAAACTGGCGTAGCCGATGCTGCGTGGATTGCCGGCGACGGCCTGCACCACCGCGGCCGAGCCAGGAAACTCCGCGACGTCGCTACGGAAATCGCCCCGGCACAGCGCCTGCTGCTTGAAAAATCCCCAGGTGCCGGAGGCGGAGTTGCGGCCATAGCGCTGAATCGGGCGGCTGCGCCACTGCGCCCCGGTCAGGCCGAGATCGCCCCAGCGCAGCGGCACATCGCGTGAGCCGCACAGGCGGGTCACCGAGAAGATGGCGTCGAGCTGACGCGGCGCAATCTGCTGCAGGGGGTTACGCTGATTGACCACCACCACCAGCGCATCCATCGCCACCGGTACGGCCAGCGGCGGATAGCCGTAGCGCGCCTCGAAAGCCTGGCGTTCATCGGCCTGCATCGGGCGGCTCATCGGCCCCAGCTGCGCCGCCCCCGCCGCGAGCGCGGTCGGGGCGGTCGAAGAGCCGGAGGCCTGCACCTGCACGTTAACGCCCGGCACCTGACGGCTGAAATCTTCGCTCCACAGCGTCATCAGATAGCCGAGCGTATCGGAGCCCACGCTGCTGAGGTTACCGGCGAGCGGGCCGGGCTGGGCGATCGCCAGGCCCGGCAGCAGTGTCACGAACAGTAAAAGAAGGAGGCGCATCAGCAAGATCCGGCGGCGATTAATGTACGGCATTCTCCTGCATCACGCCGCTGACAATCAACCTCGCTGGCAGCGTAAAGGTAAAACAGGTCTCGCTGTGCGGCACACTGGTGATGTCGAGCCGCGCGTTATGGTGGCTCAGCGCATGTTTCACAATCGCCAGCCCCAGCCCGCTGCCGCCGGTGGCCCGGGAGCGCGCTTTATCGACGCGATAGAAACGCTCGGTCAGGCGCGGAATATGCTCCGGCGCGATGCCCGGCCCGTTGTCGCACACCCGCAGAGTCGCCCCCTGCCTGCTGCGCAGCCAGCTGATGTCGATCCGCGTGCCTGCTGGCGTGTGATTGACGGCGTTGTAAACCAGATTGGAGATGGCGCTGCGCAACTGCTCGTCGTTGCCGAACACCTTAAGATGGGGATCGGTATGGAAATGGATCTCGTGCCGCCCGCCGCTCAGCGTCGCCGCCTCATGCTGCAGCAGTTTCAGCATCACCGGCACATCCACCTTCTCTTTGAGATCGATGGCTGGCGCGGCCTCAATGCGCGACAGCGTCAGCAGCTGCTTAACCAGACTGTCCATCCGCCGCGTCTGCTCCGACATGGTGTGCAGCGCTTTGCTGCGCGAAGGTTCGCTCATCACCGAATCGTTCATCATCTCCAGATAGCCCTGCAGCACCGTGAGCGGTGTGCGCAGCTCATGGCTGACGTTGGCAAAGAAGTTGCGGCGTGCGCCCTCCAGCTGGTGCATCTGCGTGACATCGCGCGCCACCAGCAGCCACTGCCCTTCGCTGTAAGGCATCACGCGAAATTCCATGTGCAGTTTGTTGTTGAGCACCAGCGTCAGAGGCTTGTCAAAATCGCGCTGACGGAGATAGCGGGAGAACTCCGGATAGCGCAGGAGATTGAGGATATTCTGGCCATTATCTTCCGGCCAGCGCAGGCCAAGATGCTGCTGCGCCAGCCCGTTGCACCAGAAAATCGTTCCCTCTTCGGTGGTCAGGATCACCGCATCCGGCAGCGATTCGGCCCCGCTGCGGAACCGCTTGATCAGATTACCCAGTTCACGCCGCCGCCGCCGGTTTCGCAGCTGCATCTGATAGAGGCCATAAAACAGCGGTTCCCAGCTGGCGCGCCCGGTGGGTGGGGTCATGGTGCGGTCAAGCCACAGCCAGTGCGACAGCCGCATCAGATTGTGAAAGTGCCACAACAGTACCGCCAGCACGCTCAGCAACAGCCACCAGGCCAGGCCGCCGAACAGCAGGCCCAGCAGCAGCCCCGGCAGGCAGGCCAGCAGCAGTTCTGCAAGTAATCTCTTCCAGGAGAGGCGTTCCAGCACGGTGAAAACTCCGTTCAGTAGCGGGCAGAGAAACGATACCCTGTTCCACGAACGGTTTGTACCATGCGATCGTGGCCGGAGACTTCCAGCGCTTTACGTAAACGGCGAATGTGGACATCGACCGTGCGATCTTCCACATAGACATTGGTGCCCCAGACGTGGTTGAGCAGCTGTTCGCGGCTGTAAACCCGTTCCGGGTGAGTCATAAAGAAGTGCAGCAGCTTATATTCGGTAGGGCCCATCTCCAGCGGCGTGGTTTCGGACATCACGCGATGCGAGGAGGGATCCAGACTCAGCCCCTGCATCTCAATCACCTCTTCCACGGCCATCGGCGAAATACGCCGCATCACCGCCTTGATCCGCGCCATCAGCTCTTTCGGCGAAAACGGCTTGGTGATGTAATCATCGGCGCCGACTTCCAGCCCGCGAACCCGATCTTCCTCTTCACCGCGCGCGGTCAGCATCATCACCGGAATATCGCGCGTCATCGCTTCGCGTTTCAGGTGTTTGATAAACTGAATGCCGCTGCCGCCGGGTAACATCCAGTCCAGTAAAATCAGGTCGGGCCAGGGTTCAATCAGCTTGCCCACGGCGCTGTCATAATCTTCCGCCTCAATCGGCTGATAGTCGTTCTGCTCCAGAACAAAACACAACATTTCGCGGATGGGGGCTTCATCCTCCACAACCAGAATGCGCTTAGCCATTATTACTCCTGCAGATTATGACGGCTGTCACTGAGATTCGCGGCGCCATTATGCGTCAGATTTGTGACACTTTTATGAAAAACATAACCTGCCTGTAACCTCGTGGGTAATCATTTATGACAGGGCCACGACATTTTTTTGCTTTGGCCGCAGAGCCCGTATAATCGCCGGGCGAATCACAACGGCAGGGACTCATCATGCGCATTATTCATACTGCGGACTGGCATCTGGGGCAGTTCTTCTACAACAAAAGCCGGGCGGCGGAACATCAGGCGTTTCTCGACTGGCTGCTGATCCAGATTGAACAGCATCAGGTGGATGCGCTGATTATTGCGGGCGATCTCTTCGACACCGGAACGCCGCCCAGCTATGCCCGCGAGATGTTCAACCGCTTTGTGGTGGCGCTGCAGCCTACGGGCTGCCAGCTGATCGTGCTGGCCGGCAACCACGACTCCGTTGCCACGCTGAACGAGTCGCGTGAACTGCTGGCCTGCCTTAATACGCGGGTGATCGCCACACCGCAGGAGAACGACGACGTGTTGCTGCTCACGACCCGCCAGGGCGAACCGGGCGCGCTGCTCTGCGCCATTCCCTACCTGCGTCCGCGCGACATCCTGCGCAGCCGGGCGGGCCAGTCGGGACGTGACAAGCAGACCTCGCTGCTGGAGGCGATCGCCGAGCACTATCAGCAGCGTTTCGCCGCCGCGCAGTCGCTGGGCCATGCGCTGCCGATCATCGCGACCGGCCATCTCACCACCGTCGGCGTCAGCCAGAGCGATTCAGTGCGCGACATCTATATCGGCACGCTGGACGCCTTCCCCGCCAGCGCCTTCCCGGCGGCTGACTATATTGCGCTGGGCCATATCCATCGCGCCCAGCGCGTCGCGGGCAGCGAGCATATCCGCTACAGCGGCTCGCCGATCCCGCTGAGTTTTGATGAACTGGGCAGCGAAAAGAGCGTCTTCCTGCTGGCGCTGGCGGCCAGCGGCCTGCAATCCGTCACGCCGCTGGTGGTGCCGCAGACGCAGCCGATGCGAATGCTGAAAGGATCGCTGGCGCAGATCGCCGATCAGCTCAACGCCCTCAGTCCGGTTGCGCAGGCGAAGCCCACCTGGCTCGACATCGAGGTCACCACCCAGGAGTACCTCAGCGACCTGCAGCGGCAGGTTGAGAGCCTGACCGCCGCGCTGCCGGTGGAGGTTCTGCTGCTTCGCCGCAGCCGGGAACAGCGTCAGCAGAGCCTGGCGCGGCTCGACAATGAAACCCTGAACGAGCTGAAGGTGGAGGAGGTCTTCGCCCGCCGCCTGGCGCTGGATGAGGCGCTGGATGAGACGCAGATTGACGAGATGACCACCCTGTTCCGCCAGACGCTGGCCGCCATGGAAGAGACCCAATGAAGATCCTCACGCTCCGGTTTAAAAACCTCAATGCCCTGCGCGGTGAATGGTTCATCGACTTCCGTGCCGAACCCTTTGCCAGCAACGGCCTGTTCGCCATTACCGGTGCCACCGGGGCCGGTAAAACTACCCTGCTCGACGCCATCTGTCTGGCGCTCTATCACCAGACGCCGCGCCTGGGGGCGATATCCCAGAGCCAGAATGCGCTGATGACCCGCGACTGCGCGGAATGCCTGGCCGAAGTGGAGTTCGAAATTAAAGGCGAGGCCTGGCGCGCCTTCTGGAGCCAGAACCGCGCACGCGGCACCGCCGACGGCAAGCTGCAGGCCCCGCGCGTGGAGCTGGCGCGCTGCGCCGACAACGTGATTGTCGCCGATAAGGTTGGCGACAAGCTTAAGCTGATCGAAACCCTCTCCGGGCTCGATTTTGAGCGTTTTACCCGCTCGATGATGCTCTCTCAGGGGCAGTTCGCCGCCTTTCTCAACGCAAAGGCCAGCGAACGCGCCGAACTGCTGGAGGAGCTGACCGGCACGGAGATCTACGGCCTGATCTCCACCGCGATCTATGAGCGCCACAAAGAGGCGAAGACCCAGCTGGATCTGCTGCGCAGTCAGGCGGGCGCGATGGCCCTGCTGGATGACGAGGCGCGTGCGGCGCTGCAGCAGCAGCTCGCCGATCTGACCGACGCCGAACAGCGGCTCAGCACAGACTATCAGCAGGCCCAACAGCAGCAGCAGTGGCTGCAGCAGACGCAGCAGCTTGAGCAGGAACGTGAGCAGGCGGAGGCCGCGGTTCAGCAGGCACAGGCCGCCTCGCAGGCGGCAGAGGGTGATCGCCAGCGGCTGGCCCGCAGCGAACCGGCAGAAAAACTGCGCGGCATCCTGCAGCAGCGCGACACGCTGCGCGCCGAGCAGCAGCAGGCGGACAGCCGCTGTCAGCAGCTCACGGCCGCCGCCGGGCAGGCGCAGCAGCAACAGCAGCAGCATCAGCAGCACTACACCGCCATCCAGACCGCCCGTCAGCAGGCGCTGCAGGACCAGCAGCAGCAGGAGCGTCTGCTGACAGACCAGGTGCTGCCGCTGGATCAGCAGATTGCGACACGCCAGCAGCAGCTCTCAGAACAGCAGCAGGAGAACAGCCGCCAGCAGCAGCATCTGGACCAGACGCAGTTCGCCCTGACGGCGCAGACGCGCCAGGTCGCCGGGTGGCAGCAGGCGCTGGCTGAACAGCAGCAGTTACAACGGCAGCTGGCCGATCTGGCGCAGTGGGGTGCCTCCCTGCCCGTCTGGCAGGAGAACTTTGCGCTGCTGGCTCAGCGTGAGACGACGCTGGCGGGCCTGGCACAGCAGGCGGAACAGCAGCAACGGCAGATCGCCGCGCAGCAGGCGCAGCAACAGCAGCAGGCTGAGCAGGCGCTGCCGCGTCAGCAGGCGGAACAGCAGGCTCGCGCGGCGCTGTCGCAGGCGGAGCAAGTACTGACTTCGCTTCAGGAGCAGCATCCGCCCGCAGCGCTGCGCGCGGCGCTGAGCCAGCTGCAGCATAACCGTCCGGCGCATCAGCAACTGCTGCTGCTCGCCACGCAGTGGCAGCCGCTGCACCAGCAGCTCGGCCAGCGTCAGCAGCGCCTGAGCGCGCTGGAAAAAGCACATCAGCAGAGCGAGGCGGAGCTGCAGACCCTGCGCGAGACGTGGAAACGCGAAAAGCAGCAGCTGGACGATGTCGAAAAAATCTGTGCGCTGGAGCAGCAGATCGCCGACCTCAGCGATTACCGCGCCCGCCTCACCGCCGATCAGCCCTGTCCGCTCTGCGGCTCCTGTACACATCCCGCGGTGGACGCCTACCGTTCGCTGGAAGTAAGTGCTAACCAGCAGCGTCGGGCGGCGCTGCAGCAGCAGACCGAGGCGCTGCGCGAAGCGGGCACCACCAGAGGGGAGCAGCTGAAACAGTCCGCGCTGCAGCAGCAGACCCTGCGTGAAGAGATCGCGCAGACGCAGCAGCAGCTCGATCGTCTTGAGCAGCAATGGCAGGCGCTGAGCAGTGAGCTGGCACTCACCTTCCCGATTGCCGATAGCGAGGCGCTGGCCGCGTGGCAGCAGCAGCAGAGCGAACGGGAAAGCCAGCTTGAGCAGCAGCGCCAGGCGCAGGAGGCCGCAGAACAGGCGCGGCAGACCGCGAAAGATCACTACCTGCAGCAGGCGCAGGCCTGGCAGCAGCATCAGCAGGCGGAACAGCTCGCTCAGCAGTCGCTGGCCAGCCTGCAGCAGTCGCTGGAGGCGCTGCAACAGCGCCAGCAGCAGGAGCAGCAGGCGTGGCAGGCGCTGCAGAGCCGCCTGGCGCAGCAGTTCAGCGCCCACGATCTGACCCTGCCCGCCGCCGCCGATCGTGACGCGTGGCTGGCGACGCAGCAGAGTCGCTGGCAGCGCTGGCAGGAAAGTGAGCAACTGCTCGCTAACCTGAAGCCGCAGCTGCTTAAGGGAGAAACCCAGCTCGCCGCCCTGCAGCAGCAGGCAGCGCAGGAACAGCAGCAGCTCACCGCCCGTCTGGAACAGCAGCAGCAGAGTCAGACGCAGCTCAGCGAAATGCGGCAGCAGCGCCAGACGCTGTTTGGCGCTCGCGACGTCGCGCACGCGCGTCAGCAGATGCAGGCGCGGGTTCAGCAGTGCGATGACCAGCTGGCGCAGCAGCTGAATGCCCTGCAGCAGGCTCAGGCGGAGGTCAGTCGCCTGCAGGGTGAGTGCTCGGCGCTGGAAGCGCAGCGGCAGAGCCTCAGCCACAAACGGTCAGAGGCGGACACCGCGCTGCGTCAGGCCCTGGCGGACGCCGGTTTCGCGGATGAAGAGCACCTGCGCGCGGCGCTGCTGGATGAGCAGACGGCCCGGCAACTGCGTCAGCAGCTGCAGCAGCTCGACCAGCAATGTCAGCAGCAGCAGGCCCGCCTGGCGGATCTGGAGCAGCGGCTGGCGGCCCATCAGCAGGCCAGGCCCGCCGCGCTGCCGGCGTCGGCCGTGGTGCTGGCAGATCAGCTGGAGCAGCTGCGGCTGGCCCTGCGCGACAACGCCAGTCAGCAGGGGCAGATTCAGCAGCAGCTAAACAGCGATGCCAGCCTGCGCGCCCGACAGCAGAGCCTGATGACGCAGATCGAACAGGAGGGGGCGACGCTGGCGCAGTGGAGCCTGCTCAACGACCTGATTGGCTCCGCCAGCGGCGATAAGTTCCGGCGTTTCGCTCAGGGACTGACGCTGGATCACCTGGTGGCACTGGCGAACCGCCAGCTCGACCGGCTGCACGGCCGCTATCTGCTGCAGCGCCGGGCTCAGGATCAGCTGGAGCTGGACGTGGTCGATACCTGGCAGGCAGATGCGGCGCGCGATACCCGCACGCTGTCGGGTGGCGAGAGTTTCCTGGTCAGCCTGGCACTGGCGCTGGCGCTGTCCGATCTGGTCAGCCATAAAACGCGCATCGAATCGCTGTTTCTTGATGAAGGGTTTGGCACGCTGGATGCCCGGACGCTGGACACCGCGCTGGATGCGCTGGATGCCCTCAACGCCAGCGGCAAAACGATCGGGGTGATCAGCCACGTCGAGGCGATGAAAGAGCGTATTCCGGTGCAGATTAAAGTCCGCAAAATGAACGGGCTGGGTTACAGCCAGCTGGAGCTGCCGCAGGGGTAACGGGCGCGGCTGCGCCCGTTGGTCATGGATCAGCGGGCGCTGACAAGCCTGTAGCGTGGGCCGGTGAGCAATCCGCCCTGCTCGTTGTGCGCCAGCAGACGATCGCTGGTCAGCCCGGCGATGGTGTGCGCCTTGTCCGTCACATTGTTGGCAATCTGCTTAATTGCCGCACTGACCAGCATCCCGACCAGACCGTTGTTGCCGTTCTGCTGATTATCGTCAGTCGCGGTGGCGGAACCCTGCCAGAGTTGTTTGCCGCTGCGCAGATCCACCAGCCGCGCGTTCGCCGACACGGTGGTCATACTGTCAATGACCCGGTAACTGCTGCCATATTCGCAGATGTCGATGTAAAGCGCGCTGTCGGCATGGAAAATCTCATTCAGACGCTTCGCGCTGACCGCCTGGGCGTCGCGGGCGCTGGTCAGGCCGTTCTGCTGAAACGTCTCTTCGACCACCGCCACCGGGAAGACGTAGTAACCGGCTTCGGCCAGCGGACGCGTGACCAGCGAGGCCAGGCTGTGCGCGGCATTAATATCCGGAGACCGGTTCTCTGCCGGCAGCACCAGAATCGAGGCGGGCTTGCTGGCGCGGAACGCACTGTAGTCATAGCTTTTTTTCGGCTGCGCACAGCCGGTCAGCAGCAGCACCATCAGCACGCCACTCAGGGCAATCAGTTTATTCACTGCACCACTCCTTGTTTTTTACTCATCAGAAAGTCCATGTAGGGGGCCGCTTCCGGAAACAGCTGCTTCTCGGTGGCGAACTGGGTGAAGGCTTTGCCGGTGTCGCCGGTTCGGGCATAGAGCAGACCGAGCTGCGCATGCAGGCCTGGCGGCACGGGCTGGGCCGCCGCGCGCGCTTTTTCAACATCCAGATTCAGCGCATCGATCTGCTTCATCGGGTCGCCGCCCTGCTGATAAAAGTGCCAGACCTGTTCCTGATAGTCGCCCCAGTAGTAGATCGTTTTCGGCGCTTTCGGCGCACAGCCTGCCAGCAGCGTCACCGCCATCAGCGCGCCGCTCAGTGTCATCATCTTCATTGCCTGCTTCCTTATTTAACCGGGCGCCACGCGCCGCTGGTGATTCCATCCACTAAATGATCGACCGCTTCGCGAATCGCCAGATCCATCACTTTGCCGTTCAGCGTGGAGTCATAGCTGCTGGTGCCGCCGAAGCCGATCACTTCACGCGCAGAGAGCTGGTATTCGCCCGCGCCCTGGGTGCTGTAGACCACTTCGGAGGTGGTGACATCCACCACGTTCAGATTCACTTTGGCGTAGGCGATCTGGGTTTTGCCGCGGCCCAGAATGCCCCACAGCTGCTGGTCGCCCACCTCTTTGCGGCCAAACTCGGTGATATCGCCGGTAATGATGTAGTTCGCCCCCTTGATGCTCTGCTGACCGTGCTTAAAGTCAGACTCCTGCTGCAACGCCTTCAGGTTGCTGCGATCCAGCACGCTGAAGCGATGGGTCTGCTGCAGATGGGTGATCAGAATGGTTTTGGACTGATTGCCCAGGCGATCAACGCCATCCGAGAAGATACCGTTCATGTAGGAGGAGCGGTTATCAAACTGACCGACCGCAATCGGACTGCGGACGCCCTGATAGACCGGCTGGCTGGCGGCACGCACCTGCGGCGCCTGGATAGCATGGGAGGATTCGGTGGCACAGCCGCTGGTCAGCGACGCGGTTAACAGGGAGAGTGCCGCAAAGGCATAATTTTTCTTCATTTCTAATCCATGAATTAAAGGAGACGTCATCCGCTCCGGGGCGGTAAATTCTGGTTCTGCCGACAGTCGGAGGAATGCCATAGCATTCATCAGGCCGGTCTGTAGACTGTCGGCAGCAGACCGCCGGATCTTTAAGGAAAATTGGCCAGTTAAATGAATTTAATTAATGTAATGAAGAGAATGCTGCCTGGGGTGATGGTGGCCATGACGCTCAGCGCCTGTCAGCAAGGCGCTGTCACGCAAAAGAATAGCGTGGCCAATCTTTGTGATATCGCTCAGAACCCTGACAGCAAATCCTGTCACTGGACTAATCAAATGCAGCCGATCCTGAACCGGCAGTTCAGCGATGCGGCGCGCTATGCGGGCCAGCAATGTCTGGTCCGGATGGAGTGGCAGCCGAGTGGACGGTATGCGGTAACGCAGACCGAAGGCAACGAGGCGCTTTGCCTGCGCGCCTGGCAACTGGTGGCACAGAGCCGCGACCTGCCGCCCCCGCCGGAGCCGGATCAGCCGGCGTGGTTCGGCTTTGCGCCTTAGGGTTAGCTGGCCAGCCCCTCCTGCCGCCACTGACGCGGACTGATGCCAAACCAGCGGCGAAAGGCGCGGGAAAACGCGCTGACTTCGGAGTAGCCCAGCAACAGGGCCATCTCCGAGATGGGCAGCTGTTTCTGCTGCAGATAGTGCGTGGCCATTTCGCAGCGCACCTGATCCACCAGCGCGCTGAAGCTGCTGCCCTCTTCGCGCAGCCGCCGCTGCAGTGACCAGCTCGACAGGCCGAGTTTATCGGCCACCTCCTCCAGCACCGGCTCGCCCTGCATCAACGATAAGTTAACCTGTGAGCGCGCCTGCTCGATCATGCTCTGCTGCGGCGTGCCCCGGTTGAGCCGCCGGATCGCATCCTGCATCACCATCAACAGGATCGGATCGCTTTCCGGCATCGCACGCAACAGATCGCGCTTCGGGATCACCAGTGAGTTAAATGGCTGATCGAACCAGACCGGCGCATCGAACACTTTGCAGTGATCGTGCCACTGGCCGGGGCGCGGATGCTCAAAATGCACCTCACGCGGAGCCCAGTGGCGGCCCGCGACGTGGCGGATCAGGTTCATAAACATGCCCAGCGTCAGCTCGGCATCCTGACGGCGAGAGAGGATGGCGCCGTGCCGCACCTGATAGTCGAGCCGCCAGCATTCGCCCTTATCCACCAGGCGGGTCAGCGTGTCGTGCTGATGCCAGGGAAATGCGGCCACCACGTTTTGCAGCGCCTGCTCCAGGGTGCCGGAGCAGAGGCCGATATAGCCGATCAGGCCTAATGACTGCGGTTTAAACTGCCTGCCGTAGTGCAAACCGAAGTTATCAGATCCGGAGTGGCGCGCCGCCTCTTCCAGCACCCGACAGTAGTTCACCAGCCCCAGGCTCAGCGTCGGGCTGGCCAGCCGTTCCGGATCGATGCCGCTGATGCCGAAGATGCGATCGGCATCGCCGCCCTGCGTATGAATAAATTCGCCTAATCCGGTCGCCGCCGCAGCCAGCACGCCGTGATTGCCTGCCCCTGTCGCGGCAGAGCAGGCAGCAAACGCATCGGGTTTTATCAGTGTCGGATTCATGGTCGCCTCTGTCAGATTCAGGTGGATCACCTTCACCGATCTCTGAGCAAGTTCCATACCAGGTCCCCGCGGCCCTGAATGCGGCCTGCGGGCGGCCCGGTGGGAGCAGAAGCCTGACACCCGGCACTGCGGCGGCGCAGGGACGCCCGCCGCTGGTGCATCAGGCGCCGACCGGCAGCGCACTGCCCGCCAGATAACGGCGGCAGAGGCGCACCGAGTGGCTCGCCCATTCCGGCCCGAGGCTGCGCGCCATTTCCGTTTCCGCATGCGATCCCACCCAGGCGGTGAGCTGGATACGGCGCTGGATCAGCAGCGCGGGCAGCATCGCCATCTCTGCATCACTGATATGCGCCACCTGCTCATAACCGCGGATCCAGTGTTCGATCCACTCTGGCGCGCGCGGATGGTGCTCCACAAAACTGATCGCCGCCGCCAGATCGTGCAGATACCAGCCCAGCCCGCAGTCGTCGAAGTCGATCACCCGCGTCTCCCCTTTGTGCAGCAGCAGGTTGGTCAGCCGCAGATCCGCATGGATCAGGCCGTAGCGATCCGATCCCTTGCCAAACTGCGCCAGTGCCGATCCCACCTGCGCGATGGCCTGCTCTACCACGCCGTGATCGGCGGCAGGGAGATTGGGCGCATCCTGCCAGCGTCCCCAGTGGCTGCGATCGCTGGTCATGGTGTCGTGATCCCAGATAATGCGGCGGAAACCCGCAGGCGGCTGCCACTGTTTACTGTGCTGATGCAGGCGCGCGGTGATCTGCCCGAGCTGCTGAAAAGCGCGAGGATCGACCTCGGTCGTGGGCATCTCCCCCTCGATCCAGTGAAACAGCACGACGTAGCGCTCTCCGCCATCCGGCAGCCGCAGCGTCAGGACCTTTTCGCCCGTCTTATCGGGCACCGCTTCCGGCACCATGATGCCGGTTTCGCGCAGCGCATCGAGCCACAGCAGTTCGCTGACGATGTCTGCTTTTTGATGATAATCGCCGCGGTGCAGCCTCAGCGCATAACGGCGGCCTGCGGCCTGCAGCAGAAAGGTGGCGTTCTCCGATCGGCACAGCAGGCTGAGTGTGCCCTGCAGCGCGGCGGGATAACAGGCCAGCGCCTGCCGGGCCATCAGGGTCAGTTGGGAATCAGTCAGATTGTCATATTGTTTAGCGCTCATCACTCCGGCTCCTGGTCACTTGCGTGAACTCAGCATGCGTCGCCGGATGCGGCGCTGCTTGACCTCAGAAGAGACAAAGTTGACCGCAGCGTGCAGCCAGCCCGGTTGCTGCCGCTGAGTTGACCGCGGAGGACAGAAATCACTGCGCCCGCGTCAAGTCGCGCCGCGCCGGGCTTCGGCATTATCACTGCTTTAGCGTCATGGCGGTGTAACGCCGCGTGAGACCAACAACGACGGGGATAACGGTATGACAGACAGACTCAAGCCCACGCTGGGCACGCTGCATCTGTGGGGAATTGCGGTTGGCCTGGTGATCTCAGGCGAATACTTTGGCTGGAGTTACGGCTGGGCCGTGGCGGGCACGCTGGGATTTCTGGTGACCACCGCGCTGATCGCCACGCTCTATACCTGCTTTATTTTCAGCTTCACCGAACTGACCACCGCCATCCCCCATGCGGGCGGCCCCTTTGCCTACAGCCGCCGCGCCTTTGGCGAAACCGGCGGGCTGATCGCCGGTCTGGCAACGCTGATTGAGTTTGTCTTTGCGCCCCCGGCGATAGCCCTGGCGATCGGGGCCTATCTCAACGTGCAGTATCCCGCTCTTAACCCGAAAACCGCGGCCGCAGGCGCCTATCTGCTGTTTATGACGCTGAATATTCTCGGCGTGAAGCTGGCGGCGATGTTTGAGCTGGTGGTGACCGTACTGGCGGTGCTGGAACTGCTGGTGTTTATGGGCGTGGTCTCGCCCGGCTTCAGCCTGGCTAACTTCACCGCACACGGCTGGGCGGGCAGCGACAGTTTCGGTCTGCCCGCCTTCTCCGGCATCTTTGCCGCGATTCCCTTTGCCATCTGGTTTTTCCTCGCCATTGAGGGCGCGGCGATGGCGGCTGAAGAGGCGAAAGATCCCAGGCGCACCATCCCCCGCGCCTACATCAGCGGCATTCTGACCCTGGTGGTGCTGGCGATCGGCGTGATGCTGCTGGCAGGCGGCGCGGGCGACTGGCGCAGGCTCTCCGATATTAACGATCCGCTGCCGCAGGCGATGAAAATGATTGTCGGCGAACACTCGACCTGGATGCATATGCTGGTCTGGATCGGCCTGTTTGGCCTGATTGCCAGCTTCCACGGCATCATCCTCGGCTATTCCCGCCAGTTTTTCGCCCTGGCACGCGCGGGCTATCTGCCCCCTTCTCTGGCAAAACTGTCGCGTTTCCACACGCCGCATCGGGCCATTATTCTCGGCGGCGTGGTGGGTATTGCGGCGATCTACAGCGACGGCGTGATCAATCTGCAGGGAATGACGCTGACGGCGGCGATGATCACCCTGGCGGTGTTTGGCGCGATTGTGATGTATATCATGAGCATGCTGAGCCTGTTTAAACTGCGGCGCAGCGCGCCGGAGATGGCGCGCAGTTTCCGCGCGCCCGGCTATCCGGTGGTGCCGGGCATCGCCCTGCTGCTGTCGGTGCTCTGCCTGCTGGCGATGCTGTGGTTCAATCCGGTGATTGGCGGGCTGTTTGTCGCCATTATGCTGGCGGGCTGGCTCTACTTTCTGGCGACCAAAACGCAGCGCGCGCGGGCGCCGCAGGACAGTATGCTGGTGGGCGACTAGCCGCGATACGGTCGCGCAACCATGATGAACGATTCAGCGCTGGCTGCCGGGCGCTGAATCCTCTGCGGTCAGCCGGGCAGCGGCCAGAGCCACGCGGCACCGCGCACGCCGCTGGAGTCGCCATGCTGCGCTCTGCAAACCGGCGTTTCGCACTCGCCACCAAACACCCACGTCTTCATCAGCAGCGGCACGGTCTGGTAGAGACGATCCACGTTGCTCATGCCGCCGCCCAGGACGATGATATCGGGATCCAGCAGGTTCACCACATGTGCCAGCGATTTCGCCAGCCGGATCTCATAGCGGCTCATCGCCAGCTCGGCGATCGGATCCTGCTGCGCCAGCAGCGAGACGATCTCCGCCCCTTTGCGATGAACCCCGCTCAGCCGCTGGTAGTCGACGCCAAAGCCGGTGCCGGACACAAAGGTCTCGATGCAGCCCTGCTGACCGCAGTAACAGGGAACCTCCTGACGATAGCGCAGTTCATCCTCATCCATCCACGGCAGCGGATTGTGGCCCCACTCACCGGCGTTGCCGTTGCCGCCGATGCGTGATTCCCCGTTGATCGCCACGCCTGCGCCCGATCCGGTGCCGATGATCACGGCGAAGACGACCGGCCGGCCGGCCCCGGCGCCGTCGATCGCTTCCGACACCGCCAGACAGTTGGCGTCGTTGGCGATGCGCACCTCCCGGTTCAGCATCCGGGCCAGATCCTTGTCCAGCGGCTGACCGTTCAGCCAGGTGGAGTTGGCATTTTTTACCCGCTTCGTGTAGGGCGACAGCGAGCCGGGGATCCCGATGCCGACCGTGCCGGTTTCGCCGGTTTTCTGCTCGGCCAGCCTCACCAGATCGACAATTGTCTGAACGGTTGCCTGATAATCATCACGCGGGGTATTCACCCGGTGTCGGAACTGCTCCTCTCCCTTATCCGATAACGCAATGACTTCTGTCTTGGTGCCGCCCAGATCGATGCCTATACGCAAGGTGAATTCCTCGTTGATGAGTCAGGTGAGAAATACAGTAAAAGGGGTCTGCCGGAAAGGCAATGAAACCACGCCCATGTTTCGTTATCATGCGCGCTGACTCTCGCAGACTTGTGCGCCCGATCGCGCTACGGTAAGGAATCCCGATGTTGTGGTTTAAAAATATGATGGTTTATCGTCTGAATCGTGACATTCCGTTGTCCGCAGATGAGATGGAAAAACAGCTCGACGCTTTCACGTTTTCACCCTGTGGCAGTCAGGATATGAGCAAGACCGGCTGGGTGCCGCCGATGGGCAACCGCAGCGACGCCCTGACCCACGAAAATAAGGGTCAGATCGTTATCTGCGCCCGCAAAGAAGAGAAAATCCTGCCTTCGCCGGTGGTGAAACAGGCGCTGGAAGCGAAAATCGACAAGCTGGAAGCGGAGCAGAGCCGTAAGCTGAAGAAGACCGAAAAAGATTCGCTGAAAGATGAAGTGCTGCACAGCCTGCTGCCGCGCGCCTTCAGCCGTTTCAGCCAGACCTTTATGTGGATCGACACGGTTAATAACCTGATTATGGTGGACTGTGCCAGCGCGAAAAAAGCGGAAGATACGCTGGCGCTGCTGCGCAAAAGCCTGGGCTCTCTGCCGGTTGTGCCCCTGACGCTGGAAAATCCGATTGAGCTGACCCTGACCGAATGGGTGCGTTCGGGCGATCTGCCCGCCGGTTTTGCACTGATGGATGAAGCGGAACTCAAGGCCCTGCTGGAAGATGGCGGCGTGATCCGCTGCAAGAAACAGGATCTGGTGTGCGATGAGATCGCCAACCACATCGAAGCGGGCAAAGTCGTGACCAAACTGGCTCTCGACTGGCAGGAGCGTATTCAGTTCGTGCTGGCCGACGACGGTTCGGTGAAGCGCCTGAAGTTCAGCGACACGCTGCGCGATCAGAACGATGATATCGACCGTGAAGATTTTGCGCAGCGCTTCGATGCGGACTTCATTCTGATGACCAGCGAACTGGCCGCCCTGACCAGCAATCTGGTGGAAGCGCTCGGCGGCGAAGCCCAGCGTTAATGCCGCAGGCTGAATCATGCAGGCCGTGGACCGGGGACGGCAGCGAAAAAAGGGTCAGACCGGCAGGCGGTAAAAAGGTAATCCGCACCGCCAGACGCTCTCCTGATCCCCGTGCCTGAAGCCTGGCTATCGCTGCCTGCATTGCCTGTCGGGTTGCACCACAAACTAAAAGGGCCGCTGAGCGGCCCTTTTTTTAATCTTTCAGGTAACGGCAGAGGTAGGCGCTGGGTTCGCCGACCTGCAGATGGAATTCGCTGTGACCCGGCACGTTAAACACCGACCCCGCCTCAAACCACTTCCACTCGGTTTCACCTGGCAGCAGCACCTTAAGCGACCCGCTGACCACGGTCATCTCTTCCGGCTGGCCGGTGCCGAAGGTGTATTCACCTTCCGCCATCACGCCCACGCTGGCACGGCCCGTGCTCGCACTATCAAAACCGATAGACTTAACTTTTCCGTCAAAATACTCACTTACGTTGAGCATAATCGTTCTCCAGAGCACATGTTGTGTGTCTGGCAGTGTAGAAGGGAACCTGCTGATCTGTCACGCGAAATCATGGCCGTTTGTGATCGTCGGCGTCGGGCGGCGCGCCCCTGACAACAGAGTAACTGACTGGAATAAGCGGAGAGGTGAACCTGAAACGGAGTCGGGGGGTGCTCAGAGACGCCCTGGCGGACACTTTGCGGCAGGCGAACAGGCCGGCGTCCCTGCCAGCATCAGCATTTACTCTTTCTCGACGTCTTCATAGCGCGCTTTGGCATCACGCGCTTCTTCTTCCGTCTCATGCTCACTGATTAATGAATTGGGTTTGGGATGATCGGCACGCAGTTCATAAAACGTGACTTTCTTTCCTTCAGGGCCCTTCTCAACAGGCACGATTTTCGCTTCACGCGGATAGGGTGGTCTGGTCGGCATACGGTGTCCCTCTTGTCTGAATAACATTCCACAGGACAGGCTGCTGCCTGCCATGAAATCAGTATAGACAATGGAGTGTGAAGCGGGACGGAAGCGGGAATAATCTGAGGTCAGCTGGCGCGAGCCAGGGAGAGCGAAAGCAGGATCGCCTCAACCACGCGCTCAGGCGACTGCATGGCATCCACCTGATGATGCGCTGCGGCCTGATAGAGATGCGCGCGTTCACGCAGCACATCGCTCATCTCGTCGGCGATGGGCCGCCCGGTCAGGGTCGGACGCTGGGCCGCTTCAGGCTCGCTCTCCAGCCGCTCTGCCAGAATCTCCGGCGATGCGCTGAGCCAGATAACCTGCCCCTGCTCCTGCATAAAGCGGCAGTTCTCTTCAGCCAGAACCATCCCGCCGCCGGTGGCGATGACGGTGCGCGGCGCGGTTACGGCCCGCAGCGACTGCGTTTCACGGGCGCGAAACCCTTCCCAGCCCTCCTCTGCCACAATCTCCGCCACGCTGCGCTGCGTGCTGAGTTGCAGATGGTGATCGGTATCCGTAAAGGCATAGCCCAGCGCCTGAGACAGCGCCTCGCCGACCGTGGTTTTGCCGCAACCGCGAGCGCCAATCAAAAAGATAGGTAGTGACATCAGGGCCGTTCCTCCGCCTGACCGCGCGATGCGGCTGCATGGTGAGCTGATTAATGCGACGCATGATAACTGGAAATTATTATGGCCTCCACCCGTCAGGCACGATTTACGCATTTTCGTGACATTAACAGCGATAATCTCCATCTTTTCAACGAGAAAACCATGCACACTTTGTGCATCAGCCGCCGGAACGGGCGGTAAAAACGGCGCAAAACCGGGGTAAAATGAGACTGGCAATATTTGCTTACCGCCCGGATTTTACTTTTCCCGCTGGCGCCCACATATACTGTTAACCATCGCCACAGGAGAGTCATCATGCAACGCGAAGAACAACAACTGATCGAAGGGCTGTTCACCCGTCTGAAACAGGCCGAAAGCCAGACCGTGGCACGGGATGCCGCGGCAGAACAACTGATAAACCAGCATCTTCAGACCCAGCCTGGCGCGCCTTACTACATGGCGCAGGCGATCCTGATTCAGGAAGCGGCGCTGAAAAAGCTGAATGAGAAAATTTCAGCGCTGGAAAGCCAGGTCACGCAGCTGCAGCAGCAACAGCAACAGCAACAACAACCCGCGCAGAGCAGCGGCGGCTTTCTGTCGGGCCTGTTTGGCAGCGGTTCGCGCCAGCAACAACCTGTTCAGCAACAGCCGCAGCAGCCGTGGAACAGTGCGCCGCAGCAACCGGCTCAGCAGCAATATGCGCCCGCGCAGGCCGCCGCCCCGCGCGGCACCGGCTTCCTGGGCGGCGCATTGCAGACGGCCGTGGGCGTTGCGGGCGGCGTGGTGATGGCGGATATGCTGACCAGCATGTTCCACCACGCGCAGCCGGAGGAGATCGTCAACATTATCAACGAGCCGCCGCTGCCTGAGATCAACGATAACCTCAACACCTTCAACGGTGGCGATGATCAGGCCGATAGCTTCAACGGCGGCAACGACAGCAGCTTCCTGGATCAGAACAGCAGCTGGGACACGGATTATGCGAATAACGGCGATCTCAACGATTTTGGCGGCAGCGACTTCGACGACGACGACAGCTTCGTTTAATTGCCCCGCTTCTGCTGGGTAAGCCAGCTATCCAGCTCATTTGCAAACTGCTGGCGGTCACGCGGACTCATGGTCGCGGGGCCGCCGGTCTGCACGCCGCTTGAGCGCAGGGTGTCCATAAAATCGCGCATGGTCAGCCGTTCACGAATCGTTGCCGGTGAGTAACGTTCGCCGCGCGGGTTAAGCGCCGCCGCCCCCTTCTCAATCACCTCCGCCGCCAGCGGAATATCAGCGGTGATCACCAGATCGCCAGGCTGCACACGTCTGACGATCTCGTTGTCCGCGACATCAAACCCGGCAGGCACCTGCAACGTGCGCAGATAAGGCGATGGCGGTACGCGCAGGAACTGATTCGCCACAAAGGTGACCGTGGTCGCGGTGCGGTCCGCCGCACGATAAAGCACCTCTTTAATCACATTCGGACAGGCATCCGCATCGACCCAGATAGACATCTTGATTCCTTACAGTCAGAGAAGGCTCAGATCTTGCCGGGTTAAGTGTAAATGGCAAATTTTATTTGCGCTGCACTGTCCGGCAGTGACGCTGACTTGTTATTCAGGCTGGCTGAAGTAAGCTGCCTGATAACAAAATGACTACTGTCCTAAGGAGATGGCGATGCTGACAAAAAAAATCGGGTTTATCGGCGGCGGAAACATGGCAAAGGCCATAATCGGCGGACTGGTGAAAAGCGGAAAAGTCACCCCGTCTGATATTTTCATTTACGATCGCAAAGCCGAAACGAATCAGGCGATGGCGGAGCAGTATGGCATCCATGCGGCGGAGAGCGCAGATGCGCTGGCGCGTGAGGTGGACATCCTGTTCGGCGCGGTGAAGCCGAATGTCATCCTGAAAGTCCTGAAGGAGCTGTCGGGCAGCCTGAAAAAAGAGGCGATGGTGGTGTCGATTGCGGCAGGGGTGACGCTTGATTCGCTCTCGTCGGTGCTGGGTTACGATCGCAAGATTGTCCGGGCGATGCCGAACACCCCTTCGCTGGTGAGCCAGGGCATGACCTCGGTAACGCCAAACGTGCTGGTCGAACAGGCGGAGATCGACGAGGTTGTGGCGATCTTTGAGAGCTTTGGCAAAGCGGCCGTGGTGGATGAGTATCTGATCCACGCTGTCGTCGGCGTCAGCGGCTCCGCACCGGCCTACGTGTTTATGTTCATCGAAGCGATGGCGGATGCGGCCGTTTCTGGCGGTATGCCTCGCGCCCAGGCCTATCAGTTTGCGGCGCAGGCGGTGAAAGGCGCGGCGGAGATGGTGCTGACCACTGGCAGACACCCCGCCGAACTCAAGGATATGGTCTGCTCGCCTGGCGGCACCACCATCGAAGCGGTCAGGGTGCTGGAGCAGAAAGGGATGCGGTCGGCGGTGATTGAGGCGATGCAGCACTGCATGGCGAAGTCAGAGGCGCTGAGCCGCAGCTGAGGTTCCAGAAAAACGCAGGACGATCCGGCTCGCGCCGTCGCCCTGCGTCCGCGTTAACCGAGGTGTGGCTGGCAGAGCGCCACCGCCTCTTCCAGCGTCATCGGCTGCTGCATCCGTTCGATCAGTTCAGCGGTCAGCGCGTAGAGGCCGCATGAGCAGATCGCGGCCAGTTTCCCCTGCTGTCCATACAACGCCACAAACTTTTTATCCTCCAGCGAGCCGAGCAGCTGGAAATTATCCCACTCTTTTGCATGGCCCAGATACTCGTAGCGGGTGCCGTACTGGGCGGTCCAGAAGAACGGCACACGATCGTAGGTGACGGCCCTATCCAGCATGTTCCAGGCGGCGGTCTGTCCCTGCTGATGAGCGACACGGTAGTGCTCGATGCGCAGCGGGCCCTGCGCTGACGGATAGGTGGCGATATCCCCGGCCGCCCAGATTGCGTCCGCAACCCGCAACTGTTCATCCGTCTGCAGGCTGCCATCCTCAGCCAGCGGCAGATCGTGGATAAAGTCGGTGACCGGTTTAACGCCGGTAGCAAACAGCACCACGCTGGCCGCGAGCTGCTGTCCGCCTTTGAGCCGGATGCCACTGACCTGCTGCTCACCCTCCAGCGCTTCGATCTCGCCCTGCACCCACTTCACGCCATTTTGCTCATGCAGCTGATAGAAATAGCGGCCAATCTGCTCGCCGAACCGTTTCGCAAAGGGCAGCGCCTGACGGGCAACCACGGTGACATCAATATCGCGGTTACGCAGCGCCGACGCCAGTTCAGTGCCGATAAAACTGTTGCCGATAATCACGATCTGATGGGTAGCGTCCACCGCCTTCAGCAGCGCCTCCGTCTGCGCTTTACTGCGCAGCAGGTGGACGCCCTCCAGATCGCGGCCCGGAAGGTCAGGCAGCACCGGCGCGGCGCCGCTGGCGATCAGCAGTTTGTCAAAGTTCAGCGTTTCGCCATCCCCGAAGATCAGCCGTTTTTGCTGCGCATCCACCCGGCTGACGCGGGCCTGAATCCGTTCAACGTGATCCAGCACGTCGGCTTTCAGCAGCTGCGGCACCTCGTCGATCGCCATCTTGCCGGAGGGCACAAATTTGGTCAGTGCGGTGCGGTCGTAGGGCGCGTCCGCTTCGCGTTCAACCAGGATGAGCCGGCCTTTAAAGCCGTCGTGACGCAGACGCCACAGCGCCGCGCTGCCTGCCGCGCCGCCGCCGAGCACCACACAGACCGGCGCAGCCGCCCCGCTGCCCATCGGTGCCGCAGGCGACATCGCTTTCGGGTTTACCAGCACCCGCCCCTCGTCGATTCGCAGCGGATACTGTTTGAGATCGGCCAGCGCCAGCGGCTCACACATTTTGCCATCGGCCAGATCGAATGCGGCTTTGTGCCACGGGCAGACCAGCCGATCGCCGCAGATCGCGCCTTCATCCAGCGGCGCGCCCGCGTGCGGGCATTTCGCCTGGAACGCGCGGACATGATCCCCGTCGCGGATCAGTAACAGCTCCACTTCGCCAAGCGTTTTTTTAACCGGCTGTCGCTGGGGAAGATCGTTCAGGTCGACGATAAATTGATAATTCACGGCATGGCTCCTTTAGCGGCTCTGATAGGACGACGTGGCAGAACAGCGTTCTGCGTAAATCCTCACAAACAGTAAGTGTGGCAAAGGAAGCGGTAAGCCTGAGAAGGAATGTTTATCAGAAAGTTAACCTGTTGTTGCAGCAGGATATTTAATCGGGCGACGGGGCGAAAAGAAACGGCCACCGTGGTGGCCGGGGAAGCGATCAGCTTTTTTTCAGGCACTGGCTCATGAAGGTTTTACGCGCATCGCCCGTTAACTTTTTCTCGCCAGCCTCACCGTTACAGTTTTTCATCTTCATCTGCTGCGGCGACATCTGTGAGAGCTTGCTGTCTTTCTTCAGGCATTCGCTCATAAAGGTTTTGCGCGCCTCCCCTTTGAGATCCTGCGATTTAGCATGCTGGTTACAGACGGTCATCTTCTCCTGCTGCGGGGTTTTTTCTGCCGCACCGGCCACGCCACTCACCAGCAGACCGGCCATCATCATTGCCATTAAACCGACTTTCATCCTGTTATCTCCAGTGTGGATTGTTCCCTGTTATTCTGGCAGCGAATAAGTAAAGCGGAAAATGTTTCAGGTCAAAGTGATGTGAAGATCCCATTCCCGGCGGGGGCGGAAGGATCAGTGGCGGGGATGCCGCAGCAGCCTGTCGATGTGGTCGCGCAGCAGCTGCGCATCATCGTCATCATCGGCTACATGGGCCATGGCGCTATCAATGGTGGTCGTGATCTCGCGATGCTGCTGCGGATCCAGTTTGCGAATCAGTGCGGTGACGACAATTTCCAGCGCCTCGATCTGCGCCACCTGCTCTTTCACTGTCGCCTCTTTTTCAGCCAGCTTAACCAGTAACTCAGCAATCAGGTTTTTCATACTGTTGCCTCAGCGAGGATGGAACGCTGAAATTATCACCACGCTGGATAAAAAAACAGAGGGCAACAGCCTTTTTTTCAGTGAGTTAGCCCGCATCCCGGCGCTTTTCTTCGCCGGTGTCGGCTGACTCTGGCGGGCGAAACGTTTTGCGGACCGATCACACAAGCGCGCGGGTTCCGCCCGCCGCCCGGCGCTTATCGGGGATGGGTAAACCCGCGACCCGGTCCGCCGCCCGGTCCGCCCCCGCCACCCCCGCCCCCACCACCCGGCGGCGGGAAGAGGCAGCCGCTTAACGTCGTGACCAATGCCATGATGGCCGCCAGCTTAACGATTCGAATCATAGTAACCTCAGAGTGATAAAATCGGGCTGAGTGTATGAAGCCGCCCGCATGGCGACAAGTGAGATTCCTCCGCATCCGGCCGCTATTCATCTTTGCTGACCAGACTTAACGGTTTACCCGCAGTAAGCCGGCAAAATCACAACAATCCGCCGGGTTTTGCGGCAACATTATTTGTCTGAATCGGGACGGCGGACTCTTTACAGCCAGCGTAATTTTGCGCATTGTGAGCGCATTACATTTACAGGATATGCACATGACACTCTCTCAGGCAGCTCTCAGCGACATTCTCTCCCGGCGCGACTGGGAAAACCCGGTGGTGACCTCACTGCAGCGGCTGGATGCCCACCCGCCGTTCGCCAGCTGGCGCGATGAGATAGCCGCCCGCGACGACCGCCCTTCCGCCTCACTGCGCAGCCTCAACGGAGAGTGGGGATTCAGCTATTTTGCGCAGCCTGAGGCGGTGCCCGCCAGCTGGCTGCTGCAGGATCTGCCGGACGCCACAACCCTGCCCGTTCCGGCTAACTGGCAGATACACGGCTTTGATGCGCCCATCTATACCAACGTGCAGTATCCGATTCCGGTCAATCCGCCGTTTGTGCCGGCGGAGAACCCCACCGGATGTTACTCGCTCACATTTACGCCGGATGCGGCGTGGCTCGCTTCCGGCCAGACCCGCATCATCTTTGACGGGGTCAACTCCGCCTTTCACCTCTGGTGTAACGGACAATGGATCGGTTACTCGCAGGATAGCCGTCTGCCTGCGGAATTTGACCTGAGCGGCGCGCTGCAGGCCGGCCAGAACCGGCTGGCGGTGATGGTGCTGCGCTGGAGCGACGGCAGCTATCTGGAAGACCAGGATATGTGGCGGATGAGCGGTATCTTCCGCGATGTCACCCTGCTGCATAAGCCGCAGGTACATCTGGCGGATGTGCAGCTGGAAACCCGGCTCAGCCCGGAGTTTTCCCATGCTGAACTGCGCGCCCGCGTCCGGGTTGCCCTGCCCGCAGCGGCCACTTCAGGCTGCCAGCTGCGCCTTACGCTGTGGCGCGGTGAAGAGCAGATCGCGCAGTGTCAGCAGCCGCTGGGCAGCGCCATTATCGACGAGCGGGGTCACTACCCCGAACGCGCCCTGCTCAGCCTGCCGGTGCAGCAGCCCGCGCTGTGGAGTGCCGAAACGCCTCACCTTTATCGCGCCACGCTGGCGCTGCTGGATGCAGATCAGCAGGTGGCTGAGGTGGAAGCCTATGACGTAGGCTTTCGTCAGGTCACCATTGATAACGGCCTGCTCTGCCTGAACGGCAAACCGCTGCTCATCCGTGGCACCAACCGTCACGAACATCATCCGGAGCGGGGTCAGGTGGTCACTGAAGCGGACATGCGCCGCGATATCGCCCTGATGAAACAGCACAATTTCAATGCGGTGCGCTGTTCGCACTACCCTAACCATCCCCTCTGGTACCGGCTCTGCGACCAGTACGGGCTCTATGTGGTGGATGAGGCGAATATCGAAACGCACGGGATGCAGCCGATGAACCGGCTCTCCGACGACCCGCGTTGGTTCGCCGCCTATAGCGAACGCGTGACGCGCATGGTGCAGCGCGATCGTAACCACTGCAGCATTATTATCTGGTCGCTGGGCAATGAGTCGGGTCATGGCGCCACCCACGATGCGCTGTACCGCTGGGTGAAAAGCAGCGATCCCACCCGCCCGGTGCAGTATGAAGGCGGCGGTGCGGATACCGCGGCGACCGATATTATCTGTCCGATGTACGCCAGGGTGGATGAGGATCAGCCGTTCCCGGCCGTGCCGAAATGGTCGCTGAAAAAGTGGATTGGGCTGCCGGGGGAAACCCGTCCGCTGATCCTGTGCGAATATGCGCATGCCATGGGCAACAGCTTCGGCGGTTTCGCGAAGTACTGGCAGGCGTTCCGGGCGTTTCCGCGCCTGCAGGGCGGCTTCGTCTGGGACTGGGTCGATCAGAGCCTGACCCGCTATGACGATCGCGGCAACCCGTGGCAGGCCTACGGCGGCGACTTTGGCGATAAGCCCAACGACCGCCAGTTCTGTATGAACGGGCTGGTGTTTGCCGATCGCACGCCGCATCCGGCGCTCTATGAAGCGCAGCGCGCGCAGCAGTTCTATCTGTTTACCGCCGATCCGGATGATCCGCTGCGCTTCACGGTCAGCAGCGACCACCTGTTCCGATCCAGCGACAACGAGATCCTACGCTGGCGCATCGAACAGGCCGGAAACGTGGTGGCGCAGGGCGAGGTTCCGCTGGCTATCGCCGCGCAGGGCCAGCAGCGCATCACGCTGCCAGCACCGCCCGCACTGCAGGGGGAATGCTGGCTTAACGTCGCGGTTTATCAGATCCAGCCAACCCCCTGGAGCCCCGCCGACTGGCGCGTTGCCTGGGATCAGTGGGCGCTGCCCTCGGCAATGGCGCTGCCAACGCTGCCGGAAGCGGGTGACGCGCCGGTTCTGCACGAGGCGGCCGATGAGATCGTCGTCAGCCATCAGCAGCAGCGCTGGCACTTTTCACGCCACAGCGGGGAACTGACGCAGTGGATGGCGGATGAGCAGCCGACGCTGCTCTCTCCCCTTCAGGACTGCTTCATCCGTGCGCCGCTGGACAACGATATCGGCACCAGCGAAGCGGAGCGGGTCGATCCGCATGCCTGGGTCGAGCGCTGGAAAGCCGCAGGTTATGATCGGATGCAAAGCCGCCTGATCGCCCTGACCGCCCATGCGCTGCCACAGTCGGTGCAGATTGAGACGCAGCACGGCTGGTACGCCCAGGATCGGCTCGCCTTTATCAGCCGTAAGCGTTACCTGATCAATGACCAGGGAGCGTTACAGCTGCAGCTTGCGGTTGAACAGTCGCGCGGCTTGCCGCCGCCCGCGCGCATCGGCGTGCGCTGTCAGCTGGCGCAGATCCCGGCGCAGGTGAGCTGGCTCGGGCTGGGCCCGCATGAAAACTATCCCGATCGCCAGCTGGCCGCGCAGTTTTCCCGCTGGCAGCAGCCGCTGGATCAGCTCTTCACGCCTTACGTGTTCCCGGGCGAGAACGGACTGCGTGGCGGTACCCGTGAGCTGGACAGCGGCAGCTGGCAGGTCAGCGGCGACTTTGCGTTCTCACTGAGCCGCTTCAGCCTGGAGCAGCTGCGGGAGACCTCTCACCGCCACCTGCTGCGCCCGGAAGCGGGCTGCTGGCTGCATCTGGATGCCTGCCACATGGGGGTCGGCGGCGATGACTCCTGGAGTCCAAGCGTCAGTCCGGAGTTTTTGCTGACGCAGCAGCGCTGGCAGGCTGAGCTGACGATTCGCCTGCCGGTCGCGCGGTCACGGGACGCCGGTAGAAACGCTTCAGACACACCACATTAACCAGCACCACCAGGGCGGTGGAGAGGAAGACCCAGCGGAAACCTGCCGCCGCCGACACCGCCGCGCCCAGTAACGGCCCGGCGACGTTGCCAAGATACATAAAAGACTGGTTATAACCGAAGATCCGGCCGGTGATGGTGTCGCGCGAGTGACGCACCAGCAGGGTCTGCACCGCAGGCATCATCGCGCCATCGGCGAAGCCCAGCAGAAAACGCAGCACGCCCAGCTGCGTCGTGCTGGTCACGAAGGACATGGCGATAAACAGCAGCAGCGAAATGAGCATCGTCGCCAGCAGAATACGCTGGGTGCCGATGCGATCGCCGAGCCGCCCCAGCCGGGGCGCGGCCAGCAGCGCCGAAACGCCCGGCAGCGCGGCAATCACGCCGCTGAGAAAAGCGATATTCGCCGCGCCGGGTGAGAGTTCGCGGACAAACAGCGTGAGGATCGGGTTCACCGAGCCGTTGCACATCTGGATCACCATGGTGGTGAAAAAGAGGCAGACCATCAGTTTCGGGTTATCCAGCGAGCGGAAAACCTCGCGTCCGCTGAGCTTCTCCTTTTTACTCACCGGCGTGTAGCCCGTCTCTTTAATCAGGAACAGCGTCACCAGGAAACTGACCATCAGCAGAACGGCGGTGACGATAAACACCGTCCGCAATCCGAGCCAGTCAGCCAGCAGCCCGCCCAGCATCGGCCCCAGGATCACGCCGCCTATCTGACCGGTTGAGACACAGCTCAGCGCCCAGCCGCTGCGCTCACGCGGAACCTGAGCGGCTACCAGCGCCATGGCGTTGGGGATATAGCCGGAGGTCAGGCCCATCAGCCCACGCAGCAGCAGCAGCTGCCAGGCGTCGGTGACAAACGCCTGCAGCAGGATCACCACGGCCATGCCGGACGCGGCGCGCAGCAGCATCAGCTTACGGCCTTTGCGATCGGCCAGGCTGCCCCACAGCGGCGCGACCGCAGCCGAAATCACAAAGGTGATGCTGAACGTGAGCCCCGACCAGAGGCTCAGCGATTCGCCGCCCTTAACGCCGAGCTGCTCAAGGTAGAGCGGCAGAAAGGGAATGATCTGACTGATAGCCAGACCGGTAAAAAAGCAGCCAAACCAGACCGAGATCAGGTTTATCTTCCAGGGTTCAAAAGTACGTTGCATGTGCAGCTGAGGCAGAGAGAGGGAGTGACCAGTCTACCGCGCGTTCCCCTGGCGTGACCGACAAAACATGGCACCCGGCGCAAAAAGCCAAATCGCCTTTGATGCAGCGCAATCTGCCGCGCCGCTTTCGCATCCGGCGACTGACAGCGCCTGCGCTGACGCCCGGTTTCTCAACCCCGCCTCATCAATATGGAAAAATATGTCATTCTGTTACTGACAACATTCTGTGGCGCTTCTATGTTTAAAAAACCGCCAGCCACGGCGGTGTGACGATCGCTCTGATCGGCGCGACGCCCTCCGCACAAAAACGGTACCGTCCGACGACGCTGAGGCGAATCAGCTTCAAATATTGATACCCGGATGCCCGCGTAAGCGAAAGGGCAGAGTGTTAGCGGAGGTGGGGAATGCGTACAGCACCAGACAGCGCCAGCCGTGCAATCAGAGACTATTTCAGCAGCCCGAACTGGCGCACGCCGCCCGAGTCCGACCTGCTGGCGGTCATTCTGCGTGAAATGATGGAAGCGGGAGAGCCCGCCACCAACAAAGCCATTATCGCGCGGGTGATCGACAGGCTGAAAGTCGAGGGCGATGAGATACAGCTGCAGCGCTACGGCACCCTGCTGACGCAGCTGATCGGGACGCAGCCGGAAGGCTGACGCGGCCTCTATTTCACCAAGCGCAGGTGATCCGCTTCGCTGACGCTGGCCCGGCCGCTGCTGCGCTGAAACAGGCACAGCTCCCGTCCGCGCCGGTTCTGCATGTGACGCTGCGGATAGCGCCCCTCCAGCAGCAGGGCGCTGTAGCCGGTGGTGTCGTCATACTCGATGGCGTCGCCCAGGACCCGGACTTTGCTCAGGTGGCTGGCGTTAATACACGCCTGCGCCATGGTTTCATGACTCTTTTTCCAGGCCTCTGCGCTGGATGCCTGCGCCAGCGTGCTGCTGAGTAACAGTGCGGGTAAGAGTGCCACGATGCGTTTCATTTTCTCTGCTCCTGTTCCGGCCCGAAGGCGCTAAAAAAATTCCCGCCGGGGCGGGAATAAACAAGACGAGCACTATTTATTGTGTGACGAGGACGTCTCTTAAACGCGCTGCTATCCTCGCCTGTCGTTATGACACCTCTATGACATCGCTGTCGTTAGCCACAATAAACTGAGCTGATAGTGCCATTTTTGTCGGCCAGGAAATTCAGCCGGTTGAGGTTGAAGTCCATGGTGACGGCGGCGTTGTACGGAATAGGACGCACCTGCTGTTCGAAGTGCTGTCCCTGCAACGCCGTTAAAGGTTTGCCCACGTAGTTCTGAAACTGAGACGCGCCGCAGCGGTCTGTTTCGGGGTCCTGTGCCACGCGCGCGGTGTCGGGCTGAGAGGCAGACTGACAGGCAGTGAGTGCAAACAGGCCTGCGACCAGCAGCCCTTTTCCATAAAATTTCACGTTCATTCTCCTGTTGGACGGGTAAAACTTTCCCCTAAGCGTAGCAAAACGTGCCCGCCCGTCTGAAGCCTGGAAAGGTAAAGTTCTGACAGCCCGCGTGAGACCGGCTGGCCAGCCGTGCAATTTTTTAAGATTAATCGCACGCAGAGCCTAAAAAAAGGGGCGCGATGGAGCCAGACTAATTAGGAATGTTCTTAGCCTTAAGGAGGTCATGATGGAACTGGTAATCTTTATTGTCTGCGCAATGCTGATGACCGCCGTCGCGGTCAAAGTCCGTTAAACGGTTTCAGCCTGGTTCTGCGCCGTTCTTTCCAGAAGCGTACTGAATGCCGCCAGCGGCATCGGCCGGCCGAGGAAGTAGCCCTGCCCCTCTTCGCACGAGAGCTGTTTGAGCTGATTCAGCTGCGCTTCTGTCTCAATGCCCTCGGCGGTGATCGTCAGGGCAAACGCGCGCGCCAGCGCAATAATTCCCGCCACCACCGACTGCGCCTGCTGCGACTCCGGGAAATCTTTCATCCAGGAGCGATCGATCTTCAGACCGTTAAACGGAAACGTCTTGAGATAGCCCAGCGCCGCATAGCCCGTGCCGAAATCATCGACCGTCAGCCTGACCCCCAGCGCGCGTAATCCCTGCATCACCTCCAGCGCATGCTGCGGATGCTCAAAGGTCACGTTCTCGGTGATCTCCAGCTCCAGCCGGGTTGCCGGCAGGCCGCTTTTTGCCAGCGCGTTTGCGACCCGCTGCACCAGATCGCTGGTGCGGAACTCCATCGGCGAAATATTGACGGAGACGTAGCGCTCGCCGCCCCAGCCCAGCGCGTCTTCACAGGCGCGCATCAGCACCCAGTCGCTGATGCTGGCGATCAGCCCGCTCTCTTCCGCCAGCGGAATAAAGTGGTCGGGCGTGATCCACTGATCCGGAGCTATCTGCCAGCGAATCAGCGCCTCGGCCCCCGCCAGTTGCCCGGTGAGCAGCTGGTAACGGGGCTGATAGTGCAGACGGAACTCATTGTTCTTCAGCGCCTTTTCAATCCGGCGCGCCATCTCACGCTTATCTTCCCGCTGGCTGGCCATCTCGTTGGCATACCAGACCCACTGATTGCGCCCCGCGTCGCGGGCCTCGTTCAGTGCGATGTCGGCCATGCGCAGCAGCACATCGGCATGGCAGGCATCCTGCGGAACACAGGCGATCCCCATGCTGATGGTGAGATAGTGCACATGCTGACCCGTGCTGATCGGCTGCTGAATCTCATGCACCAGATGCGCGCACCGCTGGTCAACCCGCTCGCGGTTGGTTTCACGCAGTACCAGCACAAACTCATCGCCACTTAACCGTGCGACCAGCTCCTGCGGGCCGATACAGCGCTTGAGGCGCTGTGCGACCTGACTCAGCACCTCATCGCCCGTAGCGTGGCCCCAGGTTTCGTTGATCGGCCTGAACTGATCGAGATCGAGGGTGATCAGCGTCAGCGGCACGCTGCCTTCGGGCTGCTCAAGGTGCAGCGTCAGAAACTCCTGCAGCTGAATGCGGTTCGACAGGCCGGTTAAGACATCGTGACGCGACAGAAACTGGATGCGCGCCTCCGCTTCCATGCCCTGCGTGATGTCCGAGACCGTGCCGCGAAAGCCGATGCGTTGCGCGTCGTGCCAGATCGTTTTCGCCACCAGCTGGCCGATGCGACGATGGCCCTGCGCCGACATAAACTGGCAGCGCAGCGGCATCGTCTGCCCGTCCTCCTCCTGACGCCGCAGCCAGGCGACCAGTGAATGGCTGGGGTGCGTCAGCAGCTGGTCGATGTGACGTCCCAGCCAGTGTGTGATGTCGTGGCCGGTCACGGTGTGAAAACGCGCCGAGAGATAGATCAGGCGGCCCTCTTCATCGGTTTCCCAGATCCAGTCAGATGCCGCCTCGGCAAGGTCGCGGAAGCGCGCTTCACTGTTGGCCAGCTCCTGCTGACTGATCGCCAGCAGCGCAAAGCGCCGGTCAGAGAGAATGGCATTGGAGAGCGCGTGGCGGCTGACGCGCCGGGTGATCATGCCGATAATAATCGCCATCAGCACCAGCAGCGGCAGCAGAAAACAGATCAGACCCAGGCCCGGCATTTTTGGCGTCCAGCGCAGCACAATCGAATCGCCGCCTGGCCGCGTCTGCATCATGCGGGGCTCACGCATTGCATCCTCTGCACTGACCGGCAGACGCAGGTCGCGCACATCCAGCGTCGCCCCCAGCGCCTGCAGTTTTTCCGGCGTGAACAGATTCACAAAGATCATCACGGAGGGCGGTCCGGCCATCGGCGGCACGTTGGCTATTTTGCCGCTGCCGATGGGCGCAGCCACCACGATGGCGGGCGTGTGATTGATCAGCACATCCCGTGTTATCGCCTTGTTGTTGAGCCGGCGGCTGGCCGCCACCAGCGGCTGCGCCTCTTTGCCCAGCCAGGCCTCCAGCGGCGTCTCTGAGAGCCGGCCATCGATCACGGTGTAAGTGGTACGGCCCTGCGCATTGACCACGAACACGCCCTCGTAGTGATACTCTTCGTAGAGGCCGGGGCCAAAGTTCTCTTCGTCATACGCCCAGACTTTGTTGACCCTGACATGAAGGTTGCGCCAGGCTTCGCCCCAGAACGCATAATCCCGGATGTCGGTCACCATCGCCTCCTGCCGGTTTTTCCACGCCTGCTGCATCAGCAGCCGATCATGATCCACCGAGACACTGTTCTGCCGCTGCGCAATCGTCAGCACCATCAGCATTGAGAGCACCAGCACGCCAAACAGCAGCAGCGAAAGCGTGCGCAGGCTGCGCCGCGTAAAGCGGACAGTGCGATCTTCGGCGGCATGGCTGAATGGCGCTGACGGCGGCGCCGGAGGATTAAAAGTCATTAACAGTGCTCACTACACATTCAGGGTTTGAAACGGGCGGCCTGCAGGACAACAGGGCTGCTGAACCAATAAGTTTTCTCAGTTATCGGCTGGCCTGGTCGGGTGTTTAGTCTGCGGTTAAAATTTAGCGTTTTAAGATTGTTACTGGCTGACTCGACAGCGATTGGGGGCGTTGCTACTATGCGCTAACCTTCGCTGGCTGAGTCGCCTATGAACACCAATTCCGACAGAGTGACCCTGACGCTGTTCTACGTCGGCAGCTTTGTGGTCTATTACCTGGTTACCATGCTGATCACGCTGTTTCCCAACTACAGCGTGCTGCGTAATGACGGCCTGCTGGTGCCGGTGCTCTGCCTGTTTGAATTTGCGGTTATCTATCCGCTCTATCGCTTCTACTGCCAGCGCCGCAGCGATCTGCCGCTGGGTGAGCTCTGCACGCTGCAGACCTTACTGTTTACGGGTGCGCTGTTTGTTCTGATGGCGGCTCAGATGCAGTTCATGCAGCCGGAAGGCTGGCTGGTGATGCAGGCCCAGCAGGGGCGCAATTCGCTGCTGATCCTGCTGCTGACTGCCGTGCTGCTGGCTCCGGTGTTTGAAGAGGTGCTGTTCCGCGGCTTTCTGTTGCAGGGTTTCCTGCTGTGGGCTCCCCGCAGTCGCTTCGCCTGTATGCTGCTGACCTCGCTGCTGTTTGCGGTGATGCATACCCAGTATGTGCACTGGCAGACGCTGCTCGCCCTGACGCTCTTTTCGCTGCTGCTCTGCTATGCCCGGCTGCGGAGTAACAGCCTGGCGCTGCCTATTTTCCTGCACACGCTGAACAACCTGATCGCGCTGCTGCCCGCCTGGTATTTTGCCGGTTAACCCCCGGCCTTTCCGCCTCTGCCTTACCCTGAATATCCCCGCGCGCGCCGCGCCAGGCGGGCCACCGCCCACACTGTTCATGCCGCCCCGTCACGTTTGTCTATACTGGAAGTTAAAAAGGGATGAAAAGCTCCACAGTCCGGACCACCAGACCGTGTTAAGGAGAGGAACTATGTTGATAGGATTTGTGTTGTTAGTGAGCGCGTGTGGTTACGATGCCTGTGAGGCCCTGCCCGTCTCGGAGCGCATCTATCCGACCAAAGCGGACTGCGAAACGATGGCGAACCGTATCCATAAAGTCAGACCGAATGTGGTCCTGCTCTGTGGTGAGGTCCATCGCTGATTCAGGGCCAGCGTCAATAAAGCCGGCGGCAACATTGCAAGCTGACGCGTTAGCGTACAAAATATAAGCTGTTGTGAACCACTACCGTTGTGAATCCCATGAAAACATCACGCCCCCGTCGTCCTGGTGGACGCTGGGTTTATTATCTTTTATATGATGGCATTCTGTGGCCCTGCCCCGTTCGCTGGGAGTGGGAGAGCAGCTATGGCGGCTGGTTACCCTTTTACTACACGCCTACCTTTGAATTTGTGGTGGGCGACCCGCGCAAGGCGTACCGGATTGCACGCAGCGATGTGCGCACCAGACGGCGTGAAGATGCCTGGGTGTAACCCGCTATCTCCACGGCAGCCAGGAGGCCGTAAGCAGAAAGTGGACGGTCTCCAGTACGATAATCAGCATCAGTAGCCACCCCAGCGTATGGCGGTTAATGCCCTTCATGGCATCAGACCCGGATGGTCGCCGCCCGGCACAGCCGCAGCGACGCCCTGCCGATGCCCCTTTTCCCGCACTTATCCGCCATCCGGTTTCCTCTCTGTCAGAAAGCGAAAATGCGCCCGAAGGCGCATCTGTTCCGGTCCCCGACAGGACCGGTCATCCAGCGAATCACGCCGGGCCGCCCTGAGGCGACCGCAGCACCCGTCAGTTATTCAGGGTGTAATCCAGCGTAATTTCTGCGTTCAGCAACTGAGACACCGGGCAGCCCGCTTTGGCTTTATTGATGATCTCATCGAAGGTGGACTCATCGATGCCTGGCAGAGAGACGGTGCTGGTCAGCGCAACTTTGGTGATGGCAAAGCCCTCGCCTTTCTTGTCCAGTGACACGTCAGCCGTGGTGTCGATGCTCTGCGGCGTGTGGCCTTCGTTACCCAGCATCAGCGACAGGGCCATAGAGAAGCAGGCCGCATGGGCTGCACCAATCAGCTCTTCCGGGTTGGTGCCTTTGCCACCCTCGAAACGGGTATTGAAACCATAGGGTTGCTGGCTCAGCACACCGCTCTCGGTGCTGACCGTGCCTTTGCCTTTGATGTCGCCTTCCCAGTGCGCCGAGCCTTTCTTATGAATGGTCATGTCATTCCTCCTGTTGGTTAAGACACTAAGTATAGACAATACATTCGCTTTCGCAGGCTCAGCTCACGGCGCGCGGACGGGAGGGCGCGAGCTGCGGGCTGAGTAACGCCTCCGCCTGCACCAGCGAGTCGCGGGTGATGTCACCAATCGATTTCGCGCCGGTAAGCGTCATGGCGACACGCATCTCCTTCTCAATCAGGTTCAGCAGGTTCTCCACGCCGCGCTGACCGTGGGTCGCCAGCGCATAGATAAAGGCCCGTCCCAGCAGCACACTGTCTGCACCCAGCGCGATCATCCGCACCACATCAAGCCCGTTACGGATGCCGCTGTCCGCCAGAATCGTGATGTCACCTTTGACAGCGTCGGCAATCGCCGGCAGCGCACGCGCCGAAGAGAGCACCCCATCCAGCTGGCGTCCGCCGTGGTTCGAAACCACGATGCCATCGGCGCCGAACCGCACCGCATCCCGCGCATCTTCCGGGTCGAGAATGCCTTTGATCACCATCGGCCCTTCCCAGAACTCGCGGATCCACTCCAGGTCGCGCCAGGAAATAGAGGGATCGAAGTTGTTTGCCAGCCAGCCGATATAATCTTCCAGCCCGGTGGGTTTGCCGAGATAAGTGGAGATGTTCCCCAGGTCGTGAGGCCGTCCCTGCAGCCCGACATCCAGCGCCCACTGCGGATGTGTCACCGCCTGCCAGTAGCGCCGCAGCGCCGCGTGCTGGCCGCTCATGCCGGAGTGTGCATCGCGATATCGTGCGCCCGGCGTCGGCATATCGACGGTAAACACCAGCGTCGTGCACCCGGCGGCTTTGGCGCGCTCCAGCGCGTTGCGCATGAAGCCACGGTCACGCAGTACATAAAGCTGAAACCACATCGGCCGTGAAATCTGCGGCGCAACCTCTTCGATCGGGCAGACCGAAACCGTCGACAGGGTAAAGGGAATGCCTTTGCGGTCGGCCGCACGCGCCGCCTGCACCTCACCGCGCCGGGCATACATCCCGCACAGGCCGACCGGCGCCAGTGCGACCGGCATCGACAACGTTTCATTGAAGAGTCTGGTTTCCAGACTCAGCTCCGACATGTTCTTCAGGATACGCTGGCGCAGCGCCACATCAGAGAGGTCCTCCACGTTGCGGCGCAGGGTGTGCTCGGCATAGGCGCCGCCATCCAGATAGTGAAACAGGAACGGTGGCAGGATACGTTGCGCGGCAGCGCGATAGTCACTGGCAGCGGAGATAATCATCAGTCAGATTCCTCTGGGTTACGTGTATCGGTATCGGGCAGGCGGGTGATGCGCGCCTGGCGCGCCTCATCTTCATGCAGACTTTTCAGGGTGGTGTGCACAAACCCCAGATGCTGCATCGCCGCCTGGCGGGCCGCATCGGCATCGCCCGCCAGGATGGCATCGAGCAGCGCCTGATGCTGTTCCGTAAGGCGGGCGAAGATCGCCGGCTGGGTATACATGCGCTGGCGGCTCTGCATCACCGATGACTGCAGCAGTTCAAAAAAGCCCCGCATGGTCTGCAGCAGCACCACATTGTGCGACGCCTCGGCAATCGCCAGATGGAAGCGGACATCTGCCTGGGCGGCGAGGTCGGGGTCGTCACTCTCTTTCAGTTTCAGCGTGGCATCAAACGCGTACTGCAGCTTCTCTTTATCGGCGTCGGTGGCGCGCAGTGCCGCATGCCAGGCGGTGCTGGCCTCGATGGCGTGGCGCGCCTCCAGAATGTCATAGCGGTAGTCGGGATCGTCCTGCAGCAGCTGACGAATTGGCTCGACGATGCGCTGTTCCGACCAGGGCGCCAGCTGCTGACGGATCCAGGTGCCGCCGCCGCGTCGGCTGACCAGCATCCCGCTGCTGATCAGCTGCTGTATTGCTTCCCGCAGCGAAGAGCGCGCCACCCCCAGCTCGGCAGAGAGCTGCCGCTCGGCGGGCAGGCGCATGCCCGGCTCAAGCTGATGTTCGGTAATGTAAGCGCGCAGGCGCTTTACGAGGGTGTCGGCACCGGTCATGGGATCATCCACGGGAAGATGTAGGCCTGCAGCGTGGTAATCACCCCGACCATGCAGGTGAAAATCAGGCTGTGTTTCACGGTGAAACGGAACAGATCTGACTCCTTACCCACCAGGCCAACCGCCGCACAGGCGATGGCGATGGACTGCGGCGAGATCATCTTCCCGGTCACGCCACCGGTGGTGTTGGCCGCCACCAGCAGCACATCGTGCACCCCGATCTGCTGCGCGGTGGTGGCCTGCAGCGCGGCGAACAGCGCATTTGATGAGGTGTCCGATCCGGTCAGGAAGACGCCCAGCCAGCCCAGGAACGGCGAGAAGAAGGTAAAGGCGTGGCCGGTATGTGCCAGCGCCAGTGCCAGCGTGGCCGACAGGCCGGAGTAGTTAGAGATAAACGCAAAGGCCAGCACCATGCCAATGGAGTAGATAGGCAGCGCCAGCTCTTTCAGCGTCTCCCCGAAGGTCTGCAGGGCCGCCCTGGGCTTCATGCGCAGGAAGATCATCGCCATGACCGCCGCAATCAGGATGGCGGTGCCGGTGGCGGAAACCAGATCCAGTTTATAGATCGCCGGATAGGGGGTGGCGCTGCCGACGACGGGTGGCATCCGCGCCACCAGCTCATTCAGCATCGGCACCGGCACCGCCAGCACCCAGTCATAGAGCGCGCCGCCTTTGGCAAACAGCGCCTTAAAGGGCGGAATGCTCCAGAGCGTGACGGTGGCGGTCAGAAACAGGAACGGCATCCAGGCGCGGATCACCTCTCCTGGCCGGTACTTCTTCACCGGCTGCAGGGCCGCATCCGGCTTCGCCCCGGCGTCTGCGAAGCGGAAAATGCGCACCGGCTTCCAGATCCGCAGGAACAGCGTCAGCGAAATCAGCGAGGCGAGCGACGAGATAATGTCGGGCAGTTCCGGGCCGAGGAAGTTAGAGCTGAGGAACTGGGCGATAGCGAAGGAGCCGCCGGCGACCATTACCGCAGGCCAGGTCTCTTTGACGCCGCGCCAGCCATCCATAATCGCCATAATCCAGAACAGCACAATCAGGGTCAGCAGCGGCAGCTGCCGTCCGGCCATCTGGCCGATGGCAAAACTGTCCAGCCCGGTGACCTGCCCCGCCACAATAATCGGGATGCCCATCGCGCCAAAGGCGACCGGCGCGGTGTTCACAATCAGGCAGAGTCCGGCGGCGTAGAGCGGATTAAATCCCAGCCCGACCAGCAGCGCGGCGGTAATCGCCACCGGCGCACCAAAGCCTGCCGCCCCTTCCAGAAAGGCACCAAACGAGAAGCCGACAATCAGCATCTGCAGACGCTGATCGGGGGTAATCGACAGGATGGAGGCGCGGATAATATCGAACTGGCCGGTTTTCACCGAAATCTTATAGACGAAAACCGCCGCGACAATTATCCAGGCAATCGGCCACAGTCCATAGAGAAAGCCATAGACCACGGCGGCCAGCGCCTGTGCCGCAGGCATCTGATAGAGGAACAGCGCCACCAGCAGCGCCAGCGCCACGGTCGTGGTGGCAGCCAGGTAGCCTTTCATTTTGAGCTTAATCAGCGCAAAAAAGAAAAAGAGAATCGGGATCAGCGCGACCAGGCTTGAGAGCCAGATATTACCCAGCGGATCGTAGTTTTGTTGCCAGATCTGCATGCCATTATCTCCAGACGAAGAGAGGTGACGTGGAACGCAGCCGCAGGCGCTGCATACCCCTGCCCCGGCAGATTGGTCTGACCAAAACTGCATTTCCGGGGCTTATGGCAACAGATAGTTAATGTATTGTTAACCCATAGCAACAGAAGTTGCGCGTATTTTCCGGTTGTGTGAACCAGGGAAAAATATCGCCGGGATTGGTCCGACCAAAATCAGCGATTCACCTCCGGAAAGGCGGGCTGATAGCTGCGCGGATGGAATCGCAGATTCAGCGCAATCAGCAGCAGCGTCACCGCCGCCTGCAGCAGCCAGATGCTGGCGAAAGCTCCGGTGAGCACATGGAGCTGTCCGGCGATAAAGGGCATGCTGCCCGCGATAATAAACCCGACACCCTGCATGAATGCCACCAGCCGCGCCCCCGCCTGCGGCTGTTCCAGGTGGTCCAGTGCCAGCACCAGCGCCAGCGGAAACGCGCCGCCCAATCCGAAACCCGCCACACCCGCCCAAAGCCAGGGGGCGAGCTGCGGCGCAGACAGGAAGCCGAGCATCCCGCCGAACTGCATCGCCAGCGTCAGCAGCAGCAGCGGACGACGATCGCGCCCTTTTGCCAGCAGCGGCAGCAGCAACGCACCGCTAACCTGACAGCCGATCATCATGCCGAGCAGGGATCCGCCCGCCTGGGCGCTCCAGCCGAGCTGATGGTAAAAATCGGGCAGCCAGGCCACGCAGATGGCATAGCCGCCGTTGACCAGCCCAAAGCTCAGCGCCAGCGTCCAGGCCCGGGTTTTGCGCCACAGCGCCGGCAGTGCGACCTCTTCTGTCCGGGCGACCGGTGCAGAGGGGATAAACAGCCAGAGCAGGATCGCCAGCATCACCGGCACGGCCCAGCTGCTCAGCGCGCCCTGCCAGCCAAGCAGGCTGTTCAGCCACGGCGAAAGGGCGGCACCTATGCCGCCGCCGCCCATCAGCGCGGCGGCCCAGAGGCCGGTGACACCGGCGCTGCGACGGCCAAAACGCTGACGAATCCATCCCGGCATCGCCATCTGCACGATGCCAATTCCCGCCCCGCCCGGCACGGTACTCAGCACCAGCCCATATCCATCGCCGATCCATCCGCGACTCATCAGCGCCAGCAGCAGCAGCCCTAACCCGACGGTCAGCAGTTTACGCACGCTGAAGCGCTGCATCAGCGGCGCACTGACCAGCGCAATCACGCCCATCATCATCATCGGCAGCGCGGGCAGCAGCGAGGCCGCCAGGGGTGACAGGCCGATGCTCTGCCGCAGCAGATCCAGCAGCGGACTGACCGAGGTCATCAGCGGGCGCATATTCAGCCCGGCCAGCACCAGCGCCGCCAGCAGCAGGTTGTTCTCTCTGTTCATCTGAGATCCACACAGTTTAAAGTTGCCAGCCTGACAGCAGTCGCTACTATCTGGAAATGAAATATCACTCTGCCAGGTAGTGGAAAAATGAATCGTCAGCCGATGTTTACGCCACAGCAGCTGCTCAGCTTTGTGGCGGTGTGTGAAACCGCCAGTTTTACCCGCGCCGCCGACCGGGTCCATCTGTCGCAGTCCACCGTCAGTCAGCAGGTGCGAAGGCTGGAAGAGATGGTCGGTAAAGCACTGCTGGTGCGCTCCTCGCATCAGGTGCAGATCACCGAAGAGGGCGAGAAGCTGCTGGGCTACGCCCGCCGGATTATTGCCCTGAACGGGGAGGCGCATGACGTGCTGAGTGACCAGTGGCGCGACGGCGTGCTGCGGCTCGGGGTGCCGGAAGATTTTGCCGCCCCCACCGCCGACCTGCTGGCGCACTTCAGTCGCGCCCATCCACAGCTGCGGCTGGATGTGATGAGCGGAATGCAGGTGGAACTGCGCCGCGCCTGGCAGCGGGAAGAGCTGGATATCATGCTGATCAAGCAGCCCTACGGCGAGCGGCCGCTGGCGTCGCGTCCCGAGCCGCTGCTGTGGCTCGACAGCGCAGCCTGGCCCTGCTTTGAGCAGACGCCGGTGCCGCTGGTGCTGTTTCCGCAGCAGGGACTCTATCGCGATGAGGTCTGTCAGACGCTCGACGCCCTGGGGCGCAGCTGGCGCATTGGTTACAGCAGCGCCAGCCTGGTTGCGCTGGCCGCGGCCAGTGCGCAGGGGCTGGGCCTGACCTTGCTGCCTGCCAGCTGTCGCCTGCCGCAGCATCGGGTGCTGGGCAGTGAACAGGGGCTGCCGGTGATCGATACCTTCGAACTGGCCCTCTTCTGTCGTCATCCCCGGGATCCGCTGCAGCGTGAGCTGGCGGAGTCGCTGGCAGCGTTCGGTCAGCTGCGCTGGCAGTGAGCGATCGAATAGCCGTCAGTGAAAAATAGCGCAGCAGAGTTAACCGCCGTTTGTCAGAGTAAAATCTTGTTCACTTTGCAGGAGCCTCTGATGCCGATTACCTCTTCACCCAGTCGCCGTGATTTCCTTGGACAAAGCGTTCGCTGGACTGCCGCAGGCGGCCTGCTGGCAGCCGGTCTCGGCCAGGCCAGCGCCGCGACCGCCTCCTCATCGCCCGCCGCCGGACCCGATCACCCCGCCGCCGCCCTGCCGCCTCAGGATCACTATCTGCTGCGCAACGTGCGGCTGGAGGAGGGCTTTGTCCGCGAGGATGATGAGATAGTGGCGACCCGGACAGGGCTTTACGACATCAGCGTGCGCGACGGCAACATTGACCAGCTGACCGCCGCAGGCCAGGGCGATCGGTCGCTGCCCTCCTGGGATGCGCAGAATGCGCTGCTGCTGCCGGCAACCCAGGATATGCACATCCATCTGGATAAGACCTTCTATGGCGGTCCGTGGCAGGCGCCGCGTCCGCGTCAGGGCAAAACCATTATGGATATGATCGCACGCGAACAGGTGCTGATCCCGCAACTGCTGCCCCATTCTCAGGCGCGCGCCGAAGCCCTGATCGCCCTGCTGCACGCCAAAGGTACCACCCGCGCCCGCAGCCACTGCAACATCGACCCGGTCAGCGGCCTGCAGAGCCTGGAACATCTGCAGGCCGCCCTGGCCCGGCATCCCGATTTTCCCTGCGAGATCGTGGCGTTTCCGCAGCACGGCCTGCTGCACTCTCAGGTCGACGGGCTGATGCGCGAAGCGATGCAGCGGGGCGTCGGGTATGTCGGTGGGCTGGACCCGACTAACGTCGACGGCGCGATGGAGAAATCGCTGGATGCGATGTTTCAGATTGCGCTCGACTATCAGCGCGGCGTCGACATCCATCTGCATGAAACCTCTCCGGCGGGCGTGGCGGCGATTCACTACATGATTGATACCGTCGCGAAGAACCCGCAGCTGAAAGGCAGAGTCACGCTGAGCCACGGTTTTGCTCTGGCGACCCTGGACGGCGCGGCGCTGGATAAGATGATTGAGGGGCTGGCGGAGCAGCAGTTCAGCGTCGCCTCGACGCTGCCCATCGGCAAACTCACGATGCCAATACCGCAGCTACAGGCGGCCGGGGTGAAGGTGATGACCGGCACCGACAGCGTAATCGACCACTGGTCGCCTTTCGGAACCGGCAGCATGCTGGAAAAGGCAAATCTCTATGCGCAGCTCTATCGCGGATCGGATGAGTTTTCGCTGTCGCGGGCGCTGGCTATCGCGACGGATGACCGGCTGCCGCTGTCGGCGCAGGGAGAACGCCAGTGGCCCGCGCCGGGTGATGAGGCGAGCATGATGCTGGTCTCTGCCAGCTGTTCAGCCGAAGCCGTGGCGCGCATTTCGCCGGTAGTCGCGACCTTCTCGCGGGGTAAACCGGTATTTGCGCTGACCCCGGCCTGAGACGCCACAGTCGGCTCCCCTGCGTAAATGTTCCACAGTGGCAATCCCGCCCGTCGCTCCGTCCCTGCCCCAACGGCTCCGGCACCCGAAGCGAGGGGAGCCTGTACCTGGAGCAAAGCATCGCGGGCCAGGGAAGGCCCGCGCTGAGCCCGCCACGGATGGCGCGGTTGCGTCTTTGCGTAAGGTGCAGGCGCCCTGAGCCGCCACCGGTTCCGCAGCGGCAATCCCGCCCTTCGCTCCGTTTCTGCCACCCACGGCTCCGGCATCTGAAGCGAGGGGAGCCTGCACCTGAAGCAAAGCATCGCGGGCCAGGGAAGGCCCGCGCTGAGCCCGCCACGGATGGCGCGGTTGCGTCTTTGCGTAAGGTGCAGGCGCCCTGAGCCGCCACCGGTTCCACAGCGGCAATCCCGCCCGTCGCTCCGTCCCTGCCCCAACGGCCCCGGCACCTGAAGCGAGGGGAGCCTGCACCTGAAGCAAAGTATCGCGGGCCAGGGAAGGCCCGCGCTGAGCCCGCCACGGATGGCGCGGTTGCGTCTTTGCTTCAGGTGCAGGCGCCCTGAGCCGCCACCGGTTCCACAGCGGCAATCCTGCCCGTCGCTCCGGCCCTGCCCCAACGGCTCCGGCATCTGAAGCGAGGGGAGCCTGCACCTGAAGCAAAGCATCGCGGGCCAGGGAAGGCCCGCGCTGAGCCCGCCACGGATGGCGCAGTTGCGTCTTTGCGTAAGGTGCAGGCGCCCTGAGCCGCCACCGGTTCCACAGCGGCAATCTCACACCAGACTCCGGCCCTGCCGCCAACGCAGCACAACGCTTCCCCAGCCAGAAACAGCAGAGCCTCCCGTCGGGAGGCTCTGCATTTATCTGAGCGCAGAATGCATTACGCGCTTTCGGCCCATTTACCTTTCGACATCAATTCCATTGCCAGCGCATATAAGCGACGATCTTCCTGATCACAGGGCTCATCTTCCGCATAACAGCCGATCATGGAAGCGATCTTATCCGCAGATAAGCTCTCTCCATGAACATGCAGTGTCAGTACGGCGCGGCCTACTATTTTAAGCACATTCTCATGTGGTCCCTGGATGCTATTACTCAATGAAAATACCCTCTACCGGTCGTTGTACCAGGAATATGGCGCGCTAAATATAAAGCAATTAGCTCAGGATTTTTATCGGCACCAGGCGCGATATTTTTTAATGATTAATTCTATTACTGGAGTCTCAGTTAGGGAGTTATCTGATTAACAATGAAATAAATTTTCAAAAACGGCCACTTATAAAACAAAGAATGGTCTCAAACCGGACCTCACATTCATTTCCCCCTTGCCGGTTCGCTTAATTGTTAAAAATAAACCACCTTTTCTCTGTAAAGTTCAGTCAATTCCTAAGCCCTCTGATGAGGATTGTTTCATCCCGCTTACCATCGAGGTTCCCGTTGCCGTCGGGCGTGCTTTCTGCCAGACTTGCGGCGCAATAATGCCCGACACCTTCAGCCTCAGAGGCCGCGCCCGTGACCGCTTTTTCTACCCTCAATTCGCTTCCCGACAGCCAGCTCGATAACCTGCGCGAGATGGGCTACACCAGCATGACGCCCGTGCAGGCGGCTACGCTGCCGGCCATCCTGCAGGGACGCGACGTGCGCGCGCAGGCGAAAACCGGCAGCGGTAAAACGGCTGCCTTTGGTATTGGTCTGCTGCACCATATCGACAGCACCCGCTTCCAGACCCAGGCGCTGATCCTCTGCCCGACCCGTGAACTGGCGGATCAGGTAGGCAATGTGCTGCGCCAGCTGGCGCGCTACACCCGCAATATCAAGGTGCTCACGCTCTGCGGCGGCCAGCCCATGAGCGCACAGCGGGACTCGCTGGTGCATCCGCCGCATATCGTGGTTGGCACGCCAGGCCGCATCCTCGACCACATCAGCCGCGAAAACCTTAAGCTGGACCAGCTCAACACCCTGGTGCTGGATGAGGCCGATCGTATGCTGGAGATGGGTTTCCTGAATGATATGGAAACGATCATCAAGGCGACGCCTGACTCGCGCCAGACGCTGCTCTTCTCTGCTACCTGGCCCGACGCCATCTCGGCTATCAGCACCCGCTTCCAGCGCGATGCGCTGAGCGTGGTCACGGAAGATGTCAGCGAACTGCCGCACATCGACCAGCAGTTTTTTGAAGCCAGCCACAATGAGAAACTGGGGCTGCTCATCGCGCTGCTGGGCGATCAGCAACCCGCCTCCTGCGTGGTCTTCTGCAACACCAAACGTGAATGTGATAATGTCGCCGAAGCGCTTAACGCGCGCGATATCAGTGCCCTGCCGCTGCATGGCGATCTGGAGCAGCGCGATCGCGAGCGTGTCCTGATCCGCTTCGCCAACGGCAGCGGCCGCGTGCTGGTGGCGACCGATGTCGCCGCGCGCGGGCTCGACATCAAATCACTGGCGATGGTCGTCAACTATCAGCTCGCCTGGGACCCGGAAGTCCACCTGCACCGCATTGGCCGTACGGCGCGCGCGGGTGAGCATGGCGTTGCGGTCAGCCTGGTCGCCGCCGACGAAATGGCGCGCGCACACGCGCTGGAAGATTTCCTGCAGCAGAAGCTGCCGTGGGTGTCGGCCAGCACGCTGAAAAAGGGCAGTAACAAGCCGCTGCCTGCCGCGATGATGACGCTCTGTATCGATGGTGGCCGCAAGGCCAAGATTCGTCCGGGGGATATTCTGGGTGCGCTGACGGGTGAAGCCGGTTTCCGCGCCGAGCAGATTGGGAAAATCGTTCTGACGCCAACCCACGCCTACGTGGCGATTGAGGCGAACCAGGCCAAAGCGGCGCTGGTGAAGCTCAAGCAGGGTAAAATCAAAGGCAAAACCTGCCGGGCAATTCTGCTGAAGGATTAAGGAAAAACGGGCGAGGATAATCCTCGCCCGTTCGATTAGGGCTCTTCGATCTTTGTCACATGCAGCGTGGTTTTGTCACCTTTGCCCTGCACCTTGCCGCTCACGCGCACTTTGTCATCGGCGGTGTAGGTTTTCCCCACAAATGTTTTCTTCGAGGCGATGATCGGCAGCGTTCCGGTGTTGTCGCGGAACTGATAGCGTTCGCCCTGCTCTTTCTTCACGATATACCCTTCCAGCGTCACATAGCCGCCCTGACGGAAATCGCGGATCTGATTGATATGCGTCTGACCGGTATCTTCTGACCCTTTATAGCCCGCATCCTGCTTGTGCTGCGGCGGTGGCGTATCACCGGCTTTGAATCCACCCTCTTCGGCCGATACCCCTGCACTCATCATCACCAGCAATGACGCTAAAATCACTTTTTTCATTTCACACTCCTTTATTGGAAAGGTGTCCATGCTGAACCTTCAGCATTAAGCCTGGCACAATAATGGGCGTCCGTTTTATTTCACCCTTCTCTTCTCACTTTTTTCCGTTTGCTGCCGATAACCTGTTCACACCCTATTTCACCAGCTGCGTTAATGCAGAGGCAACCATGGATAATTTTCAAAAAGAGATCGATGAAAGAGCGAACCTCGCGTTATCAAACAAGTTTGAACTGCTGCTGTTTCGCTTAGGCTCCGATCAGCTCAAAGGCAAGTCGGAACTCTTTGGCATTAACGTCTTCAAGCTGCGTGAAATCGTGCCGATGCCCCCCATCACCAAAGCGGCCGGCATGCGTTCGCCGCTGCTGGGTATGGCGAGCATCCGGGGTCAGTTTATCCCGGTCATCGATCTGCCTGCCGTGGCGGGCTGTGTCCCGGAAACCGGTCTTAACCTGCTGCTGGTGACCGAATATGCGCGTAACACCCAGGCCTTTGCCGTGGAGTCGGTGGAAAACATCGTGCGTCTCGACTGGAGCCAGGTTCACACCGCGGAAGCCGGTATCGGCGGCCGCAACATCACCAGCATCGCCTGTCTGGACAGCGACAAGCAGAGCAACGAGCTGGCGATGGTGCTGGACGTTGAGCAGATTCTGTATGACATCATTCCTTCGGTGCGGGGCGTTGAGCCGGAAGCGACACTGCCGCGCACCTTCCCCTATCGCCCCGGCGCGGTCGCCATCGTGGCGGAAGATTCCAAAGTGGCGCGTCAGCTGCTGGAGCAGGGCCTGAAAAGCATGGGCATTCCGGCCCTGATGTTTAACACCGGTCTGGATGCCTGGGAAAAAATCAAACTGATGAATCAGGAAGCGCAGGCCGCGGGCGAATCGATTCGCGACAAAATTGCGCTGGTGCTGACCGATCTGGAGATGCCGGAGATGGATGGCTTTACGCTGACCCGCAACATCAAGCGCGATCCGACGCTGAAAACGCTGCCGGTGGTCATTCACTCCTCTCTCTCTGGCAGCGCCAACGAAGATCACGTCCGCAAAGTCGGTGCCGACGGCTATGTGGCGAAGTTTGAGCTGAATGAGCTGTCAGACGTCATTTTCAACGTGCTCGACGCGGCCCGCTAGGCCAGTACGGGCCACCTGACCGGCCCGTCACGCTTTTACCCTTCGCCAGCGGAAAGGCTGGCCTGACCAGGAATCCACTATGCACATTGAAACGCTCACTGATACCCCCTCCCGTCAGAACGTGCTGCGCGGCCGTTTACGCCAGCTGGCCTGGATCACCGCCGTGACCCTGAGTCTGGTTTTCTGGGTGGGGCTATACTTCTTAATTTTCTGAATCCATTCGGGATTGTCTGGATCGGGCTGTCTGCACTGCTGCTGACAGCCCTTTTTTTTACCCTGCTGATTTGCCTTTAGAGTGTCTGTTAACCCTTTCTGATACTTCTTATCAACAATTTATTTACGCACCGTGATTACTTAAAAATTATTAAAGGTACAACTCCGTGCTCCGATAACTGTATGCGCGAGATCACCTTTTTGCCTGCGGCGGTGACCACAGACATCAGCAAGGCACTGCGCACAACAGCATGAGTTCTGATTGGTGCTAACAAATTGATTAATAATAAAGCGGGGAAGAGAACATGTTCAGTATCAAGAATATGAAGGTAGGAATGCGGCTCGCAGCAGCCTTCGGTATTATTGTGACGTTACTGATAGTGATTGGCGTGACATCCATTACCAGGATTAACAACATTAATACGGCGATCGCCTCGATCGTTGACGATCGTTATGTAAAAGTACGACTGGCATTTGATGTGCGCGATGGCGTCAACGATCAGATCAAATACCTGCGCGGCATGGTGATCGATACCACACGACCGGAAATGAACGTGAAGCGTTATGGTCAGCTGGATGAAGCCACCCAGCGAACCAATATTGCCATGAAAAAGATCGAAGACATTCAGGTCACGCCGATCGGCAAGAAAAAGATCGCCAACCTGCTGGCGTCGTCGCTGGCCTTTGAGAAAGTCAAAGCGGAGCTGATCGCGCTGGTGAAGTCGGGAGATTTCGATGCGGCCAGCGTCTATGTGCTGAAATCCATGACCGCCACCCAGAATAAGTTTCTGCAGGATGCGGTGAATTTTGCTAACTCTCAGGATTCGCAGCTGCGCAGTGAAGGTCAGGGCATTGTGGAAAATGGTCAGTCTGCCATCTTTATTACGCTGCTCTTCTCCGGCCTCGCGATTCTGGCCTCTATCCTGCTCGGCTATCTGCTGACCCGCTCGATTGTCCGTCCGCTGGTGGCAGCCGTTGACGTCGCGGAGCGCGTTGCCGCAGGCGACCTGAGCTCACAGATCAAGGTCACCTCGCGCGATGAAACCGGCGTGCTGATGCAGGCGCTGCAGCGGATGAACGACAATCTGCTGTCGATTGTGACCGAAGTGCGCACCGGTTCCGATACGATCGCCGTCGCTTCCAATCAGATCTCCAGCGGTAACCTCGATCTCTCGACCCGCACCGAACAGCAGGCCAGTTCGCTGGAAGAGACCGCGTCAGCGATGGAGCAGATGACCTCCACCGTGAAACACAACGCCGACAACGCCCGTGAAGCCAACCAGCTGGTCTCAACCACCTCGACCGTGGCGCGTGAAGGCGGCGTCGTGATGGAGCAGGTGATCGAGAAAATGGAAGCGATCGCCCTCTCCTCACGGAAAATTGTGGATATCATCAGCGTGATCGACTCCATCGCGTTCCAGACAAACATTCTCTCTCTGAACGCGGCAGTCGAAGCGGCGCGCGCGGGCGAACAGGGTCGTGGTTTTGCGGTGGTGGCCAGTGAGGTGCGTAATCTGGCGCAGCGCTCGGCCTCTGCGGCGAAAGAGATCAAGGTGCTCATTGAGGATTCTGTCGCCAAAGTCGATGAAGGCAGCAAACTGGTGACCCATGCAGGCTCCACCATCGGTGACGTGGTAAACAGCGTGCAGAGCGTGGCGAACATCATGAGCGAAATCACCATTGCCAGCAGCGAGCAGAGCAGCGGCATCAATGAAATCAATCAGGCGATTACGCAGATGGAAGCGGTGACGCAGCAGAACGCCGCGCTGGTACAGGAAGCCTCCGCAGCCTCGCAGGCGCTGCAGGATCAGGCGGAGCGGATGGCGCAGGCCATGAGCGTGTTCAATACCGGCAAGCTCTCGCTGCAACCCGTGCAGCCTTAATCTCACAACGGCCTGCTGCGGCAGGCCCGTTGCTGTGCGACGCTGCGCAGCACCTGAGCAGGTGACCGTGGACGGGCCGCTTCGCGGTGAAAGTGCAGGCAGCCAGCAGGATAAGGTCCGGCATGTGAGGTTTGAGGGTTTGAGGGTTTGAGGGTTTGAGGGTTTGAGGGTTTGAGGGTTTGAGGGTTTGAGCATGGAAACAGCAGAAACAAAAAAGGCTGCCCGAGGCAGCCTTTTATTACTGTAAATGCAACAACGCTATAAAGCTCACAAGCCTTTATCAGAGAGCACGAAGCGCGCTCTGAGTTGCAATCCTTGTTGCGTTCACCTGAACAACAACAGATTTGCAGAAAATGCATTTCGCTCCATGCGGATTGGCTCTTGTTACATCAAAATGTGATGTACGAAACTGTGAGCCATTACAGTGAGGACACTTAAAAGTAATTTTCAGTCCTTAGAGACCAACAACGTTCGCAGCAGCTGGGCCTTTGGCGCCATTTTCTACTGTGAATTCAACTTGCTGACCTTCGTCTAATGAACGGAAATCGGTGCCCTGG
>Ga0157360_1000066_pt1 | contig 58799 bp, 46 predicted proteins | sample AttlaeALBM1_FD_111483 | JGI IMG/M metagenome (GOLD analysis project Ga0157360, IMG submission 111483) | Fungus gardens microbial communities from leaf cutter ant in Ribeirão Preto, State of São Paulo, Brazil - Atta laevigata ALBM1 | ecosystem: Host-associated > Fungi > Mycelium > Unclassified ...
CTGCTCAGAGCTAAACGCACCGCCTCGTGTCTGAACTCAGCCTTGTAAACTCGTCCCATTCCAATTCTCCTTTACAACCACTTTCGGTCTTAAAGGTCCGGCACTAAACCGCGACACGTCCATTCGAATAGACTATCCCTTCCTGCAGCCGGTCCATGGCTATCCCTCGCATTATTTCAACGCCACGCCCGAAGGAAATATCAGCCTTTTCGAGAAGTGGTGCGACATTCAATTTTGTAGCGTAGAGGAACATTTCCACCCCGTACACGCCCTGCGCTGGATGATGGAGGAGTGGAAAAACGGCTTGCCTGAAACGGTCAAAACCCAGTTCGGCGCTCTGCGCGTGGATGACTTTCTCTCGTCCTCCATCCCGCAGATGATCCAGCAGCCCTTCTGCAAAGACCTGAACAGTGAAACTCTGAAGGTAATTTGCGCCGGCTCAACACTAGAAGGCATCAAGAAAAAAGAAGAGCAATTTTACGGCAGTTCGCGCGAAGAGCATCTCGCTCAGTCTGCCTTGGCGGCGCAGCGCGATCTTGAAATCATCCGCGCCTCTACCTCCTGGAAATTAACAGCCCCCTTACGGGCAGCCTTCAGGCTTTTCCGAAAAAAATCCTGAAAACCACCTCGCCGCTTAGCAACTCGATCCATCTGGCCATGACTGTCTCTTCCTGAAACTCCGATGCTTTGCGGCGGGCCATGGCAGACATGGTCCGCCGTTTTTCTGTCTGCTCCATCAAGGACAGAAGCGCCTCGGCTAACGCGTGAAGGTCGCCCGGCTGAACCAGAATCCCACTCACGCCGTCTTCCACGATTTCCGCTGGCCCGGTTTCACAGTCGAAAGACACAACCGGCAGCCCGGCCGACGCGGCTTCCAGCAGAACCATGGGAAATCCTTCATACCGGGAAGAACAAACATACAGTCCAGCCCGTCGATACTCCGCTTCAATCTGGTGTGTTGCCGGAGCCAGCATCACGCGCGAAAGCCCTTCTGCGGCCTGAAGCAAACGATCCCGGTCAGGGCCGTCCCCACGGATCATCAAAGACCAGCCTGCTCCACGGCGATCAGTTTCTACCATCCGCCATGCCGCCAACAGGCGGTCGTATCCCTTCTGTAGCGTCAGTCGCCCTACCGTCAGAACAGTTCGGGATGTCTCATCATAAGGTGTTTGTGAAACAGGAGGAGCCATGTTGGGAATGACGGTCAGAGACGCCCTAACGTCCCGTCGTGCCTGCCACAGCGCTCTGTCCCGAGCCGTCAGAACGACAACATCGTCAGCCCATCTGGCCGCAATCTGTCGCCCCCAAACCCGTTTGCGACGCCCCAGCGTAATGTTGAAATTGAAGTGCTCCCACACGATGCAACGGCATCCAGCCAGACGGGCTGCAGCCACGCCATACAGAGCATGTGTGGCTTCCACGACAACCAGTGTGTCGATGCGGTTACGCCTCAGATAGCCCACCAGTCTCCCAACAATTCGCAGCCAGGAATTGAAAATTTTTACCGGCTTTTCAAACAGGGATTTTACGGGAATTCTGTCATCCAGCGGAAAAACGGGTGGGCCGTTTCCCACAAGTTCCAGCAGATGAACCGTCACATCCCGCTGAACAAGCCCGTTCATCACCGCGCAGGCAGAGCACTCGGTTCCGCCTGTTGCATTAATATGTTGGATGACAAAGGCGCACCGCATGCGGGATGGTCTACCCCATTCAACTCAAAACGCCTAAGAAACAGATATGACGATTTCACCTCAAACCCTCTCCACCGACGTCGCAATTGTTGGCGCCGGTCCGACCGCCCTCTTCGCAGCTTTTGAATGCGGAATGCTCAAACTGAGCTGCGTTCTGATTGACGCACTCGACAGCATTGGCGGCCAGTGTGCGGCGCTCTATCCGGAAAAGCCGATCTACGACATTCCAGCCCATCCCTCCATTGAGGGTGGCGCACTGATCGAGGCGCTGGACAAGCAGATTGCGCCGTTCGACGTCCCGCGCCTGCTCGGCTCCCGCGTGGAAACGCTGACGGGCCATCGTGGAGATTTCACGCTGACAACAGTGCGTGGCGACACGGTAAAAGCCAAGGCCGTCATCATCGCGGCGGGTGCAGGAGCGTTCGGCCCGAACCGTCCGCCGCTGGATGGACTGGAAGCTTACGAGCGCACAGGTGCCGTTCAGTATTACGTCAAGAAGCGTGCTGATTTCACGGGTAAGACAATCGTGGTCGCCGGTGGTGGCGATTCTGCGCTCGACTGGGCCCTGTCCCTCTCTGAAGTGGCCGAGAAAATCTATCTTCTGCATCGCCGTGACCGCTTCCGCGGCGCACCGGAAACACTGTCCCGCATCGAAGAGCAGATTGCCGCCGGACGCATAGAGAAGGTCGTCCCCTACCAGCTTCATGCCCTGCATGGCACTGACGGGCAGCTTTCCGCCGTAGAAGTCACCACACTCGCTGGCGACTCCCGCCATCTGGAAGCCGACACGCTCCTGCCGTTCTATGGTCTGTCCACCGATCTTGGCCCGATCGCTCTTTGGGGACTGGATACACACCGCAACACGGTGCCTGTCACACCAGCCACACTGGAGAGCAGCACGCCGGGCATTTTTGCCATTGGTGACGTGGCCACATACCACGGCAAGCTTAAATTAATTCTTCAGGGATTTTCAGAAGGCGCAATGGCAGTTCATGCCATCCACGCCATAGTTCATCCGGATACGGCCCTGCACTTCGAATATTCCACCAGCAAGGGCGTTCCGGGCTAAAACCGGGGGTAGACAACCGTTTCCGCTAGTGCTGATCTGATCGGTACCAAATCGAAAAAACGGTTTTCTACCAATCGGAAAGCAGCAGAACTGTCATGAAAATCATCGTCATGGGCGCCGGTGTTATCGGTGTCACAACCGCCTGGTACCTCGCTCAGGAAGGCCATGAGGTTGAAGTCATTGACCGGCAGCCAGGCGTAGGTCTCGAAACATCCTTCGCCAATGCCGGTCAGGTGTCCCCCGGTTATTCGACGCCGTGGGCCATGCCGGGTCTGCCGTTCAAAGTCGCCAAATGGATGATGAGCAAGCACAGCCCGCTTATCATCCGTCCGCGCGTAGACACTGCCATGTTCCGGTTCATGGGCGAGTTGCTCGCGAACTGTTCGGAAAAAGCCTACGACATCAACAAGAGCCGGATGCTCCGGATTGCGGAATATGCCCGCGACAAGATCGACGCCCTGCGCAACGAAACCGGCATTACGTATGATGGCGACCAGAAAGGTCTGATCCAGCTTTTCCGGACAGACGCACAGGTCGAACACGCAGCCGAAGACATGCGTCTTCTGGCCGAAAGCGGTATCGACCATCAGCTTCTGAACGTCGATGAAATCATCGCTCATGAGCCGGGTCTGGCCCATGCACGCCATCGTCTGCGCGGCGGCCTGCGCCTTCCGGGCGACCAGACGGGTGATGCCCATCTCTTCACGCGTCGCCTCGCTGCCATGGCCGAGCAGAAGGGCGTGAAGTTCCGCCTGGGCACGAACATTGAAGCCATTGAGGCCACCAGCGATTCCATCCTGAGCATCCGCACGAGTGCGGGCCGCCTCAAGGCAGACGCCTATGTTCTCGCATTGGGAAGCTACTCGCCTCGCCTGATGAAGCCGCTTGAGCTACGTCTGCCGATCTACCCGGTGAAGGGCTACTCCCTCACCATGCCGATCACAGACGAGAGCCATGCACCGGTTTCGACGGTCAATGACGAAACCTACAAGGTTGCCATCACGCGTCTCGGGGACCGTATCCGCATTGGTGGTACAGCTGAGCTGACAGGCTTCAGCCTGCGTCTCAGCCCGGACCGTCGTGAAACGCTGGAACTGTCTTTCAACGAAATGTACGGCGGCGGCGACCTTTCTGCAGCACGTTACTGGACCGGCCTACGCCCTTGCACCCCGGACGGTACCCCTATCGTTGGTCCAGCACCACGCTACGAAAACCTGTGGCTCAATACAGGCCATGGAACACTGGGTTGGACCATGGCTGCTGGGTCCGGCCAGATCGTGGCAGACCAGATTTCCGGTCGCCAGACAGCTATCCCATCACTGGACCTGTCTCTCGACCGTTATTTGTAAAGACATCTTCCCCGGCAAGGTCGTCATTGCCCTTGCCGGGGAACGCTGAATGCATAGTCGCCCCGGCTCTGACGGCAACTGCTGAATAGTTGCTGTATAGCCAGGACAGGCAAACCAAAATGTCCTCTCTTCTCACAGTCGGAAGAGCGCTTTGAAGCTCCTGATGGCCTGCATCCTCATGCCAAGGCATTGCCAGGTACTTTTGCCGGATAGAGCGTGCCTCCACCAATCAGCCATTCCCACCAAAGCAGACTGCCGAGCTCATGCCTGCCGGCCATGAGCCGCGCTGTGATCGCGCGGCAGCCTTCAGACAATAAAAAACGGGGCCCGCCCTAAGGCCGACCCCGTTTCATCACAACAGACCGGTCAAACCGGTGCCCATTCTGAAATCAGTTGGACGGAGCAGCTGCGTCGTCTGTCGGAGCGGAAGTCGCAGCTGCGGCCTTCTTGTGCTTCTTGTGATGCTTCTTCTTGTGGTGGTGCTTCTTCTTGGTCGTCGTGTCCGTAGAAGTCGCAGAATCCGTAGCAGCGGGCGCAGCAGCTTCCGGAGCAACCGGGGTTGCAGCAGGTGCCGCAGCCGTCGGCGCCGTTGTGGTTTCTGCCGGTGCGGCAGGATCAGCGAAAGCCGGAGCAGCCGTCAGGGCCAGAGCGGAAACGGCAGCGATAAGGGAACGGTTGAAAAGGCGCATCTGAGAACGAGGCTCCAGAGAACTGAAAAACGGACCACATGCCAGAAAAACCGTAGTGGCCATATTTTGAAACTAGCACCAGACAACGTCTTCGTCGTGCATTAACTTTTTGAAATTTCAGGGGGATAGAGGCTTGTCTTCGCAAAGACGCCTCAATTCCGCCAAAGTCCCGGCGAGGACTTCCTGATTTCTTTCTCACGACTCTCAGGCACAAAAAAACGCGCACCGGAGACCCGATGCGCGTTCTTAAAGATCAGTTCCTTATCGGAAAGATCAGCTCTCGCGGCTCTTGGAAGCGCGCTTACGCTCGTTGGGATCCAGGTAACGCTTACGGATACGAATGGCGGACGGCGTCACTTCAACCAGCTCATCGTCTTCAATGTAGGCGATGGCCTGCTCAAGGCTCATGCGGCGCGGCGGCGTCAGAAGCAGGGCTTCATCCTTGCCGGATGCACGCATGTTGGTCAGCTTCTTTTCACGAACGGCGTTGATGTCCAGATCGTTCTCGCGGGAATGCTCACCCAGGATCATGCCTGTGTAGATCTTCTCGCCAGCGTCAACGAACATCGTGCCGCGATCCTGAAGGGCGGACAGCGCATACTGCGTCGTCTGACCATCTTCAGCAGAGATCAGGGAGCCGTTGCGACGGCCTTCAATCGTGCCAACATAGGGCAGATAGCCGTGGAACAGACGGTTCATGAGGCCCGTGCCGCGCGTGTCGGTCAGGAACTCGCCATGATAGCCGATCAGGCCACGCGACGGGATCAGGAACGTCAGACGGACCTTGCCACCACCGGACGGACGCATGTCCTGCATCACGCCCTTACGCAGGGACATCTTTTCGACAACGACGCCCGAATACGGCTCATCCACGTCGACCAGAACTTCTTCAAACGGCTCTTCACGCTCGCCGGTCTCTTCGTTTTCACGGAAGAGCACGCGCGGACGACCGATCGTCAGCTCGAAGCCTTCACGACGCATCGTTTCAATCAGAACGCCAAGCTGAAGTTCGCCACGGCCGGCAACTTCAAAAGCTTCGCTTTCCGGGCTTTCCGTCACCTTAATGGCCACGTTGCCTTCGGTTTCCTTGAAGAGACGGTCACGGATCTGACGGGACGTGACCTTCTTGCCTTCACGGCCACCCAGCGGACCATCGTTGATGCGGAAGGTCATGGACAGGGTCGGCGGATCAACCGGGCGGGACGGGAGCGGCTCGGTGATGGACGGATCAGCGATCGTGTCAGGAATCGTTGCTTCGGACAGACCGGCAACGGCCACGATGTCACCAGCTTCGGCTTCATCAACCGGCACGCGATCAAGGCCGCGGAAGGACAGCAGCTTCGTCAGACGGCCGCTTTCGACAACCGAACCATCCGGACGCAGTACGCGAACCGGCATGTTCACCTTCGCACGGCCCTGATCGATACGACCCGTCAGGATACGGCCAAGGAAGTTGTCGCTCTCGAGAATGGTTGCAACCATGCCGAAAGGCGCGTCCTTGTCGACGTTTGGCGTCGGGACGTGACGCAGAACCAGATCGAACAGCGGGGACAGGTCCTTCTTCGGGCCGTCCAGCTCAAGATCAGCCCAGCCCTGACGGCCGGAAGCGTACAGCATCGGGAAGTCAAGCTGATGCTCGTCAGCGCCTAGGGACGCAAACAGATCGAAGATTTCTTCGTGCACTTCGTCCGGACGCGCATCGCTACGGTCGATCTTGTTCACGACCACGATCGGACGGATGCCACGGGCCAGAGCCTTGCCCAGAACGAACTTCGTCTGCGGAAGAGCACCTTCAGCGGCATCAACGAGGATGATCGCGCCATCCACCATGCTCAGGATACGCTCGACTTCGCCACCAAAGTCAGCATGGCCCGGCGTATCAATGATGTTGATACGCGAGTCTTTCCAGACAACGGACGTGCACTTGGCGAGAATGGTGATGCCACGCTCGCGTTCGAGATCATTGCTGTCCATCGCGCGATCAGCAACGTGCTGGTTCTTGCGGAAAGAGCCGGACTGCTTGAGGAGCGCGTCAACCAGCGTAGTTTTGCCATGATCGACGTGCGCGATAATGGCGATGTTACGGATTTCCATGTGGTCTTCCAGACGGTGCATCGAAGATAAGAATTTGCGCCGTCTTCTGCACCGAATCCCGCGAATATGCAAACTCTGTCGCAGTCTTTTCGCATAAATCACGACTTGAGCGTGGACTGAAGCTGGTCCAAATCATCAGAAAACATAGTCTTTTGCGAGTAGAATCCATCATGTCCGACACCCCCCCGACCGGGCCTTCAGCGCCGGGAACCGATGCCCTGAGCCAGCTTGGCCGCAATACACCTGCCGCAAGCTGCCCCGAAGAAGCCGTTCTGGAACGCGTCCCTTCCCCGCATCAGGGCCGCAAATACGTTGTCCGTTTTACGGCACCGGAATTCACGTCCCTCTGCCCGGTCACAGGCCAGCCGGACTTTGCGCATCTTGTGATTGACTACATCCCGAGCAAATGGATCGTGGAGAGCAAGTCTCTGAAGCTGTATCTCACCAGCTTCCGTAACCATGGAGCGTTTCATGAAGACTGTTCGGTCGCCATCGCAGAGCGTCTGGTCGAACTTCTTGATCCGGAATGGCTGCGGATCGGTGCCTACTGGTATCCGCGCGGCGGCATTCCAATCGACGTGTTCTGGCAGACGGGCGAACCTCCCGCAGGTGTATGGATTCCGTCGCAGGATGTTCCGGGCTACCGGGGTCGCGGCTGAAGCATGACGGAAGCGGCTGCCATTGCCCGTTCGGGCGGTCCTGTCACACAGGCGCGCCTTACGGTCGATTTCAGACGGCTGGGCCTTGAGCCCGGCATGACTGTTCTGGTCCATACCTCCATGAGCCGGATCGGCTGGGTGTGTGGGGGGGCCAGAAGCGTTATCGAGGCGCTGTTTCAGGCTGTGGGACCGGAAGGCACGATCGTCATGCCAGCCCAGTCGTCGGAACTCAGTGATCCCTCCAGCTGGTGCGAACCTCCCGTTCCGCAGAGCTGGTGGGATACCATCCGGGCGAGCATGCCCGCTTTTGATCCCCGCCTGACGCCCACACGCGGTATAGGAGCTGTGGCAGAGGTTTTCCGCACCTGGCCGGGCACAAGACGGAGCCTGCATCCGCAGGTTTCTTTCAGCGCCCATGGTCCTCTGGCGGCAGACATTCTCTCCAGCCAGCCTCTTGAGGATCCGTTCGGCGCCATATCTCCCCTCGCCGTCCTGAACCGGACTGGCGCGCATGTCCTGATGATCGGGACTGGCTGGGACACTTGCACGGCGCTCCATCTGGCGGAACGTCTGGCCGATCCGCAGGGACCGACCTTTGAAGATGGAACAGCGCTTTTCGTGGATGGTGAACGGCGGTGGGTCCGCTTCCGGATGCCGCAGACAGATGTGGACCGTTTCCAGGTTCTGGGTGCCAGACTGGACGGACATCCGATGCTGCGACATGGCCATGTCGGGGCCGCGCCGGCGCGCCTCTTTCCAGTCGATCAGGCCGTCAGCCTGGCCGTACAATCATGGGGCCAACCCGCTCTCACACCGTGAGGTCGCCCCCCATAATCTGACGCGGCCGCTTTCTCAGCGCGAGGATCATCAGGGCGCTACCATAGACCAGCGCCACACCATCCAGCCCCAGATCAAGACGCGCCACTGATCCTGACATCAGATGGTGCGCCATATCGGCAATCGGAATCAGGAAGGTTATAACGCCTGCAAAGACCAAAAGAGGCACGATACTACGCGTCCCGCCCAGCCAGACCGCGACAAGAAGACAGCCTAGAAGCACCGCATAAAACAGAGCTTCTACCGTTTGATAATGACCGCCTTCCGGAAGGAAGGGAACCGCAGCCAGCACTGCGGAAATTCCGCTGACACACCCGATCATGCAGCCCGACGTCAGCACCGAAAGACATCGTGTCCCAAAACTATCGGCCATCAAACCTTCAGAGCGCTCCCGCCGTCTGCGCGATGAGAGCCAGAGCTGGTTTCCCGAATAAAAAAGAAACGCGCCTCCAAACCCCAAAACGGCATAAACCCAGCGGACGAGCCACCCCCCGTAAGTTCCGAAATGCAGAGCGTAAATCAGCGTCAGAGCCTGGAATGCCGGTGTCTGATGGTCCGGCAGAAAATCCGTTGTGGTCAGACGGCCGGTATAGGGGCTGACATCCGCATATCCTCCCTCCGGCCGCCGGGCGATCTGTGCCTTGTTCTGCACCGTAACCCGCAAGGAAAACTTTCCTCCACGGCTGGAATAAACCAGCGCTTCAGGTTCAAGGTCCGGAACCTGCCTGTGAAACGCCTCCACAATCTCCAATGGCTCCAGCAGGGTCTGCGGACGCTGCCCTGTGCGGACATGGTCTTTTCCCGGCTGATGACTCAAGGCGGCAGGAAGAAACAGAGTTTTTTCAAGCGCCATGATCGGCTGATAAAAAGCAAATCCCGCGGCGGACGCTGCCATCACGATATGGAACGGAAGCGAGCAGCCCCCCAGAAGCGTATGGAAATCAAGCCAGACCCGGCGCAGGTTTTCATTCACCCGCAAGGCGAAAAGATTACGGACCAGCGACGGCAGCAGAACGATCGTACCGGACACCAGCGCCACTGCATACAGCAGGGCCACAATTCCCATCACGAGCCGCCCGTATTCCCGGTTCAGGGGCAGGCCAATGCGCTGATGAAGGATATTAAGAAAGTACATGGCCTGAGAAGGCGTACGCGTCTGGGTAACAAGGCTGCCATCCGGAGCAAGGCCCGCATAAACGGTTCGTGCCGGACCATGATCTCTGTCAGAAGATGTCGTCCACATGAGACTGGAAGGACTGGCAGCGTCCGGACGCAACACCACCGTGTAATTAGCAGCCATCGACGGGTCGGAAGCCTGCGCCTTCTGCACCAGTCCGGACAGGCGTTCGGCCGGAACGGGTGCGGGTAGCATGGATGTCTGGGATGCCCAGTTCCCCAGCGGCAGTTCAAACATCGTCATGCCGCCGGCATAGAACGCAATGAACAGGAACAGGCCTGCTGTAATGCCCGCCCAGCTATGGACGTTCCGGTAAAGCCGGACGATATCGCCGCGTATCTTCATGCCATGAGGCCATGCAAAAGGAAGAACAGTGCCCACACACTTCCGTTGAGAAGCGCCAGAACAACCCATGCCTGACGAGGCGAGCGAAAAAGGAACGAAAACGCTGCGAGAATCCCCCAGACTGGCCCTGGAAACCAGCGCAGAAGCTGCGATGTTACGGTTTTTAGCTGGGCATCCGCATGGAAGAACAGTCCCAGCACCCCCATCAAACCGGTGGCCAATGCGGCACCGAGCACCAGCCCAGCCATGACTTTTCCAAACCAGCCGGCCCCGTCCAGAGGCTTCTGCTGTGCGATATCTTTCACGAGAGACGCCCTTGCTGCGGTCTGAAAACTGCGATCAGGAACGGCAGGAGAATGCTGGTCAGCATCAGAAGCGCACCCACAGCCAGACATGCCGCCAGAATATGCAACTCCTGCGCCATGACGAGGACGGCCAGAAGGATACATCCCCCTCCCGGCAGGACGCCTTTCCATATCGGCAAAGGCTGCCGCAAAAGACACTGGGATGGCGCGGACAGATAGAAAAGACCGGCCGCCAGAACCGTCAGGACTATAGAAAAAAGCTCAAACACCACTGGCGAGTTACCAACGATAGGACAGAGTGACAAAGACTGCCCGCCCCGGCGCCCAGGCACAAGCGACGGAACGCGTACAGGCGGCAACGTAATGACGGCTTGTAATGTTGGTGCCGTTAAACTGAATTCCGAAGCGCTGGTAATCGATGTGCGCCTGCAAATCCCAGACAACCTGGCTTGGAACCGTGAAGGTTGCAGGAAGTGCTCCCGCGGTGTTGCCCGTATAGCGCACGCCACCTCCCAGACCTGCCACCCAGTTCCGGGTCAGATGGAAATCCCGCTTCAGGAACAGGGACGCCATATGGGACGGGATTGCAACCGGGCGCTGGTTCTTCTGGGCCGCAACGGTCGTCTTCGTGATGCGGGGATCCTGATAGGTAAACGATGCCAGAATATCGATCTTGTAAGGCAGTCGCCCTACTCCTTCAGCCTCAAACCCGCGCGTTCTCTGCTCACCCGTCTGGATGTCATAGGTTGAATCCGTGGGATCCGTGGTCAGAACATTACTCTCCACCAGATTGAAGAAATCAGCCGTCAGCATGAAGTCTTCACCCCACGGCGTACCATGCGGTGGCTTGTATTTCAGACCTGCCTCGATCTGGCGTCCACGCGTCGGAACAAATGCTGCATTCTCACGCGTCGTACCCACCTGCGGCTGGAAGGACGTTGCGTAAGACACATACGGAGCCAGACCGATGGAGGATTTGTAAAGCAGTCCGACACGCCCCGTGAAAGCATTGTTCTGCTGAGGTGTCTTTCCACCCGTCAGGTTGTTGACGGTCAGGCTTTGCGTGAAATCTTCACGGCCGGAAAGCGTAAGGTAGAAACGATGCCAGTCAGCCTGTTCCTGAGCATATAGACCCGTCTGGGTTTCCGTTTCGTTTGTATTGGTTGTGGTGCCGTAAGTCGGCCAGGAAATCGGGTTATAAACCGGATTGTACAGATCAAGGGATGGCGCTGTCTTCTGCCCACGACGGAACGCCATGAAATCACTACGAAAATCAACGCCCGTAAGAAGTTCATGACGAACCGGGCCCGTCCTGAACTTTAGATCAGAACGCGTATCGAGCGTGACGTTGTTATAATTTGATGATTGCAACAGCGCCTGACGCGTCAGGGTTCTCTGGTCCGCAGACAGGGCAACAGCCGTCACGTATCGATATGACGCATCAATATGCGCATAACGCATGTTCTGACTGATCGTCCAGTTCGGCGCCAGATGGCGCGTGAAGCTGTATCCGATCGATGCCTGACGCTTTGAATAAACGTCAAAATCGGCATCGCTGTTCAGGAAATTGCGCGCGATATATCCGTATGGGCTCGCATAAAGCGTTCCATCCGCAGGTAAAAACTGGGACGTGGACCCGCCGTCGACCTGCTCATAACTGGCCAGGATCGTAAAATCCGTCTTGCTGTCAGGACGCCAGCTTACGGAAGGCGCAACATAAATCTCGTTGTTTTTAATATTCTTGGCATACGTGTCCGATTTCCGGATCAATCCGTTGAAACGCCAAAGAAGTGTCTTGGAGGCATTGAGCGCTCCCCCCACATCTGCTGCGCCCTGAACACGACTGTAAGAACCGGTCTGAAAGGTCACCTGATTCTGCTGGTTCAGCCGCGGGCGTTTGCTGACAGCATTGATAATGCCGCCAAGCTGTCCCGAGCCATATAGCGCAGACGAGGCACCACGCAGAACGTCCATTTCCTCCAGACCCCAGGGCTCAATGCTGTAGGAGAAGGATGTCGTCGCGTCGGGTGTCCGTGTTCCGTCAAGGTAGATGTCCGGGGTGAAACCACGGATCGTTCCAAAATAACCTCGGGGATCATCCTTGGAGCCATAATCTGACACGCCAGCCGCATACCGGACGGCCTCCCCAAGACTTCGGGCGTTCAGCATTGTCATGCGGGCCTGGGTAATAACCGTGAGATTCTGGGGAACATCTTCAAGCGGCGTTGAGGTCTTGGTCGCCGCGTTGCCGCCAGCCGCGAGCAATCCAACATGGCTGGCTCTGACTTCCAGCCGCTCTTCCTTGGATTGGCTTTCATGCCCTGAATGCAATGCAGGTTTTTGAGGGTGTTCCAAAGCATGATGATGCCGCGGGCGTTCCTGCTCTGGTTCCTGCGCAAAAATCAGACCTGATGGTAGTCCCAGCAATACCGTTGCACAGGGAATAAGACACGACCGTACCCGCATCGCAAAATCTCCGAGAAAGCGAGCGGGGGATAACACTAATGAGAATTATTCTCAATAACAGAAAAATGGGAAATTCCGAAAAACATTCGTAATTTCCATCACTTTTTCAAATTATCGACTGAGAATTTTGTAACGTAACCGAAGAATGCGCGATTACGCCTCAATCCCCAACTGTCCCTGGAAATACAGCAGCGGCGCTTCATCCCGGACCGTGATGCTGGTTGGACGCGCCATAAAGAGCGCATGGGTGCCGCCCTGGAACGTCTCCACCAGTTCACAGTGCATCTGCACCAGTGCACCATCAATGAAAGCCGTACCGTCTTCCGATCGCACCACAACGTCTGACCCGAATTTGTCAGCCGTGCGGCTTGCGAAAAGCATGGCGACATCCTTGTGACTGTTGTTCAGGATGCTCAGACCAAAACGTCCTGCTTCAGCAATCGCTTTGTAGGTCGAACTGCCACGGTGCAGGCAGATCAGCAGCAGCAGCGGGTCAAGGGAAACAGATGTCAGGGCGCTGATGGTCGCCCCCTGTTCACCTTCGCTGCCCTTGGCCGTCACAACAGCGACACCCGTTGCGAAATGGGACATGGCCCGGCGAAAGTCCTGCTCATTCAGCGTCGTCATGACAACTCTCCTGCCATCGTCGGAATCTTTGGTTCCGGCACACTTACAGGAGAACCTTGGTCGTCACCAGAACCTGAACAGCAGGGCCTGCTTCAGAAACGTGCTGTCATGGGATGCGCGCCCATCCGTCCGTTTTCCCGGTCAAGAGCGGTAATGGCCGCCATATCAGCGTCATCGAGCGAAAAATCGAAAACATCCAGATTTTCAGCCAGGCGCTTCAGATTGGCGGATTTCGGAATCACAATGAACCCGCTTTGCAGATGCCAGCGAATGATGACCTGCGCGGGTGTGCGTCCAACATGCCGGGCGATCGCGCCAATCGTCGCATTCTCAAGCAGTTGCCCCTTCCCCAGCGGACGCCATGATTCCGTGCGGATATTATGCTGCTCGTTAAAAGCCCGAACCGCCTTCTGCTGAAAGAAGGGATGAAGTTCAATCTGATTGACAGCCGGTACGACACCTGTTGCATCCATGATGCGTTCCAGGTGCTCAGGCTCGAAATTTGATACACCGATGGACTTGACCCGTCCTTCTTTCCGCAAGGCAACCAGCGCCTTCCATGTATCGACATACTGGCCCTGTTCGGGCATGGGCCAGTGAATAAGGTACATGTCCAGAACAGGACGTTTCAGCAGGCGGCAGCTCTCTTCATAAGCGCGGATCGTTTTGTCGTAACCCTGCTCGTCATTCCAGACTTTCGTCGTGACAAACACGTCCGGCGAACCGAGGAGGCCTTCGCCAACACCTTCCTCATTCTTGTAAAGCCGAGCCGTATCAACAGAGTGGTACCCAAGCTTTACTGCCGCGCGAACGACATGCGCTGTTTCTTCAGGTGGCGTCTTCCACACGCCCAGACCAAGCTGTGGAATGATGCGTCCATCGTTGAGCGTAATGCGCGTCTGGTTGTCCATGTAAGAAACCGGATCAGTCATGAAAAGCTCCTTGCCGTGCCTCAATGCGCTTTGCCAAACGCCTTTTTCTCGATGCCAGTTCAACCCTGTTCAAGCAGATAATAGAGCTTGCGACTCAGCGCCTCAGTGCTGAACGGTTTGACCAGCAGCGCGCAACCGGGCTCCAGCAGTCCTTCGTCCAGAATATTCTGCTCCGCATATCCGGTTATGAACAGGACTTTCAGGCCCGGAAATTTTTCCCGCATACGGGCTGCAAGCTGCCGCCCGTTCATCCCGCCTGGCATGCCGATATCCGTAATCATCGCCTCTGGCTGAAGGGAAGGGAGACGCTCTACCAGTTCCAGCGCAGAAATAGCATCTTCGGCGGTGAGCACCCTGGCTCCAAGATCCCCTACAACATCGCTGACAATCAGCCGAACAGCTTCTTCATCATCCACAATCATAACGAGTTTTCCGGACAGCCAAGGCATACCCCCCTGCTCCATCACCGCTTCGCCTTCGGCGGCTGGCGCTTTTTCGAGCAGCCCATCATATCGCGGCAGGAAAAGACTGACGGACGTTCCCTCCCCCAAACGAGACCGGATTGAAACTGCCCCGCCGGACTGACGTGCAAATCCGTAAATCATGCTGAGTCCAAGGCCCGTGCCCTTGCCTAGCGGCTTGGTCGTAAAAAAGGGATCGAACGCCCGTTTGGCTGTCTCGTCAGACATGCCGCATCCGTCATCTTCAACTCTCAGCAGAACATAATCTCCGGGCGGGACACCGACTTCATGGGCAGCGCCACTTCCCAACGTGCTGTTGCTGGTTGAAATTCGGAGCTGATTACCCTTTTCCTGCATGGCATCACGAGCATTGATGCAGATATTCAGGATGGCATTTTCAAGCTGATTGGCATCAATTCGTGTTGTCCAGATTTTGGAGACCAGTGCGAAAGTGAGAGAAATTTCAGGACCAACACTTCCCTGCAACAGTGCTTCCAACCCACTCACCAGCTCATTGACATCCGTCGGTACAGGATCGAGAGGCTGACGGCGCGAAAATGCCAACAGACGATGCGTCAGGGATGATGCACGGCGAACGGCGTCCTGCGAGGCAATAATATAGCGTTCCAGACCGGTCGTCCGCCCTTGGGACAGACGCATATCCAGAAGTTCGAGGCTACCCCCGATCCCGGCCAGAAGGTTGTTGAAGTCGTGCGCCAGCCCCCCGGTCAGTTGCCCAACCGCTTCCATTTTCTGGGACTGGCGAAGCTGTTCCTCAAGATCATTGCGGTCTGTGATGTCACGCCCGACGCCATAGATGCTATCGCCTTCATTATTAAAGTTCCAGTTGTAGATCCGCCAGGTTCCATTGCGATGCCGCATACGGACATCCAGTCCGATGTCAGACCAAGGCGAACTTTGCTGGGCTCGGTCAAAGGCCTCGCAGACGGCAGCCTGATCTTCGGGATGACACAGCGCATCGACCCGCAATCCAACCAGACCTTCCTGCGTGTAACCCAGTGCCCGTAACCATGAGGGGCTGACAGCAAGGTAATGACCACTACGACTGATGATAACGAACAGATCCTTGGCAATCGTCCATAGCTGGTCACGTTCCCGCGTTCGCTGACGGATACGCTCTTCCAGCATGACGTTCATTTCGCGAAGCTGCTGCTGTGTCTTGGCCTGGCGCATGGCGGCATGGGTACGGTCTGCGACGGCGCGGGTAAAAACGATTTCTTCCTCAGCCCAGACATGCGGAACGGAGGAATAGACACACATGACGCCAACAAGACGCCCGAACTTGAAGAGGGGAACATTCATTACGGCGCGAATGTTCAAAAGTGCGAACCGTTCCGTTCGTCCGGCGGTCATTGGGTCCTGCTGCACATCGGATATGGCAACAGTCCGGCCCCGGGCAAGCAAAGGGCCATAATCTCCATAATCGCGAAAGGCGTGAAATCCTCGGATGGAAGCCTGCTGCTGCAGATTAATCCCTTTGCCCAGGCTGGCCGTACGCATCGCGCCTATCAGCAATCCGGTTCCCGCTTCATCAACAGTCCCATATGCGGCACAGGTTACATTCAATTCCCGGCACAGGATCTGGGCGGCGACCTCCTCCATTTCATCTGCATTTTCAAGCGCGCGCAGGCGATCGCCAAGCTCCACGAGCGCCGTCTGCCGAAGAGACTGGCGTTTGCTCTGATCGATATCGAAAACAATGCCCGTGAAGCGGATTGCTCGTCGCTCTTCGTTCAGATCACAGCGCCCGTTTCCTTCAAACCAGCGAATGCCTGACGGTGTCTGAATGCGGAATTCAAACTCACATTTTCCACCGACACGTACGGCATTCGCGATTGTCTCCGCAACACGTGCCTGATCTTCAGGTTCGATGGCCTCATAGAATGCCGTGACCGGAACACCCTGCTGAAGCGCATTAACATCCAGCCCCAGCGTTTCTGCAAGTCGGGCATCACCAATCACAAGACCGGAATTATCATCCCAGACCCAGGTTCCGGCGATCGCTCCGGCATCCAATGCAAGCTTGAGCCGTACCGCAGACTGGTTCACCTCCGTCAGATCACGCCCGATGGCCAGAAGCTTCTGGACCTCTCCATCTTCATCAAAGACTGGTGTGATGGCCACATCCCAGAAGCGACGGTTGCCCCCCATCGTCGTGGCATATCCCTGAAAACGGGCGGTCTCTCCGGCAAGGGCAGCATTTACAGCCTGCTCTGCTCGTGCCCGGGCCTGAGCACGCCACAGATCGATCCATAAAATTCCATGCAGAATGATAGGGCTATCCAGTTCCATGGCGCGAATTCCGCCTTCATTGATGAAGCGGATGCAGCCTTCACGATCAAGAATATGGATGCAGTCTGGCGAGCTGGAGAGAAGCAGGCGAGTAAAAGCCTCACTGGATCGCAAGGCTTCTGCCGTCATGCTGGCATTTGACAGATCAACGACAACACCGACACAGCACAGGTCGTCACCATCCGTTTGCTCGTCGTCCATCCAAGCCCGCATGAGCAGATGCCGAACCATGGTCAGTCCCTGATCATGAGACAGAATTATGCGAAACCGGAGTTCACAGCTCCCTTCCTGCCGCAACTCTTCTTCCGCGACGGTTTCGTAAGCTTTCCGGTCTTCCGGATGAAGGCGATTGTAAAAATCTTCCATCGATACGCCAGACGCCATCTGCGTAGAGGGGATACCCCAGGTCATCGCAAAACGCTCGTCACCCGTTATGACGCGCTTCTCAAGATTCCCGCGAAAAAAACCCATCTCCGCGGCTTCAGCCATGCGCTTCACCCGGCGCTCCAGCCTTTTGAGCTGATCTGCCATTACGGTAGGGGCAACAACCGGCTCAGGCCTGAATACATCCCGCGCGTACCGCTCACACAATGCCCGCACGTTTTCCAGACCATCTCCTGCCTGGCGAACATACAGCCAGACTTCAGGCGATCCGCTATGAACGGGCAGCCGACGGGTAGAAGGAGCCTGCAAAGATGATGTCAGAGCAGCCAGAGAACATTCATCCCCGGCAGATGCGAGGAGCCACTCCTGTCCTTGATCCTGTGCCATGAGAAGAGCTGCCCCACCGCCCAAAGTCGCAGCAAGGGTCATGAAATGGTGTACGGACGGGGCCTGAAAAGCAGACCGGGTTTGGTGCATTGCAGAAGACAGAAACCCGTCTTCGTCAGCCAGTAGTCCCTCTTCGCTGCTCATCATGTGTTTCCCCGGTCACCTCTTGCCCAATAACGAGACAGTAGAGCAGCTAATTCTAGCATATCCCTGACGGTTCGTCCTGCTATCGTATCTGGTCTTTTGCGCAAGCTTCATGCGACTTTGCCTCGGATCAGACGTTGCCAGAGTCACAAACATTTCATTCGAAGGAGATTTCATCATGCTGGGTATTGATCTGAGCGGCCGCACCGCTCTGGTAACCGGCTCCACCGGTGGAATTGGTCTGGCCATTGCCCGCCGCCTGGCAGAAGCCGACGCCACGGTTATTATCAATGGACGCAAACAGGATACTCTCGATGGTGCCCTGGAAAAGCTGCGCGCGCATGTGCCCGGAGGCAGCTTTCGCAGTGTCGTCGCTGATGTCGGTACGCCAGAAGGCTGCGATGCCCTCGTCTCGGCAGAAAGTAACGTGGACATTCTCATCAACAACGCAGGTATTTTCGGACCGAACGATTTTTTCAAAACGACGGATGAAAGCTGGCAGAAGCTTTTCGAAGTGAATCTCTTTTCCGGAGTTCGTCTTGCGCGGGCATATATGCCAGGAATGAAAGAGCGTAACTGGGGACGCGTTCTGTTCATTGCTTCTGAATCAGCAATCAATATTCCCGTCGAAATGATTGATTACGGCGTCAGCAAGACGGCCATGCTAGGCTTGGCCCGTGGACTGGCCAAGGACATGTCCGGCACAAATGTGACGGTCAATTCCATCCTGCCCGGACCGACGTTATCGGAAGGTGTTGAAGCCATGCTGAAAGCCCAGAATCCGGACAGCACCCAGCCTGTTGCCGAACTGGCATCGGATTTTGTGAAGAAGCATAGACCCAGCAACATTCTTCAGCGCATGGCAACGGTAGATGAGGTGGCAAATATGGTCGTCTATGCCGCCTCTCCTCTTGCTTCTGCCACAACGGGAGCGGCATTGCGCGTGGACGGCGGCACGGTGGATACGATCTAAAGCCCGCAGAAAGCACGAATAAAAAAACCCGGGCCCTGACTGGACCCGGGTTTTTCTGTTTTTAAAGCTCAACCGCGCCGGGCGGCGGAGATTTTCTGGTCAGTCCGATACTGGCTTAGCGCATAGACAGACCAGATTGCAGCCGGGATCCACCCAATGACCGTCACCTGAAGAAACAGGCAGATAATCCCCGCGAACGGGCGACCAATGGTGAAGAACTGAAGCCACGGCAGAAGCAGTGCCAGAATGAGACGCATGAAATGTTCCTTTCCTTTGACAGATTGAACCATTGTTCGTGAGGAGCGCCTCAGATGCAACAGCAACCTAGTTTGCGCCCCCATCCTTGCACTCTCCTCCATCCCGGCAGATCAGTTCCAGCAAAAGCACGGAGTGTCCCGTAACGGTGTATTCGAACTTCTGCTCGAAGACCTCTTTCTCAACCTCTGCTCCTGCATCCGGCTGGTTTGTATCGAGCAGAAGTTTCCAGCGCCCCTCGTTTGTTTCTGGCAGAATGAAGGGAACGGCCTCTTTCCACCCATTGAACACCATCAGAACCGTCGCATCCGAACCACGCCTCATGATGCCGCTTCTCTGGCTCCGACCATCGATCATGAGACCAAAACACTGATCGTGCTGCCAGTCTTCAGGCATCATCAGACCACCAGTCGCCGTGACCCAGCTTAGCTCCTGAACATCCAGTTCCTTATTATAGGCTTCCGTGAGAAAGCGACTGCGATGGAGGATCGGATAGCGATGCCGAAGTTCGGTCAGACGCTTTACAAAAGACTGAAGCCGTTTGCCCTCATCGCTGATGTCCCAGTGCAGCCAAGAAATTTCACTATCCTGACAATAGGCGTTGTTGTTGCCCTGTTGCGTGCGGCCGAATTCATCCCCCGCCACGATCATCGGCGTTCCCTGAGACAAAAGCAGGGTGGACAGCATATTCCGGCACTGACGCCAGCGAACGGCATTGATGTCGGGGTCGTCCGTCGGGCCTTCTACACCGTAATTGTAAGACCGGTTGTCTGGCGAGCCGTCTTTCCCGTCTTCCCCATTCGCTTCGTTATGGCGCTCGTTGTAAGACACGCAATCCATGAGCGTGAAACCATCATGAGCCGTGACAAAATTCACGCTGGCCCATGTGCGGCGTCCGCTGTGGTTGAATCGGTCAGGGCTGGCAAGCAGTCTGGGTGCCAATTCAGCCGATTTAGCTTCGCCTCGCCAGAAGTCACGTGTCGTATCGCGGAATACATCGTTCCACTCTGCCCAGCCCGGCGGAAAATTTCCTACCTGATAGCCTCCCGGTCCAACATCCCAAGGCTCGGCAATTAATTTGACATGTGAGAGCACGGGGTCCTGCTGGCAGACGCGAAGAAACGTGGAATCATTATGGAATCCATCTTCTTCGCGAGCCAATATCGTTGCAAGGTCGAATCTAAATCCATCGACCCCCATCTCCTCAACCCAATACCGAAGACTGTCAGCTACGAACCGGATGCAATTCAGATGCGTCAGGCTGAATGTGTTTCCCGTACCTGTTTCGTTTATGTAATGTCTTTTACTGTCTGGCATCAGACGATAATAGGAAACATTATCCAGTCCCCGGAAAGAGAGCGTAGGCCCAAGCTCGTTCCCTTCCGCCGTATGGTTGTAAACAACATCCAGAATGACTTCGAGGCCGACCTCGTGGCATGCACGGACCAGCGCACGAAACTCCTGAGCGGCGTTATACGGATCGGATGCGTAATGGCTTTCGGGCGCAAAAAAGCCGATCGTATTGTATCCCCAGTAATTGCTCAGCCCTTTATCCGCCAGGAACTTGCTGTTGACGAAGCTCTGAACCGGCAGGAATTCGACCGCCGTAACACCCAGTTCCCGAATACTTTTCAAAAGTGCCGGATTGGAGAGACCTGCATACGTGCCACGAATTTTTTCCGGAACATCCGGATGCAATTTTGTGTAGCCCTTGACGTGCATCTCATAAATGACCGTATCCGCCCAGGATGTATTGGGATGATCGAAATGCTGAGGCGTCGGATCAATAATGATCGCTTTCGGTACAAATGCTGCGCTGTCCGCGGAGCTGAAGCTCAGATCCTGGTCTGCGTGCCCCAATTCATATCCAAAAAGGGAAGGATCCCATTTCAGGTCCCCCTGAAATGCTCTGGCATATGGATCGAGCAGGAGCTTGTTCGGATTAAAACGGTGCCCTTCATCAGGCTCATAAGGACCATGAACCCTATAACCATAAAGCTGTCCTGGCCGAAGGTCCGGAACCCAGCCATGAAAGACATGATCGGTATATTCCGGAAGACGGATCCGATCCGTTTCCCTCACACCGTCGTCATCGAACAGGCACACGTCAACCGCTTTTGCATGCGCTGAAAAAACTGCGAAATTGACCCCGTCGTTTTCAAACATGGCCCCCAGACGATTGGGGGTTCCTTCCTGTAATCCCTTCTGGCGCGAACCGCTCATACTCATTGTTCCAGAAAAGACGCGAGCCGGCTTTCCTGCCCCCTGGCAGAGCCGCGCAGCCTTCAAAGACCTAACGCAAAAGTAGCCTCGGAAAGAGGCGATCACTTATCCGTGACTTCGTTTCCAACACCCCTCATCAGGCGTTGTGCCATCAGAAAGCCAAAAATTAACCAACGTCCCCAATATGTGGGCCGGATAACAAGAAGGGTGTGTGTGATGGCGCAGAATACGCCCACTCCGGCCAAGCGGGAGCTACAGCTCTTGTCTGTCGCTGCTGAAATGTATCCTTTCGTCAAAACCGGCGGGCTGGGTGATGTTGTTGGTTCTCTCCCTCCGGCTCTTGAGCGGCAGGGTGTCAGCACACGGACGATACTTCCAGGCTATCCATCTGTCCTGCGCGCGCTTTCCAATAAAGAAGAAACGATCCGGATTAATAACGTTCTAGGTCATGCGGTTACGGTCTGGCACGGGCGTGCCGATGGTAATACGATCTATGCGCTTGATGTCCCCTCACTCTATGATCGGCCCGGGAACCCTTACCTCGACGCCACAGGCCAACCATGGGCGGATAATGGACTTCGTTATGCCGTTTTGTGCCGCGCGGCTGCACTCATTGCCGCCGGTCTTCTTCCTGACTGGAAACCAGACGCCGTTCTGACGCACGACTGGCACGCCGGACTTGTGGCTCCCTATCTGCGCTATATGGAAGGGGCCACCCCTCCAGTTGCACATGTCATCCATAATTTGGCGTTTCAGGGGCTTTACCCTCGTGACATGCTCCAGACATTTGGCCTGCCTGACTGGTCCTTCACGTCCGACCAGCTCGAATATTATGGGCAGATCAGTTTCATGAAAGGTGCCCTTCAGCTTTCTGACAGACTGATCAGTGTCTCTCCAACCTATGTCGAAGAGATCCAGACACCCGAAGAAGGCATGGGCCTGGATGGTGTTCTGCGGGCACGTTCGAACGTTCTCACAGGTATCCTGAACGGCGTAGATCTTCGGGAATGGAACCCCATGACAGACCCGTCTGTCTTTTTTCCTTACGCCGTGGGAGACATCATGGCGCGGCGCGCCAACAAGCGCGTTTTTCAGGCTGAATTTGGCCTTCCCCAAAGAGCGGATGCCCTGCTGCTCGGCATGGTAAGTCGCCTGACGACCCAGAAAGGAGCGGACCTTCTCGCCCGTCTCGCCCCCCGCCTGTTCCAGGAGAACATACAGCTTGCCGTAGTAGGAGTTGGCGATGAAACAATCATGCAGGAATTCGCGGCCCTTCGAAGCCGCTATCCTGACAATTTCGTTTGCCATCTTCGCTACAGCGAAACACTCGGCCACAGATTACATTCTGCCGTCGATGCTTCTTTGATACCCTCACGGTTCGAACCATGCGGCCTGACGCAGTTTCACGCGCTCCGGTATGGATCAATTCCCATTGCAGCTCGTGTCGGCGGCTTGAGCGATACGATCATCGACGCCAATTCCGCTGCTGTCTCGGAAGGTGTGGCGAACGGCATTCTGTTCTCTCCCACAACGGAAGACATGCTGTATCTTGCCATCCGTCGGGCCCAGACCCTGTTTCGCCAGAAAGCCGTCTGGGCACGGATGCAGCGCAACGGCGCTCTGCATGATGTCTCCTGGAACGGAAAAGCCGCTCAATATGCGCAGCTTCTCCAGGAAATGTCCGGACACGAAACAATCATGACGGATACGGGCACTGATATCGCTCCCAGGCGCGCCGATCCCAACTCGGCCCGACCACGCCTGTCACGCCAGGTTGCCCGTATGCCTCGCACGGCATCGGGTACGACAACCTCGTCTCTTGTTCCATTTCCACCGCGTACGGGCACCCGCCCCTGAAAGTCTGTTCTATGCTTGCTCGTACGGTCGATCCTGCACTGCAATCCATGATTGACACTCTTATGACTGGCCAGTGCGGAGACCCTTTCGCACTGTTGGGACGGCACCGGGACCATCGGCAGGATGTTGTCAGGGTCTTCTACCCTGATGCGGTGGAAGTCCACCTGATGGTGGAGCAGTCATCCGGGCAAACCATCGAAAAAATCATGCGCCGCATTGATGACCGTGGGCTGTATTCAGCCACCCTGCCACGCTCGGCACGGTATTATCTCCGTATCCGCTGGGCAGATGCCTGGCAGGAAACCCACGATCCTTACAGCTTTGATCTGCTGCTCGGAGATATGGACCTTTATCTGTTTTCAGAAGGAAAGCATCAGCAGATTGACCGCATGATGGGCGCCATCCCGATGACTGTGGAGGGTGTGTCAGGCGTGCGTTTTGCGGTCTGGGCACCGAATGCCCGGCGTGTTTCGGTTGTTGGTGACTTCAACATCTGGGATGGACGAAGACACTGCATGCGCCTCCGCCATGGGTCGGGTGTTTGGGAGCTTTTTATTCCTGGCGTACAGGCCGGAGAACGATACAAATACGAACTAGTCTCCCATTCCGGGAAAGTCCTTCCCGCTAAAGCCGATCCTTACGCCAAAGTCGCTGAACTGCCGCCCGCCAACGCATCCGTTGTCGCGGCTCCGGATATGTTTGAGTGGCATGACGATGAGTGGATGACCACACGTCAGACCCGGCAGGCCAGTACGGCCCCCATCTCAATCTACGAAATGCACGCCCCCTCCTGGCGGCACCCTCAGCACGGTCATGACATCATCAGCTGGGACGAACTGGGAGACACGCTCATCCCGTATCTTCAGGACCTGGGCTTCACACACCTGGAGCTTCTTCCTATTGCGGAATATCCTTTTTCTGGTTCCTGGGGGTACCAGCCCCTGAGCCTCTATGCCCCTACGGTGCGTCACGGCTCACGCGCGCAATTCGCGCGATTTGTCGATCGGTGCCATCAGGCGGGTCTAGGCGTCATCATTGACTGGGTGCCTGCGCATTTCCCTGCCGATCAGCACGGTCTCAGCCAGTTCGACGGCACACACCTGTACGAACATGCTGATCCACAGGAAGGCTACCATCAGGATTGGCACACACTGATTTACAATTATGGACGCAATGAGGTCTGCGGCTTTCTGGCAGGAAGTGCCCTTCACTGGCTGGAACAGTTCCATATCGACGGTCTGCGTGTCGATGCCGTCGCATCCATGCTGTACCGGGACTACAGTCGTAAAGACGGAGAATGGCGTCCCAACATTCATGGTGGTCGCGAAAATCTGGAAGCTGTCAATTTCCTGCATCACCTCTCCGAAACATTGCATGAGCTGCATCCGGACACACTCCTGATTGCAGAGGAATCAACATCCTGGCCGGGTGTAACCGCTTCGGCGCGAACAGGTGGCCTTGGGTTCGACTACAAGTGGAATATGGGATGGATGCATGATACGCTGCGCTATATGGAGCGTGACCCACTCTGGCGCGGGTACCATGTCTCGGACCTCACCTTCGGGATGGTTTACGCCTATTCTGAGCGTTTCATCCTGCCTCTTTCCCATGACGAGGTTGTTCATGGAAAAGGATCCCTTCTGGCCAAAATGCCAGGAGATGATTGGCAAAAACACGCCAATCTCCGTGCGCTTTATGCGCTGATGTGGGCGTATCCTGGCCGCAAACTCCTGTTTATGGGTGGAGAACTCGCCCAACCAGAAGAATGGGATCACGAAGGAGAACTCGCTTGGTATCGGCTGTCCGACCATTACGGACGCGGTATGCATGACACGATCCAATCTCTGAACAGGCTTTATCGGCATTTGCCCGCCCTGCATGCCCTTGAAGACAGCTATGAAGGTTTTCAGTGGATCATCGCGGATGACACCCAGAACGCTGTTTTCGCATGGCTCAGGCAGGCTCCGGGGTCCCCGCCAGTTCTGGTTGTCGGAAACATGACGCCAGTCCCGCGCCTGGATTACCGCATTGGCGTCCCGTGGGGGGGTGTATGGCGGGAGTTGCCCAATACCGATGCACAAGCCCTTGGGGGAAGCAATCTAGGAAATCAGGGACAGGTTTATGCGCAGGACATTCCCGCCCATGGCATGGGACAGTCCGTCAATCTGACACTACCTCCACTGGCCGTTCTCTATCTTTCTCCCGCCTCCTGAGAAAAAGGGTCAATCCCCATGTCTTCATTCAGGTTCAGGAACCGCTTCGGCGCAGAATTTATTGCTCCGGATCGCACGCGTTTCACGCTCTGGGCACCTTCCTGCGACAAGGTTTCTGTGGAAGTGGAAGACCTGCCGCCTATCACCATGCGGCGCCACTCTGACGGCACATTTACGGCCGAGGCCCCCTGTGGGGCCGGTGCGCGATACTTTTACAGGGTCCGGGACGAAATAACGGTTACAGACCCTGCAAGCCGCTTTCAGCCCGACGGCGTTCATGGACGCAGCGAAGTTCTGGACCCGGCCTCCTACGACTGGAAACATCCAGACTGGAAAGGACGCCCCTGGGAAGAGACAATCATTTACGAGACGCATCTCGGTCTTGAAGGCAACTACGAGGGTATGAAAGCCCGGCTTCAGGAACTGGCCGACCTTGGCATCACAACCGTTCAGTTCATGCCCGTCAACAGTTTCAGCGGGCACTGGAACTGGGGTTATGATGGCGTTCTCGTTTATGCTCCAACTCCTGCCTATGGTCGTCCGGATGACCTCAAGGAGCTGATCGATCATGCCCATTCGCTAGGGCTGATGGTCTTTCTGGATGTGGTCTATAATCACTTCGGCCCGGACGGAAATTACCTTCTGGAATATGCCAAAGGCTTCTTCGACCCACGCTATGATACGCCATGGGGAGATGGCATGGATTTCCATAATCCGATTGTTGCCGATTTCTTCATCGACAATGCGCTGTACTGGCTAATGGAATATCGTTTCGATGGACTACGGATCGACGCAGCATGGGCCATTACGGATAGGAAATGGTTCTATAAACTTCAGAGCCGCATCCATAAAACCATCGAGAAAGGACGTCATGTCCATCTCATTCTTGAAAACGAAAACAACGATTCCGGACTACTACGTGACGGTTATTCGGGACAGTGGTGCGAGGACTGGCACCACACCCTGACTGTCATGCTCAGTGGTGAGGATAAGGGATTTTTCCTGCCCTTCCATACGGAAACAACAGCCCTTCTCAAGCGGGTTTTAACGGAAGGACTAGCCTGGCAGGGCGAGTATTTCCCGCCCCGGAAAAAAGCTCGTGGCACCCCCAGCAGTGACCTGCCCCCCACCAAGTTCGTCACGTTCCTCCAGAACCACGATCAAATCGGTAATCGCCCACTCGGGGAACGGTTGATTTCCCTCTCAGACCCTGCTGCCTTTCGCGCCGCCTATGCCCTGCTACTGCTGTGTCCCATGACGCCAATGCTTTTCCTCGGGGAAGAATGGGGCTCAACGACGCCATTCTATTTCTTCTCGGATTTTCACGGTGAAATCGGCAAGAAAGTCGTTCTCGGGCGTGAAGAGCAGTTTGCGGAGTACTGTAACCTGACAGATCCGGAGATCCTCAAAACGCTCCCTAACCCCATCGACCCCAAAACCTTCAGACTGTCCAAGCCTGACCGGAGCCAGCGAGAGTCCCCAGCAGGGCAGGCATGGCTGGCCATGACGCGAGAACTCCTGTCCCTCCGCCACTCGAAAATTACACCTCATCTGAAAGGAGCTTACAGCGCCGGAGCTGACATTCTGGGAGACAAGGCCGTTGTTGCGCGCTGGACGTTGGCAAATGGCAGCCTACTGACGATAGCCATCAACCTTGGCAAAGAGGCCGCCAAATTTACAGACCCCGAAACGGTGTTCTACGAAACGGTCCTGAACCGCCATCCCGGACACCTTCCGGCTGGCAGTCTGGTCGCCGGCCTGGACCGCCCTCTATAAAAAGAAGCTTGCCCCCTTACAGCGGGCGATCGCTCTTACTGGATGCGGTCTGCTCGCTGAGCCAGCCACCCTGAAAGCCTGCGCGCTCCAAGCCATCGCGCAAGTAAGGGTTCTTTTTCATCACGTCCCACACAAACCCGCTGCGCCAGTTTTCCAACATCAGCAGAATGGGCCCCTGATCAATACCAAGTTGCTGCCCGTCTACCCAGTAGTCGTTCTTGTCCTTGAACGATGGATTAAAGGAATCCAGGAAGCCATACTGATTGTAAATCCGGTTTCCGTAGCGTTTGCGCATCTCTTCAAGAGCCGGAAGCGCGATTTCCGGAGCAAAGGCAATCGATCCACCAGCCGCCGTCGGGGCAATGGTGCCATCATCAAGAATGTAATCCCGCCCGGCTCCACGCGCACTGTAGGCCAGATAATGACGGGGTTTACCGTTGTAATCCTGATGCGCGTCTCCCGGACCGTCACACGCCGTCAGGCCCCAGATATTCGCCCCATAATCTTTCCAGTCGCCCGGATTGGCCTGTGCATAGGCCCGCTGCGCATATACGGCTTCGCGCCCATTCTGGGAATAATCATCCTTATGTTTGCGGTTGAAGTCATCCTGAATGCCACGGAAGTCAATCCAGGATTCACTGTACTGATGACCAAACATCGGTGCGAAGTTCAGAAGCTGATGACCCTGGAAGTCACCCCACTGCCCGTCATACGTCGCCGTCCAGGTCTTCCACGTCTGTGCAGGCAATGGATGCGTGGGAGAGGCGATAGCCAGAAGGTATATGATCAGACCTTCGTTATAGCCTTTCCAGTCTGTTGTGATGAAATTGTTCGGCGGAGACCAGCCCATGCTGAGCCAGGGACCATGGGCTTTCATCCACGTCCAGTCGATCCGGCGATACAGACGGTCCGCAATATCGCGGATTTCCTTTTCCTTCGCGTTGTCCTGATTATAGTAGGACTGCGCGAACAGAACGCCACCCATAAGAAGTGTCGTGTCTACGCTTGAAAGCTCTGACCAGTCCGCAACGCGGAGGCCAGTGTTCGGGTCAAGGAAATGGTAGAAGAAGCCCTTGTACCCGGAGGCGCCAGAAACCTTGTCGTTCTGCGGCAGGCTGATGAGAAATTTTAGAGTTGTCAGCGTACGATCAACAGCCTGATCGCGTGTGACATAGCCGCGCTCGGCGCCGATCCCGTAAGCTGTCAGCCCAAATCCCACACTGGCAATGCTGGCCGCACCATTGGGAAGCGGTGAGCGATCCGGGACCAGTCCGTTTTTCGGATTGGCCGTATCCCAGAACCATTGGAACGTCCGATGCTCCAGATCTTCCACGAAAGCCTGATCGGTCTTGGTCAGCGCAGCGGGGTTGTCTGCCGGAATAGTACCGGTATTCGCTGCCAGCGCAGCTCCTGAAGAGAGGGCAAGATGCACAACCCCTGCCATCGCTCCGGTTCGGAGGAGACGGGAGGAGGAAGCACAGAACTGTTGTCCTGCACGTCGTGCTGTCGAGAGAAACCTGCTGCCTGGCGCAGGCTGCATCCGAAAGTCAGTGCTCATGCGCTCACCATAAGCGCAGAGGATGCATCACTTGAATGTGGTGTTACATCACAAGATCGTGATGATTTTAACCCGCAGAAAACTGCCGATATTAATGAATATCGTCGGTTCCGAAATCCTCGAATCACTACTATTTTGCAAGCTTCCGTTACACATGCGATTCTCACCCAGCGAGGGAAGCTCTGCCACCCAGAAACCGGGCCGCAATTTCTGCCGTAACAAACGCGGCGATCATTTCAGGTCTTTTGTCCCGAACGCCAAAATCCCCGATCGGGCAAACAAGCTTATCGATCTGCTCCTGCGGAATATCGATCGCCCGGAATGCACTTTCAAAACGCTTGCGCTTCGTCCGGGAGCCAATCATGCCAACGTATCTCAGATCGTTCCGGCTCAGCGCAGCCCCCGTGATCAAAGCATCCAGCGTATGGCTCTGCGTCAGGACCAGAACGCCAGATCCAGCAGGCACCGCATTAAGAATGCTCTCCCAGTCAGACGTCACCTGCGCGTCAACGGCTGGTGGAACCGGCCCGAATTCATCTTCCCGTGCGTCCACCCAGATGAGCTGCAAAGGCAGTAATGCGAGCGACTTGGCCAGAGCCCTGCCAACATGTCCGGCCCCGAACAGGATCAACCGAGGCAGCCCTTCCCGCTCTTTCCAGGCCTCACGTTCAAGCGCCTCCATATCCACGACGCGCTCGATACTGACGGTGACGGCCCCTCCGCAACATTGGTTGATGGCCGGGCCCAGCGGAATATGCCGCTCAAGACGACCACCATTCCCCGTCAAAAGAGTACGGGCCTCTGCCATGCAGTCCCACTCCAGACGCCCCCCGCCAATAGTCCCAACCTGCTCGCGCGACGTCACCAGCATGTAGGCCCCGGCTTCACGCGGAGTAGATCCTTTGGCAACCAGAACCGTAATTCTGGCCACTGCCTCCCCCGCATCACGCCAGCGGCGGATGGCTTCCAACATGGTCAGTCGATCTCGCCACGCAGGCTCATGGCAGTACGCAGAACCCGTTCCGGCGTCGCGGGTGCATCAAGCTGCGGACAGGTCTTGTAGTCATTCAGGCTGGCGAGAGCGTCAGAGATGGCCTGAAGGACGGCCACACCATGCACAAAGGGAGGCTCCCCAACGGCCTTGGAGCGGAAAATCGTCTCCTCCTGGTTCGGAGCATTTTCCAGCAGTTCCACATTGAAAATCCGTGGCCGATCGGAACAGGCCGGGATCTTGTAGGTGCTAGGGGCATGTGTCCGCAGACGACCAGCAGGATCCCAGACCAGCTCTTCCATCGTCAGCCAGCCCGCGCCCTGCACGAAGCCACCTTCGATCTGCCCGACATCAATATCCGGGTTTAGGGACTGCCCGGCGTCATGGAGAATATCCACGCGATCCATGGTGTTTTCACCCGTCAGCAGATCAACGGACACTTCCGCACAGGCCGCGCCATAAGCGAAGTAGTAAAACGGACGTCCCCGTCCCGTTGCCGGATCCCAGGAAATCTTGGGCGTTTTGTAGAACCCGTTGGAAGACAGGGAAATACGAGCGAAATAAACCTGCCAGGCCAGTTGCTGGAAAGTCATGACGTCTGCACCGACATGCACGCCATCTGGCAGGAACTGCACGTCTTCTTCCGCGACATTCCACTTCTCGGCAGCAAACGCGATCATGCGGCGCTTGATCTTGGTAATGGCATCCAGAACCGCCATGCCGTTCAGATCCGCCCCGGAAGACGCAGCCGTTGCGGATGTGTTGGGAACCTTGCCCGTTGTAGTGGCTGTAATGCGGACCCGGTCAGAGGTCAGACCAAACTCACGCATGGCAATCTGCACCATTTTCGTGTGCAGACCCTGCCCCATTTCGGTCCCACCATGGTTCACCTGCACGGAACCATCCGTGTAGACATGAACCAGCGCACCAGCCTGATTGTAGTGCGTGGCCGTGAAGGAAATGCCGAATTTTACCGGCGTCAGGGCAATCCCGCGCTTGATGTAACGACTGGTTTTATTGAAAGCTCGGATCTCTTCCTTGCGCTTTGCATAATCGCAGCGCCGTACCAGTTCCGTGACGATTTCACGGCTGATCGAGTCTTCCACCGTCATATGATACGGCGTGACGTTCCGGTCCGTCGTTCCATAGAAATTGCGCAGCCGCACAGTCACAGGATCAAGCCCCGTCGCAAATGCGACTTCCTCGATTACGCGCTCCGCCGCGACAATACCCTGCGGACCACCAAACCCTCGATAAGCCGTGTTGGACTGCGTGTTGGTGCGCAGTGGCTCGGAACGGAACCGCACATCCGGATAGAAATACGCGTTATCTGCATGAAACAGCGCACGATCCACCACAGGCCCGGACAGATCGGCGGACCAGCCACAGCGGGCAGCCAGAACCATATCAACCGCCAGAATGTCGCCTTCATCCGTGAAGCCGACATCATAATCCACGACGAAATCATGCCGCTTGCCGGTCATCATCATGTCGTCGTCACGATCCAGCCGCATCTTGGCAGCCTGTCCGGTCAGATCAGCCGCAATGGCCGCCAGACAGGCCGCAGCATTGGCCTGCGTTTCCTTGCCACCAAAGCCACCGCCCATCCGGCGCACTTCCGTCGTGACCAGATGATGGGGCCGCCCCAAAACACACGCCACCAGATGCTGCGTTTCAGACGGATGCTGCGTGGAAGACCAGACGCGCATTTCCCCGGCCTCACCCGGCTGAGCCAGAGCGGCCTGCCCTTCAAGGTAGAAATGCTCCTGGCCGCCCATCGTGATACTACCAGACAGACGACGCGGTGCGGCAGCCAGTCCGGCATCCACATCACCGCGCTTCATGACCAGCGGACGCCAGACCAGATCGCCACCGGCTTCCCGCGCCTTAGCGACATTCAGGATAGCAGGCTTCTCTTCATACTTGATCTTGGCAAGTCGGACGGCCTGACGGGCCGCCTGACGGGATGTTGCCACCACGGCAAACATCGGCTGGCCCCAGTAATAGACATGATCCGTGGCCAACAGGGGCTCGTCATGCGCATGAACCGGGCTGATCTCGTTTTCGCCCGGAACATCCTCGGCCGTCAGAACCCGCACCACACCCGACGCACACCACACGGCGCTCAGATCCATGGACACGATCCGCGCATGAGCTTTGGTGCTCAGCCCCGGAACAACATGCAACATGCCTTTCGGCTCGGGCATATCATCAATGTAGTTTGCGCGCCCTGTCACATGCAGGATCGCGCTTTCATGCTTCATGCTGGTCGATGCAGCACCCTGAACCAGCATCTTGCGAGCCTCAGACATGCACCAGCCCTCCGGTGCGAGCCAGACGCGCCTGTGGGCCCCCCGTCGTTTCCTCAAAGAAGCGCGTCAGCAGATTGGCCGCCACCGTGCGGCGATACCAGTCCGTCGCACGCATGTCGGTCAGTGGCATAAAGTCCTGTGCGATGGCAGCGCGCGCGGCTTCAAGTGCCTCTTCATTCCAAGCACGTCCCAGCAGCGCGGCTTCCGCCTGCTCAGCCCGTTTCGGGGTTGCCGCCATGCCACCATAGGCCAGACGCACGGACGTGATGATGCCTTCAGCATTCCGCTCCATCATGAAGGCCCCCAGAACGGCGGAAATATCCTGATCGAAGCGTTTGGAAATCTTGTAAGCCCGGAACTGCGCATTCGCCGGAGGAACCGGAATGGTCACGCCTTCCACGAACTCGCCGGGACGACGGTCCTGCTTTCCATAAGCAATGAAATAAGATTCCAACGGCAAAGAACGGCGCTCATTGCCCAGACGCAAATGAAGCGTAGCTCCAGCGGCAATAAACATCGGCGGTCCATCGCCAATCGGAGAACCGTTCGCGATATTCCCACACACCGTCGCGCTATTGCGAACCTGCGTTGAACCCAGACGACGGATCATTTCCCCGGCATCCGGCAGAAATTCCGCAATGCGTGGCTGTGCTTCCTGATACGTCACGGCGGCCCCGATTGTGAGACCTTCCGCTGTTTGTTCCATACGGCGAAGTTCTGGCACGCGGCCGATGGCCACAACATGCCGAAGCTGCTGCATCCCCTTCGTTACCCACAGGCCCACATCCGTAGCACCAGCAACGATGGTGGCGTCCGGGTTCTGTTCCAACGTCTCCGCCAGAACATCCACATTCCCCGGAACCGTCAGCATCCCTTCCGGGCCGGAAAGTTGCACGGTTTCACCATCATTCAGAGCTACCAGACGCTCCGTAATGGTCTGAACCTGTGCATCAAAACGATCAGGCCCTGCGGTCATGGACTGCTTCATGGCCCGCACGATTGGTGCATACCCTGTGCAGCGACACAGGTTTCCCGCCAGCGCATCATCAATCTTCGCATCGTCATCCGTAGCGCCTGGCGCCTTGCGATAAGCGGCCATAGACATGACGAAACCCGGCGTACAGAAGCCACACTGGGAGCCATGCTGCTCAACCATTGCCGCCTGAACCGGATGCGGAGCATCCGGCGTGCCGAGATCTTCAATCGTATAGACCTGAGCCCCGTCCAGCATGCTTACGAACTGGATGCAGGCATTGACTGCACGCCAGACCAGGCGATCCTGCCCCAACCGAACAACCAGAACCGTACAGGCGCCGCAGTCTCCTTCGTTACAACCCTCTTTCGTTCCGGTCCGGCCGCGCTCACGCAGGCAATCCAGCAAGGTCAGCGTCGGAGAGATGCCGGCCAGTGCACAGCGTTCGTCACCAAGATAAAACTGGACGACCTGTCTCATCACACCCGCCCTCCTGAACACGACGTCTGTACGGGAAAAAGAAAGAACTCTGGCTGAACTGGCAAAACGCGACCCTGAAAAAAGCGGGGAATCCCGGATCTGGAAATGGGAAGACTAGCAGACTCCTGCACCGGGCAGGGTGTTGCCGTCCAGTACCAAGATACGCATAGAGTGTTGCTTTTTCGAGAGCACGTTCAATCGAAAGCTCAAATATAAAAACACCCGGCACGACGGCCGGGTGTTTGCAGAGTGCCTGAAAACCGAATTCAGAACTTTGCAGAGACGGTTCCGAAAAACTGTCGCGGGGCAGCAATGAACAAATTGGCGTTATCATCGCCCGAAACAGAGGCAGCACCATAGACGCCACCAATATACACCTGATTGAACAGGTTCGTGACACCAAAGGATGTCTGGAAGTTCTGAACAAATCCGATCTTACCAAAATCATACGTCGCGTTGAGATTGGACGTCCAGTAAGCGGGGATCTTCTCGTCGTTCGTATAAGTCATGTAACGCGCACTGGTATAGGTTGTGTTGAAATTGAAAGTCGCGCGTTTCCAGGTATATGTGACGTTCGCCTTGTACATGAACTTCGGATAGTAGACCTGATGCTTTCCCTTGATACTGATATAGGCACCATTATAGGGCAGCCGTGAATCTTCGTATGTCGCATCGTTCCAGCTGAAACTGTTGGTGATGGCCAAACCCGGAAGAGGACGGATCGTTCCCGCGACATCCGCACCGTTCATCGTTTCACGACCAACATTCATGAAAGCGCTGTAGGTGTTACCCGTCGATCCACTCGTGATGGCAGCCAGTCGGTTGTAGTAATCCGTGTGATAGAAATCGGCGCTTCCAGAGAAGAAATGCGAGTTGAAACGATAGCCAACAACATAATTCCACGTCCGCTCTGGCCTTAACGTCTGCTTGTTCGCATTGAACACAGACTGGGCAGAGTCTGTGGAACTTCCCAGGCCACCCCATGGGTTTCCGCTGCTACTCTGCGCTCCGTAATCGTAGGCCCGCATGTTTTCAGCAATGTCAAAATAGATTTCATGCTGATTCAGGAAATGATAATCGAAATTGAAATGCGGCAGGAAGGCATTTGCCGCCGTCAGGCTGCCAGACGCCGGATGACTGTAATAGACGCCCCACTGTGACAACGTGTCTGTATTATCAATGCTCGTACCACCATGCGTCGTTTGCAGCAGAGATCTGAACCCGGCCGTCACCGTCATTTCAGGTAGAATGTGGTATGTGTCCTGGAGATAGAACTGGAAGGTATTGGTGTTGAAGGAATCTTCCCACCACTTCGTCCCGTTCTTGAAATTGGAAATGGAGGAATGCGGTGTATCCACACCGTCCTCATACATCTCCATCGGGTAATTAAAGCGGTCGTTCTCGTACCAGAGGCCTGTCTTGATATCGTTATGATGCCCGGCCTGAATATCGAAATTCTGTACAAACCCCAGTCGACGCACATCCGGATGCCCGGTTTCCATAGCCATCGGAACCTGTGAGGTCGGAGAAATCAGGAACGGGTTGGTCGCACTATAATCACCATTCGAGACATGAGCATATGCAATCGTCTTGGAATCCACATTCGGGAAAAGCTTAAAGTCTCCCGTAATAGCAGACATGTAATTCCGCTGTGTCTGGGTTCCGTCATAGGCGTAATCGCCAATTTCATCGTTGGACAGAATGCCTTCCAGATTGCTCGGAACACCGCCATTCTGGGCGTAAGTCGCATATTCCTTGGCCAGTTCGTAATTCGGCTTCAGATAGGTCGTGTTACGCCCCATCTTCTGCCACATGTTTTTTGTCAGGCTGAGGTAATTGTACTGCTCGAAATTTGAATAATCGAAGATGGCTGTAATCTTGCCGCGGTCCCCCACCGGCTGCACAAGCTTGAAATTGGCCTGCTGCTCCTGCTGGTCTCCATAGCCTTTCCACAGATCCTGTGCTGTGCGGGCATAGGCGACGTAAAACTTCGTCCCGCTTGCATTCAGCACCCCACTGTCAGCCCGCGCAAATGTGCGGAAACCATGATTACTGCCGAAGAGCTGGCTGATACGGCCGCCAGCCTTGTTCTCCGGATCACTGGATGTGAAAGTAATAGCGCCACCAAGGGTCTGTGCAGACGGTGTATCCAGAGCCCCTGCCCCTTGGGAGACTGTCATGCTCTCGATGTTTTCCTGAATTTCCATCTGGTCAACGCCGAGACCGTTCCAGTTATGGAACCCCTGCCCACCCATTGGAATACCATCGAGGGAAACGCCAATCTGCGTCTGGTTGAAGCCCCGCACATAGAGTGTGTTCGCAACAGTATCGAGACCAAAAGCATCATCTGAAGAAAAACTGACGCCCGGGGTCGTCTGGCCCAAAACCTGAAGCGGGCTTGTCCCGGCAACGAAATGGTCCAAGGTCTGCCGGCTGATAACTTCCACCGCACTATGCGGTCCAGTCCGATGCGCCCGAACAGTCACAGCTTCCGATCCCGATTTGACGGAAGCTCTAGGCCGGGATGCAGCAATCTTTGACTGAAAAGATGCTTTTTTTCCTGTGGTTGCGTGATGATGCCGGGCGTTTTGAGTAGCCGCACTGGCAGGGCCCGCAATCAGGCCAACCACAGCAACGCCGGACAGAAGAAACCGAGATGCTCGGGGCATGAGAAGTCCGTTTCATTGGATATCAGAGCCGGCATTGGAAAGTTTTTATTCTTAGTGTGTCAATTTTATATCGTATGATTTCTGACTCTAAAGGGTCATCAGTTGCAATTTCGCAACATGAGAATTCACCTCCGTTTGAGAAGCGACGCCAAGGCCGGCCAGAGTTCTGCCTGCTCCACAGCGCTCACCGTAAAGCGCAACATGGTGGACGGTGCCTGCGTGGATGAGAAAAGCGTCCCAGGCGCCAGCAGCATCCCAGCCTCAGACGCAGCGCGCGCCACCGCTTCTGAATCCTGCCCACAATCCGCCCAGACAAAAATTCCCGCCGGTGGCAGATACGGTACGTTCAGGCCACAGGCCGTCAGCGCATCAACACATTTCTGCCGGGCCTGATTGACCTTTTGCCGGAGCCTCAGCAGATGCCGCCCGTAATGCCCCTCCCTTAGCAGGCGCGTCATGACGTTCTCCCCGAGCTGCGGCGTGCAGAGACCAGCCAGAAGCTTGAGATCAATCAGACGGGCCACCAGATCCGGCCTCGCGGCCAGAACCCCGACCCTCAACCCGGCTGCCAGTGTCTTGGCATACCCGGTGACGAGAATGACGCGTTGCAGACGGTCCATGGAGGCGAGGCGAATGGCCGTGCCATCATGAAAATCCGCGTAAGTATCGTCTTCCAGAATCATGAAATCATGCTTCTCGGCGAGACGAAGCACGTCATGCGCGGCAGCGGCTCCTAACGTGTAGCCCGTCGGGTTATGGACCACACTGTTGATCAGAAACAGCTTCGGACGATGCTCCGTTGCCAGTCGCTCCAGAACCTCCAGATCCGGCCCTTCCCGCCGTCTCGGAACACTGATAATCCGGGCGCCATAAGCGGCAAGACGTCCAAAAATCAGAGGCCATCCGGGGTCTTCGACTAGAACCGTATCGCCGGGCTGAACCATTAACCGAAGCACAAGATCTATCGCGTGTGTCACACCCGCAGTAGTCATCAGATGATGATCCGGATGCGCAGCTACTCCTTGCGTGCCCAGCATGGTCGCGATGTGTTTGCGAAGTTGTGGGCTGCCCTGCGGATGACCGTAATGCAGAAGCCCCTCAACATCCGTACGGGCACTCGCCCGGATGGCACCCGCCACAAGATCTGCATCCAACCAATGCTGTGGCAAAACACCTGATGCCGCTGTGAGCTTTACGGACGTTCCGGTTCCAAACATTTCACGCAGGAGCCATGTCACATCCAGTCGGGACGGTTCAGACTGCTCCTGCACGGCAGCTTCTGCCACAACAGGGAGATCCACAGGTGGCCGTACAAAATATCCAGCTCCCGGCCGCGACAGGATCAGCCCCCGAGCCTGAAGACGTTCATAAGCCTCTATCACCGTATAGCGGCTCAACCCTGCGCTTTCTGCCATTTTACGGACCGACGGCAGGCGACTGCCCGGCCTGAGCATATGCGCGTCGATCCGCCCGGCCAGCTCGGCTTCAAGCTGTTCGACCAGAGTTCTGTCCGCCCCACGAACCGGCTTCCAGACAGGAAGAATTCCGGATGGAGCAACGGAAACTGGCATGGTCAAATCTCCGGTACAGTCTGAAAGAATACGACCAGATTGTACCGGTACTGTTCCGGTAGCAACTGTCATAGTGCGCAGGACGATCCCGTCTGCAACAGGAAATTCCGTCATGCCGACTTACTGGCAGGCTTTCGCGCCGCTCGTTCTCTTCACGTTTGTTGCCTCCGTAACGCCCGGACCGAACAACATGATGCTGGCCTCATCAGGGCTGACGCATGGATTTCGGAAAACCATTCCGCACATGCTCGGGGTGGCACTCGGCTTCGTCGTGATGGTGGTTCTGCTCGGGCTGGGTCTGGGAAGCCTGTTTGAACATGCGCCGTGGTTCTATGTGGCTCTGAAATATGCAAGTGCCGCCTACCTGCTCTGGCTGGCCTGGAAGATCGCCACGTCGTCTTCCGCACCAGAGGCCAACGGCAAGGGTCAGCCGATCACCTTTCTACAGGCCGTCGGCTTTCAGTGGGTCAACCCGAAAGCCTGGGTCATGGCTGTGGGGATCATTGCAGCTTATGTGCCCAAGGAAGGGTTCTTCTTTAATCTCGCCATTGCTGGTCTGATCTGTGGCCTCGTGAACTTTCCGTCCGTGGCGCTCTGGGCGGGTTTTGGCGCAGGCATGAGACGCTGGCTGCATCGCCCCCTGCTGCTGAAAAGCTTCAATTATACGATGGCCCTGCTTCTGGTAGCGTCCCTCTATCCGCTTGCGTTCGAAACAGCGTCACACTGACACTCAGGCCACCAGCGGATAATGGCAGGCCACGCGCCGCCCCTCTCCACAAGGCTGGAGACTGGGGCGGTCCGTCGCACATTTCGGCTGCGCAATGGGGCACCGTGTGTGGAAGCGACACCCTGACGGTGGATTGATCGGGCTGGGAACATCGCCCTTCAACGGCGGTGGCAACGGCCGGTCCGGGCGCGGAACAGCATCCAGAAGAGCCTTCGTGTAGGGATGTGCCGGGCAGTCCAGAACCGCTAGGCCGTCCCCTTCCTCCACGATGCTGCCCAGATACATGACCGCAATCCGGTCCGCCATCTGCCGGACGACAGACAGGTCATGGGAAATAAAGACGCACGCAACACCCAGCGATGCACGCAGGTCCCGGAATAAATTTACGATCTGCGCCTGAACCGAAACATCAAGTGCGGAGACAGGCTCGTCCGCCACCAAAAGATCCGGTCCTAGGACAAGCGCGCGGGCAATGTTCAAACGCTGACGTTGGCCACCGGAAAATTCGTGTGGGTACCGATCGGCCACCGAACGGGCCAAACCCACCTGATCCAGCAAGTCATCAACGCGGGCGCGAATGTTCTTGCGACCATGAATCCGGAGGGGTTCGGCGAGAGACTCCCCTAACGTTCTGCGAGGATTAAAGGCCGCCGAGGAGTCCTGAAAGACCATCTGCATCCGGGCACGCCACGGGCGCAATGCACGGTCTGACAGACCAGAAATCCGGTGTCCGTCAAACAGAACCTCGCCCGAAGTCGGATGGGTCAGACCAATCAGCGTACGTCCCAAAGACGACTTGCCACAGCCAGATTCCCCAACCAGTGCCAGCGCCTCCCCCCGGTGCACCTGAAGCGACACATCCGAAACAGCGTGCAGCACACGGCCACCGCCCAGTCTGTATTGTTTCTCCAGCGCGCGGGCTTCCAGAAGAACACTCATGCTGCGTACAGGACACACGCCACGCGCCGCCCTTCCTCTGTTTCGATCAATGCCGGACGGACTGCACAGTCTGGCCGCACAAAGCTACATCGCGGGGCAAACACACAGCCGGACGGTCGATTTTCCGGGGTGGGTGGCTGTCCGGGAATGGTTGGAAGCTGCTCAGGCCTTGGCCCTTCCAAGGGTGGGATGGCGGCTAGGAGAGCCTGCGTATAAGGATGCAGTGGACGGTCGAGAACATCCCGCACCGGACCACGCTCCACCACCAGCCCGGAATACATCACCGCAACATGCGTGCAGGCCTGCGCGACCACGCCCATGTCATGGGTAATCAGCATCACGCCTGCGCCCTCATCCCGGATTTCCCGCAAAAGCGTCAGGATCTGGGCCTGCACCGTCACATCGAGGGCCGTTGTGGGCTCATCTGCAATCAGCAAATCGGGAGAACAGGACAGTGCCATGGCAATCATCGCACGCTGCCGCAGCCCCCCTGAAAGCTGGTGGGGATAGCGCTTGGCCGCCATTGCCGGGTCGGGCACGCCCATTCGCCCCAGAAGCTGCACCGTCCGGGCGCGCGCTTCGTGTCGACTCAGAGGCTGATGCAGCCGAATCTGCTCATCAATCTGCGCCCCAATGGAGCGGACAGGCAGAAAAGCCGTCATGGTGTCCTGAAAGATCATGGCAATCCGGGCGCCACGCAGCTTGCGCATGGATTTGTCAGGCAGACCGACAAGATCCTGTCCGGCAAACACGATCTGACCAGACGCTCGAAGGCCGGGCAAAAGCCCCATGACGCTCATTGCCGTCAGACTTTTTCCGGAACCGGATTCCCCGACCACACCCAACGCCTCACCGGCCTGCACCTGAAAGGACACGCCTTCCAGAAGGCGTCGGCCATCCGGCAGATCCAGCTTCAGGTTCTGAATATCGAGCAAGGAATCAACGCCCATGTTGCCCCTCCCGAATACGCGGATCGAGCAACGCATAAATCCCGTCCACCAGCGCGTTCGCAATCACAACAAAGATCGCGGCGTACATGACCGTTGCCATGATGAGCGGCAGATCGAGTGTGGCAAGGGCCTGGTAGGTCAGCCGCCCCACGCCCGGCAGAGCAAACACAACCTCAGTCAGCAATGCTCCGCCGCCAAGAAGCTGTGCAAAATCCAGCCCGAAGAGCGACACATAGCTTAACCATGACAAACGCAGACCGTGCCAGAGCCAGACACGAACGGGTCCCGCCCCCTTGGCCCGAGCGGTTCGAATGGAGTCCTCACCCATGGCGGACAGCAGCTCCGAACGAAGAATGCGCGCGTATAATCCCATAAAAGACACAGCCAGCGTCAAAGATGGCAACAGCAGAGACCGCGCCCAGCCGAGCGGGTTTTCCGTGAGCGGCACATATCCCAATGGGGGCACCCAGCGGAACATCCAGGTGTCATGCCAGCGGCTCTGCGTGAACAGATTCACGACCTCGCCCAGCCAAAAGACCGGCATGGAAAGACCAACCAATCCCAGCACCATCAGAAACCGGTCCACCCAGCTATCACGCATTATAGCGGAGACAATTCCAATTCCCAGCGACCCTATGACCCAGAAAAACGCCGCCCAAAGCACAAGCGATAAGGTCACGGGAGCCGCAGAAGCCACTTCCGGCACAACCTGCTGTCCGTGATTGACGAAAGATGTCAGATCGCGGCTGACGAACAACTTCTCCATCATACGCATGTACTGAACGGGCAACGGCCGATCGAATCCATACTCCGCCCGCACGCGTTCCATGACCTGCGGGCTGGCTCCACGCCCGGCGATCCGTGCCGTCGGGTCTGCACCCGGCGTGGCGAAGAAGATGCAGAATACCAGAACGGAAATGCCGAAAATGACGAGAGCCATCTGGCCGATACGGGACAGGAGCGCAGCGATCATAGGCCGGCTCCCTTCAGGTCCAGATAATCGCGCAGGGCATTTCCGAGAACATTCAAGGCCAGCACGGTGATGACAATCGCAATACCCGGCGCAATCGCCACAATCGGGCGCGTATAGAGCAGCCCTTCGCCATCCTGAATCAGTGTTCCCCAGGAGGCCGATGGAGCCTGCACACCGAGCGACAGAAACGACAACGCCGATTCTGCCAGCAAACAGAGCGCCATGACCAGAGGTGCCAGAACAACCATGGACGGTGCCAGATTGGGCAGGATTTCACATCGGAGAATCCGAAAATCAGAGGCGCCCATACCGCGCGCGGCCGTCACGAACTCTGCCCGTGACAGACTCAGAACGCGGGCACGCAACGGCCGGGCGGCATAAGGCACATAGACCAGCGCAATAATGCCGATCGGAATCAGGAAACTGTCAGCCCCAAGCGTCACGAACCCAAGGTGAATTCCATGCCCGACCGTGACGACAGAAAGAGAAATGGCGAACAGATAAACCGGAATCGCCCAGAGAATATCCAGAAGCCGGGACAGTAGAATATCCACCCACCCCCCGAAATATCCCGCACAGATCCCGATAATACCCGACAGGCATAAGCACAGAAACGCCGCGGCAGACGCGATCAAAAGGGAACTTCGCCCCCCATAAAGAAGACGGGACGCCACATCCCGTCCTTGAGAATCCGCCCCCAGACTATAAGCACCCCCAGACCAATCCGGTCCCAGTGGGGTCAGACCAAGGTGAAGCGGATTGTCATTGGGTTGCATAAGGTCGAGCGTCTGCCCATGACGCATGGTCGTCCCGGCAACGTTGGAAGAAAACGGATCCACGCCAGCCATACGTGCATAAAGGGGCGCACACAGGCTGGCCAGAACGACAAACCCCAGTGCCACTATGGCGAAGACAACGTCCCTCTTCACCGAAAGGGCACGGACCATTCGCAAAAAACCGTTTTCCCCCACGCGCACTCCCATCCGATGAACTGTTCAGCATTCCGTTCTAGCTGACAGTTCAGGGAAGAGAAGAGCCGTGAGGGAAGAAACGTGAGGTATAAGTTTCAGATCGGCTTCAAAACAGTCCGGGCGTGCTGGGCAACACGTCGCCGCAGGGCAGAAAGATCCGCCACTGTTTCATTATGCAGCGCGCGAACGCTTTCATGGGCTGCATAGAACCGGCGTGCGCCCGTCGTGCTGACAAGAATGGCAACGCCAAGAAAAATACCGTTGATTTCGATAACCGTAGAACCAAGCATGATGTCGAACCTTCAGGTGCCCGACATGTCTGTGCTGTCGGGAAATTACGGAAATAGGGAAAGGGGTTTCCGGGCGGCGGAAACACGGCAGCACGATGGCTGCCAGCTACACATTCGACACATCATGGAGATGCCCTTCTTATGGAGGTCGATGACGCTCCCTCTTAGGCAGGAAAGGATCTGAGCGTCAATATACAACTTTTAACAATGAACATTTACGATGAAAATGTCTTATACAACATTTTTTTATAGTTGTTTTATTAAGAAATTCCAGCCTGCCCTTTTTCAAGTCCTGTGATACAGAAATGCCATGAACAAAAAGGTCGTGTCTTCCCCCGCTCCGTTTGAAGGTTATGCCGCTCCACGTGGCAGAGTTTACAACTCCTTTCTGGAAACTGTCGGGGGCACGCCGCTCGTCGCCCTCCCCCGTCTGACCGAGCAGGAAAAGCTGCACGGACGGCTGCTCCTCAAACTTGAATTTTTCAACCCACTCGGCTCTGTCAAAGACCGTATCGGCGTTGCCATGCTGCGGGATGCAGAAACACGGGGCCTCATTACACCAGGCCGCACCGTTCTTATTGAACCAACCTCCGGCAATACAGGCATTTCCCTTGCTTTTGCCGCCGTGGCGCTGGGCTACCGCCTGATCGTCACCATGCCGGAAAGTGCCTCTACCGAGCGTCGGAAGATGCTGCGCCTGATGGGTGCAACAACAGAGCTTACTCCCGCCAATGATGGCATGGCTGGCGCCATCCGCCGCGCGGAAGAACTGATGGAAACACTTCCGGACGCCTGGATGCCGAGCCAGTTCGAGAACGATGCCAACCCTGCTGTTCATGAGCAGACTACAGCGCTCGAAATCTGGAATGATACCGCCGGGCAGGTGGACATGGTTGTCGCCGGTCTTGGCACAGGTGGCACTGCGTCAGGCATTGCGCACGGGCTGAAGAAATTCAGCAAAGCCATCAAGGTCATTGGTGTGGAACCCCGGGAAAGTGCGGTTCTGCATGGCGACGAACCAGGCCCACATGGCATTCAGGGCATTGGACCCGGTTTCCAACCGGACACTCTGGATCTACGCGCGCTCGACAGCGTCATTGAAGTTTCGGAGCAGGAATCTCTGACAACGGCCCGGCTCTGCGCTGCTGTAGAAGGCATTCCCATTGGGATTTCTTCTGGGGCAGCCCTTTATGCAGGGATGTCGCTGGCCAAGAAGGCATCAAGCCGTGGCAAGACCATTGTGGTGATCGCGCCGTCCTTTGCGGAGCGTTATCTCTCGACACAGCTCTTCGACGGACTGTCTTAATAACATTATAATATAGTTATTTTATTTAATACTGATCTATGTTCGTTATTAATCCAGACATTCAATCCTGATCGGGAATCGTCTTCCGGTCAGGCTTCTGGAGATCACGGGCATGAATCTTTTTTCCGGCCGCGCTACCGCTCTGGACCTTACTGCAAGTGCTCGCGCGCTTTCTTTCCAGCGCTCTTCCGAAGAAACGGTTCTTGCCGCTGAATTTCACCGCATCAAAGAACACTTCACGCCGCTTCTCGTGCCCGGACTTTTCAATTCCGGCCCACATCACTGGCAGACCCGGTGGGAAAGCGCCTTTGGCCTCACGCGTCTGCACCAGACGGATTGGGAAAACCCGGAACCCGAAGATTGGGACGCAACACTGACGGCTGCAATCCAGCAGGCTGAAAAGCCCGTTCTTCTGATTGCACACAGTCTGGGGGCTGTTCTGACTTCCCGTTGGCTTGCACACCATGAGACATCCCGCATCGCGGGAGCATTTCTTGTGGCGCCCGCGGATATCGAACACACGGCACACCCGGAGGCTGCCCGAATCCGCGATTTCGCGCCCTTGCCAGAAGCCCCATCACCTGTTCCGATGGCCCTGATGGCCAGCCGGAATGATCCATGGCTTTCCAGCGACCGTGCTCGAACCCTTGCCAATCACTGGCACGCAGAGTTTACGGATGCAGGCCTCACCGGGCATGTCGGCAGCGATGACTTTCTGGGTCTTTGGAGCCACGGTGCAAAGACCCTTGTGTCCTTCGTTCAACGCCGCCTTCAGACGTCCTAGGAGCGCTTTGCTTCAGGCTTCCAGCGATTGAGAAGAAGGGAATTACTCACAACCGAGACCGAACTCATCGCCATGGCGGCCCCCGCGACAATCGGGTTCAACATTCCTAAAGCCGCCAAAGGCAGACCCAGAAGATTGTAGATGAACGCGAAGAAGAGATTCTGGCGGATCTTGGAAAGCGTCGCACGAGACAGGGAAATCGCATCCAGAACGCTCGTCAGTTCGCTTTTCATGAGCACGACATCCGCCGTATCAAGCGCAACAGCCGATCCAGCCCCAATTGCAAAACCAACATCCGCAGCAGCCAGCGCCGGCGCATCATTGACGCCATCCCCGACCATCCCGACAACTCGCCCCTCAGCCCGGTAGCGCGCCACGCCTTCCGCCTTATGCTGCGGCAGGACACCGGCCAGATAATCATCCACACCGACCTGCCGCGCCACAACTGAGGCGGTCCGCTCATTATCGCCCGTCAGCATGACAACCTTGATGTCACGCGCCTTGAGAGCCGCAACCGTCGAAGCGGCATCCGGGCGCAGATTGTCTCCCAGAGCCAGAATCCCCAGAAGCCGCCCGCCTGTCGCCACTGCAATAACCGTCTGTCCTTCGCTTTCCAAAGCATCTACAGGCAGGGTCGTCAGGTCATATCCGGCATCAGTGAGATAGCGAGGCGATCCAAGAAGCGCAGGCTCGCCTTCAAGCTGGGCTTCGACGCCAAGACCCAGAATGGCCTTGAACCCATCCACGCTCAGAACCGTCGCATGATGCGCCATTCCATAATCAACAATCGCGCGGGCAAGCGGATGTTCTGAGTTCTGTTCCAGAGACGTTGCCACAGCGAGAAGTCGATCCATGGAAACGCCAGATACCGGATGCAGACAGGTCACACTGGGTCGTCCCTGCGTAAGGGTCCCCGTCTTGTCGAGAATGATCGTCGACAGTTTTTCCGCACGTTCAAGTGCATCAGCATTCCGGAACAGAATCCCATTCTGCGCCCCACGGCCAGTTCCGACCATGATGGCTGTCGGGGTCGCAAGCCCCAGCGAGCAGGGACAGGCAATGACCAACACGGACACTGCTGAAACTAGACTCCACGTCGCAGACCCCGTCACAAGCCAGCCGATCAGGAACGTCACAACAGCAAACGCCACGACGGCCGGAACAAATATCCCGGACACACGATCCGCAAGCCGCTGCACATTGGCTTTCGACCCCTGCGCCTGCTCGACCATACGCACAATCCGCGCGAGTGCCGTATCAGACCCAACGCCTGTCGCTTTGACCTTCAGGACCCCATTTGCATTGATCGTGCCGCCAAAGACGTCACTTCCGGTCTGCTTCAGAGCAGGGACACTTTCACCGGTCAGCATAGCTTCGTTGACGTCCGAAGAACCGTCCAGAACGGTTCCATCCACCGGGATACTCTCACCGGGCCGGACGACAAAGACGTCCCCGACATGCATATCCGCCACGGCCCGATCAACCACAACGCCATCACGTTCTACATGCGCAGTCTGTGGCTGAAGCTGAAGCAGGCTTTCAATCCCTGCGCTCGTGCGCACCTTAGCGCGTGTTTCCATCAGCTTACCCAGCGAAATCAGGGTAATGATCGCGCCACTCGCTTCAAAATAGACCGGCTGATCCAGACGGAACAGGACGACAATCGCGCTAAACAGATACGCGATGCTTGTGCCGAGAACGACCAGCACATCCATATTCGCCGATCCGCCACGCACGGCATTCCAGGCCCGGCGATACAGATGCGCTCCGCAGACAAACTGCACCAGTGTGGCACTGGCAAACTGCACGGCCACCGGCACGATTTCCATCCGCCCCAGCAGCATCCCGAACATTTCAACGAAGAGCGGCAGAGCCAGAATAAACGTCAGCAGGAAGCGGTTACGCTCTTTCCGCCAGACGGCCTCACGCTTTGCTTTCGGATCTTCTCGCTGACAGTCATCAAGGCGCGTCGCACCGAAGCCAGCCTTCGTAATCTTACCCGCCAGATCTTCGGGCGTGACGATGCCGGGAATGTAGGTCACATGGGCACGTTCAGCCGCATAATTCACGCTTCCCTGCACGGAAGGCGTGCGGTTCAGCACTTTTTCGATCCGCGCGGCACAGGCCGCACAGGTCATGCCGGTAATCGCGAAATCCACACTCTGTTCTTCAACGGAGAACCCGGCTTTACGGACCGCAGCGACAACAGTCCCAACGTTTGCTTCCGGCCCATCCAGATCAACCTGAGCCCGCTCGGAAGCAAAGTTTACGGTCGCATGAACGCCGCTCTGCCGGTTCAGCACCTTTTCGATCCGGGCAGCGCAAGCTGCACATGTCATCCCGCCAACTGGGAAACTGACCGTTTGTGACATCTGAACATCTCCTGAGCTGGCGAGAGTCGCAAAACCGGGCGGCTCCGGAAAACGAAAGGGAATATACCCCCATATGGTATTATGAAAGAACCTGAATCGTCATACCTTGGGTAGAAAGAATGGCCTCGTGGTCATGAAAGCGCTTCAGGCCTGAATGATGTGCCACACTAATGAGGGTCACCTCCGGCAGAAGCGCAAGAAGGCGCGTATAAAGAAGCGCCTCATTGTCTTTATCGAGCGCCGATGTCGCTTCATCCAGAAAGAGCGTTGCGGGCCTTGCCAGAAAGACACGGGCAAATGCCAAACGCTGCTGTTCGCCGGGAGAAAGCACATCGCCCCATGCGGCGTCATGATCCAACTTTGACACCAGCGTTCCCAGATTGGCCGCTTCGAGAGCCGCCTCGCATGCACCCTGTTCATACCGATCAGACGTCGCAGGATAACTAAGGGCCTGCCGAAGCGTCCCCGTTGGAACATAACTTCGCTGCGGCAGGAACATGGCATCCCGCATGTTGAAGGAAACACTTCCGGACCCGCAGGTCCAAAGCCCCGCCAACGCCCGCAGAAGTGTACTTTTCCCGGCTCCGGACGCACCAGCAATCATCAAGCGCACGCCATTTGGGATGGTCAGATCTCCAATCGTCGCAATCCGCGATCCATCGGCGCGATCAAGAACCAGATTCCTGATCTCGATTTGCCCCTGCTCCACCGGTGTACGGACAATCCCACCTTCTGGGCGGCCCGTCACAACACGCTCGAATTCACTCAGACGTTGAAGGATGGAGCGTAGCGTGGCCAGATCCGTGTAGTTTTCGATGAACCATTGCAGGCTTCGGCGCACATTCATGAAGGCTGAATTGATCCGGGAGTATAGACCAAACGTCAACGCATGCGCCAACAGCTTCGGGATCAGCAAAGCCCACAGAACAATGTTGATCCCGCCCGTATAAAGCTCGACCACGGTATTGGCGCGCCATGTGTAGGCCATCACGCTGCGCCAGTTGGTGGCGATCCGATGCAGACATTCCGAAAGCCGGAAGTGTTCGGCGCCCTCACCGCCTTAAAAAGCAATCTGTTCCGAATTACGTCGCACATCCAGCAGAGCTGCACGCAGATCGGCATCATAATGCTGCTGGCGATAATTGGCACTGACGAGCGGGCCACCTGCTTTTTCCAGAACCAGAGAAATGAGCAGAATGGAAATTGTCGTCCCGAAAAACATGTAGCCCGGAATGACGATGTGCCAACCGTGCCAGACAAAGGACAACGTGCCACCAATCGTCCAGAGGACAACCGCAAACGATAGAAAGGTCGTCACCGCCTGAATGGCGTCCAGGCCCAGGCGCAACGTCCAGACTGACATTTGCGCCAGATCATCCGCGATACGCTGATCAGGGTTATCGGCCCGATTTTCTCCGTGCTCCAGATGATAATACGCATCATCGGACAGGTATTTTCGCAAATAAACCCGCGTATTCCACAGCCGCCAGCGCATGGAGAGAACCTGCGTCATATATTGCTGGATGACACGCATCCCCGCACTCAACCCCATCATCACGACATAAATGGGAATGAGCGCAATGCAGGCAGCAACTTTATACGCGAACATCGTATCGAAAAACGTCTGGTCCCATTTTCCGAACCAGACAGCGACCTGCACATCCAGAAACGACAGACCGATAATTCCCACCAGAAGTCCCAGTGCTTTCCAGCGATCTTCTGATCGCCAGTAGGGGAGGAGAACTTTCCAGTCCGAAAGGGAATGCGGGGGTGTCGGGTCTTCAGTACGTGCCACGAAGCGTTGCCATGAAACTGCGGGGAGCCGCTGGAAAATTGAGCTGCCAGACGCCACTGGCGCGCTCGTAATAATAGCGATTGGTCAGGTTATAGGCGTTGAGCTGAAGTTTCAGATGCTTGTTGAAGCGGTATCCGATAACGCTGTCGAGCGTCATATATCCGCCTTGAACCGTCGTCGCATAACTGCCGCGAAGATTGCTGTACGCATCCAGCCCAACCCCAAAACTCAGCCCTTTCAAGCGCCCCTGCTGTGCATTGTAATGCACCCAGGATTTGAACATGTGACGCGGTGAGAAAACGCCCCCGAAATCGGAAACTTTCGTGTTGGAAACCTTGGTATCCAGATATGTGTACCCGATGGACACATCGAGACCTGGCATGATCTGCCCATCAATCTGCGCTTCCCAGCCCTGCCGGCGAATGGGGCCAGTCGTGATATAGAAGCTCGTATGAGCCGGGTCCTGAACGGGTTGATTGACACTTTCCATCCGGAAAAGCGCAGTCGAAAAATTCAGGCGACCATGAAAATACTCGCCCTTAAAGCCAGTCTCGACTTGATTTCCCTGCTGGGGCGTCAGACCCTCCCCGTTGTAAGTCAGCCGCCCGACAGAGGGCGTGAAAATGCTGGCATAGCTGGCGTACCAGGAAAGGTTAGGCGTGATCTGATAGACCGTTCCCAGATAGGGCGTGAGCTGACCGTGAATATTGGCCGTCGTCTTCCATGGCCCTTCTAGGGAAGGGCTGGCATCCCGCGTCTTTTCGGAAAACCGCGACATACGCCCGCCAAGGATCAATGACAGGTGACGGATCACTTCAAGCCGGAGTTGTCCGTAGAAACCCCACTGATACGCGTTGTCATCCGTTCCTTCCGCACCATCGGCCGCATTGTAGGTAATGCTGCCAGCAGCCGGCTTCTTCACGACTGCCGTGTTGTTGATGCTGACATCGGAATACACTGCATCGGACGTGACCGCACCATAAGCCACATGCGTATCATAAGAATTGTAGTTAAAGCCCAGAAGCACATGATGCGTCCGGTGTAAAAGCCGGAAGCTGCCTGTTGTGTAAATATCAGCCGAGCGGGACGTATTCGTTCCACGATATGGAAAATTGCCGACATCTTCGTAGGTTAGCTTACCAGTCTGTGCATTGATCGGGGTCCAGGGCTCATTATAGAGCGTGTTGTAACTCTGGTCGTAGAAAGTCCCACGCGCTGTGACCGTCCAGTCACCCCAGAGCTTCTGCGTCAGAGACGCAATCGTCTGCTGGGTCATGTAATCACTATATCCCCAGGGCTGAGTCGGGTTCGCATCTCGGCCGCCATACCAGAGCGTTTGTGTCGTTGTGACAGGCAACCCGTAATACGGCGCATCAATATTCTGCTTCTGCGCCGTATGGGACACCAGAAACATGGTGGACGGCGTGATGTCCCATTCCAGAACGCCATAAGCCTGCCAGCTTCTATTATGGGCGTATTTGTAGAAGTAATCGTTATCCTGAAAGAGATCGGCCGTACGGAATCGCAGTGTTTTGGAGCGATTAAGCGGAACGGTCAGGTCCACATCCGCACGATAGTTATTGAAGCTTCCCACGGTGGCATTCCCACTCGCGGCAAAATCTTTTCCGGGTTTTTTCGTGACCTGATTGACCACGCCCCCAGCGCCACCGGCTCCTTGCAGCAGACCAGCAGACCCGCGCATGACTTCAATCCTGTCATACATCGAGAGATCAAAACTCGCGTTGTTCAGCGTTCCCGCCGCATTGGGCGTTCCATCAATCGACGTTGTGAGCTGATAGCCCCGTGAATAAAAATTGCTATTGGCCGTTGATCCCGGCAGCACGCGGATCCCGTTGATCTGACGCATGGCGTCCATCATCGTCAGCATGTTGGAATCTTCCATGCGCTGCTGTGTGATCACGGAAATCGAGTGCGGAATATCCTTTAGAGCAACAGGCGTTTTCCCCCAGGCTTCCACAGCCGGGGCGGTGTAGGACCGGGACGTCCCATAGACATGCAGATTTTCAGTGCTTCCATCCACGACGGAACCCTCATCACCGTTCAACGAGGGCGTGGGTGCCGAAGTCTGAGAGAGTGCAGTGGAGGCTACGGTCTTCCGGCACGTCTGCGCAATTTTGGCGCCCGTTCCCTGAACAGCATGGCAGCGGGACACTTTTTGACGGCTTTTTTCCCCCAGTTCTGAAGCGCGTACATCAGGGGCACCACCCATCATCAAGGTTCCGCAGATGAGGGCGGAGCTGGAAACGGAGAAAAAAGAGGAACGCCGAAAGGTGTTCGCGCCATGGTGCGTCATGAAACCTGCCCAGGAACTATAAGACTGCCGCATGATCTGTTTCACTTTAAGAATATTATTCTGCGGCATGACACCCGGCACTGGTTTCGCATATTGAGCCGGATGCTGTGTATCGTGTGCCCTCAGGAATGAGAAGGCAGGCGTACGCTATGGAACTGCATCAAAGCCTGTCTCTTCAATTGCTTCCCGCAAGATTGGCACTGCGGTGACGGCTGGATCATAGGCAATCGTGACCTGCCCTCCGTCCAGAACAACTGCCACAGCAGAGACACCCTCGAGACGTTCCAGTGCCTCGCGCAGACGCTTTGCACAGCCTTCACAGGACATTCCCTCAACTGTCAGATGTGCCGTCTGCGTCATGGCCCTGTTCACCTTCTTTCCAAAGATCCTTGGAATACCGCGATTCCCATATACCCCGTTTGGGTATCTTCTTTTCCCCTAATCAATTTGAGCGGGCATTTGAAATTAAAATCGCTAATGGAACGAATTAAAATTGCCGTACGTACCGGGGGTGTCTATCAGAGCAACCTTCCCGCCGTGCCAATGCCTACACCTCATTTGAAATCGCTCTTCCATTTATTCCCTGCCCCGGTATAGGATCGAGCCGCAAAGCAGACAGAAGAAATCCATCTGTCTGGAACAGGGATCTGAGATGCTCGGAGCGCATACCCGGAGATGGCTTGGCCTGATCGCCTGTCTGCTGATGCAGATCGGACTGATGGCTGGCGCATTCCCGCCACATGCTGCAACCCGAGTCAACGTCATGACCATGGATCACTGTGCATCCATGGCACAGCATGCTTCTGTCAGTTGTGCCCAGCATGACATGCAGGCCATGATGTCAGAGGCTTCGTCCCATCATCATGACAGTCACGGGCAAGGCTGCTGCCATATTCATGCGTCATCGGCAGAACCCGCTCTGGCGCTCGGACATCTGACGCCGCTTTCTACTCAGATCGCCATTTCCGGGCGTTTCGTTCAGACCGGCCATCCGTCCCTGTCTGGAACAGACTGGATTCCGACGCCCCCTCCCCCCAAATCGCAGCTGTCCTGAAACGTCCCGATCCGTAGGGGCTCGGGCCACGCGTGGTCCGAACACACTCCGGTTTTCCTGCCCCGTTTCCCGGTTTTCAGCACATGCACAGTTTTTCCAGCCACGCGCGCGGCCTGACGCGTCGTCGCTTCGTCACAAGCCTCGGTGCCGGCGCCTGCCTGAGCGCCCTGCCTCAACAGGCAAAAGCAGAAGGCCATGCGTCTTCCGGCTGCCTGCCCGCAATGCCGTCCAATACATGGGACTTGAAAGTCAGCCGAACGCATGTGTCTCTGGATGGAAAGTCCATGCATGCGCCCAGCATTGGCGGCACCGTCCCCGGCCCCATCCTGCGATGGAAACAGGGCGAGACTGTCACTCTGAACGTCCGGAATACGCTGGATGAAACAACATCCATTCACTGGCACGGCATCCGGGTACCATCTGAGATGGATGGTGTGCCCGGCCTGAGCTTTGCCGGCATCCCGCCCGGCGAAACCTTCACCTATCGCTTTCGCCTGCATCAGAGCGGCACATACTGGTATCATAGCCATTCCAACATGCAGGAAGCGATGGGCCTGTATGGCGCAATCGTCATTGACCCGATCCGGCCTGACCCAAATGCCTGTGACCGGGATTATGTCATCTTCCTGGGTGAATGGACCGATGTCATGCCCCATGACATCGTGAACAATCTCAAGATGCAGGATGACTATTACGTCTTCCGTCAGCGAACGGCTGCCTCCTTCCCAAAGGAAGCCCATGAAGCCGGAAGTGCCATGGCTGCCCTGAAAGACAGGCTCGCCTGGTCCCGGATGAACATGGCCGCGACCGATATCGCGGATGTCTCCGGTGCTATCTACACCTATACGCTCAACGGCCATGCCCCGGACATGAACTGGAACGGCCTGTTCCAGCCCGGCGAGCGCGTGCGTCTGCGGTTCATCAATGGCGCCACCATGACGCTGTTTGACGTCCGTATTCCGGGTCTCGAAATGCTTGTCGTTCAGGCGGACGGGAACGACGTGGAGCCGGTTCGGGTCGATGAATTCCGGATCGGGGTAGCTGAAACCTATGACGTCATCGTGCAGCCAAAGGAAGACCGCGCTTACACAATCTTTGCCCAAAGCGAGGACCGCACAGGCTTTGCCCGCGGAACACTGGCCCCTCGCATCGGCATGAGCGGCCTGATCCCGCCCATGGACCCCCGCCCCGTCCGCACCATGGTGGATATGGGCATGGGAGACATGAAGCCGGGGGAAAGCATGGATCACATGTCCATGTCCGGCATGGACATGAAGGGGATGGACCACATGCACATGGCAGGCATGGACATGGACCATATGGGGCACATGGCCATGCCGAAAATGGAAGTGGACGATCCGGGGCCACCTCCCCTCAACGTAGAGAGCCAGAACGTCGCCATGATACCCATGGACCGAACGGGCAGCCCAGGGGACGGACTGGAGAATAACGGCCGTCGTGTCCTGAACTATAAACAGCTTCGTGCCACACGGCCCGGCGCAGACCCGCGCCCACCCTCACGGGAAATCATCCTGCACCTGACCGGCAACATGGAGCGCTATATCTGGGGCTTTAACGGCCGAAAATTTTCTGAATCCGGGCCGATCAAACTGAAGAAGGGCGAACGTGTTCGCTTCACATTGATCAATGACACGATGATGGAACACCCGATCCATCTGCATGGTCTGTGGAGCGAACTGGAAAACGGGCAGGGAGACTATCGCCCCTACAAACACACCATCATTTCCCAGCCCGGCTCCCGCATGAGCTATCTTGTTACGGCAGATGTCCCCGGCATGTGGGCCTATCACTGCCATCTGCTGTATCACATGGATCTCGGCATGTTCCGCACCGTGGTGGTGTCATGAAGGCCGCGTTGGCAACAGCGCTATTCCTTGTGGGGACTGGGACAGCGCATGCGGAAGACAGCCCGCAATATCACGCCGCAGACGCTCCCGTTCCGGGCGCCGTCACGCATCTGGGCAACATCATGCCCGTCATGATGGACCAGAGCAGTTGGTTCCACGGCATTCTGGAGCAGGCCGAAGGGCGTTACGCGCCATCCGGAACCGATTTCCGCTGGGATGGCGAAGTCTGGTACGGCACGGATTACGACCGACTCTGGATCAAGTCCGAAGGGACCTTGGAAAAAGGGCGCCTGAGCGACGGCCAGCAGGACATTCTCTACAGCCGTGCCATCTCGACATACTGGAACCTTCAGGGCGGCGTGCGCGTCGATCTGGATGATGGTCCGACACGGACCTGGGGCGCCTTCGGTATTCAGGGGCTCGCCCTTTATCAGTCCGAGTTTCAGGCCACAGGCTATGTCAGCGATCGGGGACGGTTTGGCGCGCGCGTCGAGGGATCTTACGACTTTCTGCTGACCAACCGCCTCATCCTTCAGCCGCAGGCCGAATTTAACCTTTACACAAAGTCAGACCCGTCTCGACTGGCAGGCGCTGGCCTGTCGGACGTGGATGCCGGACTACGGCTTCGCTACGAACTCTGGCGCAAATTCGCCCCTTATGTGGGCGTCACCTATTCCGGTCGTCTGACGCAGGCTCGCAGGATTGCGCGCGATCAGGGCGAAAAAACCGGCGCTGTCCGTTTCAGCCTGGGCATCAGAAGCTGGTTTTAATGTTCACATCTCTCAGGAGTTTTCATCATGACAAAAACCCTTTCTGCTCTTGCAGTCCTGCTATTTGCAACCGCAGCCCATGCTGCCCCGGCACCAATGCCTAAGCAGCTCTCAACAACGCCGGTTGACCCGCTTGCAGGCCTGAACATGGATCAGCAGATGGAACTGTGCGATCGCCTTGAAACACTCAAAAAGGATAACAAACCACTCTCGCCGAAGATGCAGCAGCAGCTTAAAGCCTGTCAGAGCATGAGCATGGAGTCCGCACCCGAGGCGGCCCCCGACGCCACACAGGAGCGTTAAATCTTCTCTCAAAGAAGAAGAGGCGTCAGCGCATCATCCGGCGTACGACCTGCAAAAGCTCGTCAATCGCCTCTTCGCCCCCGTCCTCCTGCACGGCCTTTCTGACGCATCCATTGGCATGCGTGGACAGAATCTGGATGGACACACCATCCAGTGCAGACTTGATGGCCGAAATCTGAGTCAGAATATCCACACAGTAGCGGTCATCCTGAATCATGTTCAGAACGCCACCAACCTGTCCCTCAATTCGGCGAATATGGTTCAGCAGTGCCTTTTTTTGGGGCTGTTCGACGCGCTTTTCGCCAGATGTCTCAATAGTGGCACAGTGAGCACAGCCTTCTGTCGGAAATTCATCGTCGTTTGTTGTTACAATACTCATGGAACACAGCTCCTCTGCAGTCAGGCAGAAGCGTGCATAGCACCCCTGTGTTCCTTACGGCCATGCTGGAAAAGACAACGCGCCGGTGACTTCACATGGGACCCTCTCCTTTCCTATTGAAAAAATGGGAGAAAAAGCGCTCCGATCTTAAAAAGGAAGATGTGGATGCAATTAATTCTCATCTCTCTCTTCCCGCTTTTGCCCGATGAGCCTATCTAGAGTGCAGCCAGACGCTTCTGAAGGGCGCTGGTACGCACTGGGATATGAAGCTGATGTGGTATCTGGATACGCTCCCCAAGGGGAATTACGCCATTATTGATCGGGTTGAAGAGCGGACTGCGGCTGATCCGATCAGTGCGCGCCTGTGTGAACTTGGCTTTGTCCCTGGCGAAAGTGTCAAAATCGTCGCGACCGGGCCGGTCGGCGCAGATCCTATTGCTGTCACTCTCGGAACCTCCCGCTTTGCCCTTCGTAAAGGGGAAGCCGCCCGGATCGTTCTCCGACGACCCGTCTGACACGTACCATGGCCTCTCCGACACCGTCGCTTCCGGCAGACTCCACGCTGCACATCGCGTTGGTAGGAAATCCCAACTGCGGCAAGACTTCACTGTTCAACCAGTTAACTGGCAGCCGCCAGAAAGTCGCGAACTATGCGGGTGTGACGGTCGAACGGAAAGAAGGGTTCTTCTCCACCCCGCAAGGCCGTTCCGTCCGTGTTCTGGACCTTCCGGGAGCCTACAGCCTTTCCTCGACCAGCCCTGATGAAGATGTCACGCGAGATGTCTGCCTTGGTCGGCATCGTACGGAAACACGCCCCCAGCTTCTGATTGGCGTTGTCTCTGCGACCAATCTTCGTCTGCATCTCCGCTTCCTGCTGGAACTCCGCAGCCTCGGTGTTCCCATCATTGTTGCCCTCAACATGATGGACGAGGCCAAGCGCAGTGGGATGACCATCGATGTCGCAGGCCTTGAGCGCGATTTGGGTATGCCCATCGTGCCTGTCATCAGCCTGCACAAACAGGGCGTTCATCCACTCCTGGAAGCCCTGGATCGCCCTGTCCCGCCTCCGCCGGCTCCTTTGCCCGACGGAACGGATATTCATGCTGAGGTGCGGCGACTGATCCAGACCTACGTCACAGATCGCTCTGCCGGTCAGGAAAGGCTCGTTGATCGTCTTGACCGCTGGTTCCTGCATCCTGTCTGGGGGCCGGTCATTCTGCTCGTTGTCCTGTTCGTCATGTTCCAAACCGTTTTTGCATGGGCTCAGCCGCTCATGGACGCTTTGGAAGGCGGCATCACCATGTTGGGCGAACTACTCCTCAGGCCATTGCCTGATGGGGTTCTGAAAAGCCTTCTGGCCGATGGCGTCATTGCTGGTGCAGGCATGGTTATCGTTTTTCTGCCACAGATCCTGATCCTCTTCCTCTGGATTCTGGCGCTGGAGGAATCTGGCTACCTGCCCCGTGCCGCATTTCTACTTGACCGCCTGATGGCTCTTGCCGGGTTGAGCGGACGCTCTTTCATTCCCCTGCTGTCGAGCTTTGCCTGCGCCATTCCCGGCATTATGGCGGCCCGAACCATTCAGAACCCGCGTGACCGGCTGGTGACGATCCTGATCGCTCCATTGATGACATGTTCGGCACGTCTGCCGGTTTATACGCTTCTGATCGGAGCCTTCATTCCGCATAAAACAGTTCTGGGCGTCTTTGGACTTCAGGGACTGGTCCTGTTCGCGCTGTATGCCGTCGCCATTGTGAGCGGTGTGATCGCAGCCCGTATCATGACGCGTGGCGTCAAATCTGAAGAGCATCCGCTGCTTCTGGAACTGCCGCCCTACCGTCGCCCGAACCTGAAAAGTCTGGCGTTAGGGCTCTGGCAGCGCGCGGTCATGTTCCTGTCGCGCGTTGGAACAATCATCGTTTCGCTGAATGTTCTGCTCTGGGGACTGTCCAGCTTTCCGCTTCCCCCGCAAGGGGCTACGGGCGCAGCCATTGATTACAGTCTGGCTGGACGGATTGGCCATCTGATGCTGACAATTTTCGCCCCAATCGGTTTCAACTGGCAGATCTGCGTATCGCTCATTCCGGGCCTAGTGGCCCGTGAAGTTGCGGTGAGCGCGCTGGCGACCGTTTATGCTCTTGGCGTCAGCGAAGATGCAGCTCCCGAAAAGCTTCTTCCCCTCCTGTCCAGCCAATGGAGCATTGCAACTGCATTGTCGCTTCTGGCGTGGTATGTTTACGCACCCCAGTGCATTTCCACCCTGGCTGTCATGCGCCGGGAAACGCGATCGATGAAGATCGTTCTAGGTGCAACCGCCTATCTTTTCGGATTGGCATATTTCGCCGCATTCGTCGTTTACCATCTGACCAAAGCCATCACAGGAGAAGCCTGATGATCGAGACTGTCATTGCCGTGCTGCTGGTCTCTCTTGCAGCGCTTTACTGGTACACACGCCTTTTCCCGGCAGGGTGGGGAAAGCTGAAGCTTTCCATGGGCCTCCAAAGCCCAATCCCGGCCAAGGCACCGTCCAAAGGCTGTGATAACTGTTCTGCCTGTAGCGGAAAATCCGGCGGCTGCCACTGAAATCGAACCCTAGAACAGTCTTTGTACTTTTCTGGACAGACGCGATGCGCTCAGTGAACCGCCAGCGTGCCAAGTATGCCTTTTCATAGAAGCCGCAGCGCGAGAGCAGATAGCCAAATTCCGGCTATCTGCTTTATCGTAACCTCAGAAATCTGACTTTTCTTGGCTAGAAATAAATTTCTGGGATCTATCTCAGAGGTCCACCCGCAGTCGGCCACCAACCATTCGAGGCGTTCCCGGGATTCCAAAAATTCCGTTCAGTCCTGTCTGACGTGTCACATCATAATGACGGTCCAGAACGTTGTTCGCATAGGCTGAGACAGACCATTTTCCGCTTTTCGGCGCAAAGGTCAGACCGACATTCATCAGGAAATATGCGGGCATCCGGTAGAGGTTGTTCCCGGGAACATCGACCTGAGACCCGCGATAGCTGTAGTCGATGTAAGGCGTAAGCGTCCAATGTGCATCCAGCTTCGCCTTGTAGGAGGCCGATCCTTCCAGGGTCAGCTTGGGAATACCCATATCAACGCCAGCATAACTGCGATAAAGCGCCATCAGCTTGCCGGTCTTGACGTAGGTTGCCGCCACAGCGGTTGTATCAATTGCGCTGTAGTCCTCATAATTCCCGCGCTCATAACCAA
>Ga0157360_1000067_pt1 | contig 58375 bp, 49 predicted proteins | sample AttlaeALBM1_FD_111483 | JGI IMG/M metagenome (GOLD analysis project Ga0157360, IMG submission 111483) | Fungus gardens microbial communities from leaf cutter ant in Ribeirão Preto, State of São Paulo, Brazil - Atta laevigata ALBM1 | ecosystem: Host-associated > Fungi > Mycelium > Unclassified ...
CGGTTAGCAGGTACCAGTAGTTGCTGAAGCCTGCGAAGCCGTGAAGCGTCGGGTCCACGAGGTTGTAGTTCAGGAGGGAGTACCACAGGGTCATCCCCAGCGGGACAAGCGACCAGACCAGAAGAATCAGAACAGCCGGGGAAAGAAGCAGGAAACCTGCTCCCTTTCCCTTCTGTGCGGAGGCTCCCGCTGTGGGGCTATGTTCGACAACGGCCTGCATGGCATGGGAGCCTTATCTGGCGCGGCCGGACTGGCGCAGCGAACGGGTTACGGAAGACTGTGCGGATGCGAGAGCCTGATCGACTGTCATCTGGCCGGAGAGTGTGGCGGCCACCGTCTGGCCAACCTGTGTGCCCATGGCCTGGAACTCGGGAATGCCGACAAACTGCGCGCCCGTGTAGGGGCGAGGCTGGGCCGTCTGCCCGTTCGGATCGGCTGTCTTGATGGCGTTCAGCACGAAGGAGGCAAAGGGCGCGGCCTGCTGATATTCAGGCGTAGCATAGGTAGAAGCACGTGTTCCGGCAGGGACGGCAACCCATCCCTTACGGTCGGCAACCAGCTTTACGTATTCCTTGGATGTCGCCCATGTAATGAAGGTCTGGGCATCGGCACTCTGATGGGAACTGACCGGAACGGCGAGGCTCCAGGCCCACAGCCATGTCGGTCCTTTGCCATACGGGCCTTTGGGAGCGGGCGCAAAGCCAACCTTGTCGGCCACCTGAGACTGCTTTGGATCGAACAGCAGGCCTCCAGCAACGGTGGAATCAATCCAGATTCCGCAATGTCCGCTGGCAAACAAAGCCAGATTTTCGTTAAAACCGTTGGACGTCGCGCCTGGAGGGCCATCTTCCTTGAGGGCAGAAACATACCATGTGAGTGCCTTCTTCCAGGCATCAGACGTCAGCAGGGGCTTCCAGGACATGTCGAACCACTGTGCGCCATAGGTATTGGCCAGAGAGTCCACATAAGCCATGTTCTCGCCCCAACCTGGCTTGCCGCGCAAACAGATGCCATAGACCTGACCAGACTTGTCCGTGATCTTGTCAGAAAACTGACGGATCTGGTCGTAAGTCGGGTCCGCAGGCATCGTCAGACCGGCCTTCTGGAACAGGTCCTTGCGGTAATAGGTCATGACGCTCTCTGCGTAGAAGGGCAGGGCGTACAGCTTGCCGTCAGATGTCAGGGCATCACGCACGGACGGGAGAACGTCGTTCACGTCATAGGCGGCGTCCGGCTTGAGTTCCGTCAGCCAGCCCTGTTTGGCCCAGATAGGCACTTCGTAGTTGCCAATGGTCACGACGTCGAACTGACCGGTTTTCATGGCGATATCGGTCGTGACGCGCTGACGGAGAACGTTTTCCTCCAGCGTCACCCAGTTCAGGTGAATATCCGGATGGGCTTTCTCGAATTCCGAGGAAAGCTGTCGCATGACGATCATGTCGCCGTTGTTCACGGTGGCGATTGTCAGGGTGCCAGCAGCATGAGCTGAAGAGAGCACTGAACCGCTCAAGAGAAGAGTCAGTGCGCAGAGTGACTTTAGACGGGACATGAAACTCAGACCTTTCGAAAAAGGAAGCAGGATCAGTGGGAAGGGACAGGTTCGAGGACGTCCCGCATCTGCTGGCGCCATGCGAGTTGACTGTTCAGCATGTCATGACAGATGGAACGTTTGGCTGCGTGATAGGCGCCTGTTCGCTCATCAGGCAGGATTTCGGTTCCGGCATGGCTCATCCGGGCCATGGCGGTGCGAAGATCTGCGTATTCTCCGCTGGCGACGGCGCCAAGAATGGCTGCCCCCAGAAGGACTGAGTCCGGCTCTTCGGGCAGGAGAATGCGACAACCTGTTGCGTTGGCGTGCTCACGCAGGAAGACGTGGTTCTTGGTGCTGCCTCCTGTCGCAAGGATCGTGTCGATCCGGTACCCTTGGGCATTAAGCGCATCAATAATGTCTTTGGTGCCATAGGCGAGGCCTTGTAACGTCGCCAGATACAGCTTTGCCAGATCATCGCCACTGGCGGACAGGCTTAGCCCACTGATGATGCCCTTGAGGTCTGGGTCAGCGTGAGGCGAACGATTGCCGTGGAAATCCGGCAGCACATGCAGGTTCGCAGTGCTCGTTCCTGGAAGCTGGTCCTGCTCAAGAGCATCCGCACGATTGTTCAGCAGAGCGTAGATGTTCGTCCCTGACTGTTCTGCTTCCTGCTTGAGGGTAGGACCCGCCGCATGCTTGGAAATGACAAAGTCAATCAACGCGCCTGTTGCAGACTGACCAGCTTCATTAAGCCACATGTCAGGAACCATGGCGTTCCAGTATGGTCCCCAGACTCCCGGAACAAATCTGGCCTCTCTGGAGGCTGCCATATGACAGCTCGATGTGCCGCAGATGAGTGAAATTGAGCGCTCAAGTACATCATCCGAAAGCGCCCCGGCCGCGTCAATACCGAGGACGCCGATACCTCCAGCATGAGCATCAATAGCGGACACTCCGACAGGAATTCCCGGCTCAAGACTAAGCTCCGCAGCAGCCTGAACGCTCAGACCGTCTCCAGCAACACCACCAAGTGCACGAATGTCATTCCCGATCCGGGCATAGTTATTTTCTGTCAGCTCTTCGAGGCCAATGGCTTTGAAGTATGTGTCATCCCAGCGATCTTCATGGGCCAGATAGGTCCACTTACAGGCCGTAGAACACGCCGAGCGAGACAGAGACCCTGTGGCTCGCCAAGTCAGGAAATCCGGCAGATCGAAAAAATGGCCAGCTTTGGCGAAAATGTCCGGCAGGTTCCGTTTGAGCCAGAGAAGCTTTGGCGTCTCCATCTCCGGGGAGATTTTGCCTCCTACGTAACGCAGGACTTCGTAGCCACCTGCATTGATTTCGGCGGTCTCCTTCAGGGCACGATGATCAGCCCAAAGGATAACATCCTGCCCATCCGCACCTTCAGGGTCGACGGATAACGGACTGCCTTCTGGATCAAGGACAACAAGAGAGCAGGTTGCGTCGAAACCTATACCTACAATTCGATAAGGCTGGTCCAGCATGGAAAGCGCCGTTCGGGTTGCCGTGCAAACAGCCTCCCAGATATTGGCGGAAGACTGCTGGGCGTAATTGTCTGCAGGTGTCCATGTCCGGGTTGGCTGGACGGCAGAGGCCTTCTTTTCCCCCTCGAGGGTGAAGAGACCGGCCCGGGCGCTCCCTGTTCCAACATCAACTCCAAGAACCAGATCCATAAGGCCACACCCAGGTTGTATCGTGCAGATTGCGAGATTTCGGGAGAGCTATCTCTCCAGTGTCATTCCAAGCGTCCGTGACCAAAAATTGCCTCTGAGAACCATGGGCAACCTCAAAAAATCCCGATACCGCTATGTTATGTCACTTCCAAAGATAACGTATACTCCAGAATATATAACAGTGTTTATGTTACATATAGCTTGCCGGCTGTCCATAGCGCGAAATGGAATTCAGAAAGGAAAACGTACAGATCGCAAAAAGATGAATGCCACGGATGTTTTACGAGGACGCGGCGCTCAAACACCGCGTCCTCCATACATTACGCTATGCAGCGACAGGGACAGGCGCTTCTTCAGCCAGAAGGCGCTCAGCTTTAAGGTCGTTCCAGAACTCTTCCGGAATGTGATGGCTGAACCATGCCAGGTTTTGCGTGAGCTGACTGGTATTGCGGGTCCCGGCACAAAAAGATGAAATCGCCGGATGCGCTACGACAAACTGCAAGGCCGCTGCAGGTAATGGGACATGATGCCTTTTACAAACAGCCTCGATACGGGAAACCCGATCGAGAATATGCGAAGGGGCAGGGGCGTAATTATATTTGGCGCCCTTCACGGCACCCGTGGCAAGAATACCAGAATTAAAGCCGCCACCCACAAGCAACGTAACATTCCTTTGTTCACAAAGCGGCAGAAAATCCCGCAAGGCGTCTTGTTCAAGCAAGGTGTAACGACCTGCGAGAAGAAAGCAGTCGAAATCATGCTGTTGAAGAGCAGCGTGACAAACTTCCCATTCATTCACACCAACCCCTATAGCTTTAACGACGCCATCGGTACGCAACTTTTCCAGGGCTCGCCACGCACCATCCATTGCCTGTTTGAAAACTTCCGGCTGGTTTTGCCCATGCGTAAACCGGTCAATGTCATGGATGAACACCATGTCGATGCGCTCAAGGGCCAATCGCTGCAATGAATCTTCAAACGATCGCATGGTCCCATCATAGGTGTAGTCGAACGTCATGCGGTTGGGTGCTGCGTTGACCCAGGGAGCAAAATCGATTTCGGCGCGAGGCGCCGCGTGCAGTGTGCGACCAACTTTTGTGGCAACGACAAAGTCGTCCCGGTTTTTCCATCTGAGAGCCTGTCCCAGCCTGAGTTCAGCTAACCCATGACCATACATGGGTGACGTATCGTAAAGCCGGATACCTGCATCCCAGGCATGCTGTATCATCTGGGCGGCGTCTTCTTCGGACACTTCCTGCAGAAAATTTCCGAGGGGAGCAGTTCCAAAAGCGAAGGCTGTAACGCTAAAGTCGTTGCGGCCAAACTTGCGTGTTTCTGATGGCTTCATCGTCGATCCTCCCGATGGGGTTCTTTTCACGACATGGGACGAAATATGACGGAAAGGCCGCTGGCTTCACTTCTGTGACCAACGCAGGGGGCTTCCAAGAGTATGGATACTTACGCTCGATCCAAGAAAGGAGTGACGATGCCACGATAACTTTACAATCGTATCTGGTTACTTGACAAAACATTACCTGAAATGAGTCCCTCCTATCCCCAAATCTCGCAGAAACGATTGCTCAATTGGCCGCTTCCTGCCATGGAGGCGCCATGACGAAAAACAGGCACTTTGAAATTTTTCTCGCAACATCCCCCGGCCTTGAGGACATGCTCTGCGCCGAGGTGAAGCTGAAGGGGTTCCGCCAACCCAAAGCTGTGCCTGGTGGAGTGACGTTGCGAGGAGGATGGCCTGAAGTCTGGCGCGCAAATCTCTGGATCAGGGGGGCCAGCCGTGTTCTCGCTCGTGTCGGACAGTTCCGGGCGGAATATCTGAACCAGCTTGAGGTCCGGGCTAAGGAAGTCTCCTGGAAGGAACTCTTGCGGACGGATGTTCCATTTCGGGTTGAGGTTTCCTGCTCTACGTCCCGAATTTATCACAGCGGTGCTGCGGCTGAGCGCATTGCCAGAGCAATTACCGAGACACTGGGAGTTCCGAGATCCGAGACTGCGAATATCATCGTTCGCGCACGGATTGAGAACAATTTCTGCACGCTCAGTCTGGATACGTCTGGAGACCTTCTACACCGCCGCGGACATAAAGAAGCCGTCAACCGCGCTCCCATGCGAGAGACGATGGCGTCCCTGTTTCTAAGGAAATGCGGATATAATGGGCAGGAGCCTGTCCTCGACCCGATGTGTGGGTCTGGGACATTCGTTATCGAAGCCGCAGAAGTAGCAGCGCGGCTAAATCCAGGCCGGTCTCGACATTTTGCATTCGAGCATTTTGCCACGTTCGATCCGGAAGCTTGGGAACAGATGCGGGCGGTAAAAAGCCAGCGTGATCCGGAATTTCATTTTTATGGAAGTGATCGCGATGCAGGGGCGATCACCATGAGCCGCGCTAACGCTGAACGCGCCGGCGTCACATCCTATACAACCTTCAATCAGGCGACGGTAAGTGACATCCTGCCTCCGGCGGGGCCACCCGGTCTGGTGATCCTGAACGCTCCCTATGGAACGCGTATTGGTGACAAAAAGAAGCTTTCAGCCCTGTATCGGGCACTTGGGCAGCGGATGCTTGAGCTTTTTAAAGGTTGGCGCATAGGGATCATCACGACTGAAACGTCTCTTGCACAGGCTACGGGCCTGCCATTTCTACCCACTGGTGCGCCCATCCCTCATGGAGGGCTGAAGGTCTTTCTATTCCAGACAGATATTCTCAAGTAGTCAAGAAGTGGAGATCTCGGAAGTGTCTCGAATTTCGTTCTTTTAAGATTCATACAAAATGGGCGGAACTGTATTCCTGAAGGAAATATTCAACCCTTTCAATAAAGAGAGATGTAAAAGGATTTGAAATTCGGGACCGTGCAACAATAGAGACGGTCTGTGGGTGAATGCCATTCTCTCTTAACGTGAGAAATTTGAGTTTGCCCTCGGACTGTTCCTGAATGATGTCGAGTGGTGTCAGAAACGTCATATTTCCCGGAACAAGTGCCATTTGCCGCATAAGTTCGATGGAATTGGTTTCCAGAGACGGCGTCAGGGTTAGTCCGCGCGCGGTATACAGATCCTCCAGATGGGGGCGGATCGCCATACTGTCGTCTGCGACTATAAGCGGCCATGCGTTGCAGTCTTCAAGACTGATGGACTCCTGATGGGCGAGGGGGTGTTGGACACTCATCACAACACCCAAGGGCACACTTCTGGACGCTTGGACCACCAACCCATTTTCGGGTGGGATATCGAAGCCTATCCCAATATCAGCCTGCCCGTTCTTAACCGCTTCGACCAAATCATGCGTACCATAGGTACTGACATGGGTGCGGACATTCTGATGCGTATTATGGAAATCGGTGAGGGCCAGTGGAAGGAAGGTAGAAACAGGACCTACCATCGTGGCAATAGAGAATTCTCCGCGCTTCAATCCTTTCAGGTCTTCAAGAATCTGCCTTGTATGGTTCATGTTCTTCAGGGTTTCGCGAACATGCGCGAGCAGGATTTCACCTGAGGCCGTAAGAACGAGTTTTCTGGGCAGTCTCTGGAAGATTGGCGTGCCGAGATCCTGCTCCAACGTCAGGATCTGCCTATTGATAGCCGTGGACGCGACGTTCAGATGCTCGCCAGCTTTCCTTATCGAACCGCAACGGGCGACCGTATCCAGATAGGTTAGAAGTCGACTGTGCAGCATGACCGAACTCTCGCCCAAAAGATGCACGATAAGAACATTTTGCGGCACCATCAAGATTTTGTACCGACTTCGAACTGAGCCTACCTGTTTATGGGAAGTTCATTTTTCGCAAAGCTCGCGTGGCACAAAAGACACATTGCAGGTTCTTATGGTGCCATAGGAAAAAAATCCATCGCGACAAATATGCTTTTATATCTTCGGTTTTCCGATAAGTAATTGTTATAGATGTGTTTTTTAGAGATGACACAGATCTGATTTCGGAAGAGGATCGGATTGCAAAGCATTTCTGTAAGTGTGTAGAAAGATCCACAAGTGTGTCCGATTTCGCGAGTGATCTATTTTTGATGTCACTCCGAGGCAATTATTCGCCTTTTGAGGCAGTGGTCGATTATGTTACGACTTCGTTATGGGGAGGGTCTTCTGATCGGAGACCAGGTCCTGTGGGGGAACGTCGAGTGTCTTGCAGCAGGGGAAGCCAGCAGGTTATGTGTCCGTATCGATCTGAAAAGCAGTCGTCCAGGAAGGCCCTTTTTCTTGTAACGTGTCTGGCAGGTTTTGGTTCAGCATCTCTGGCTGCACCAGCACAGGCGGCGACCGGGGCCACTGCTGTAAAACACAAGTCTCACGCTCACGGTGTAGCGGCCCACAGCCAGAAGGCATCCCGCAATGCCGCCGCTACGCCTGTTCCAGAGCGTCCCAAGATGCGTCGGCCATCGTCGATCAATTCTACGGGTGACGAACACGTAACGGTTTCCACCTCCCGCCTGGCGCGGAGCCGCGGCGGCGGAATGATGCGTGTCGAAACGGCTCCCTACGCTATCCAGACGATCACAAAAGCGTTTATCGAAGCCAAGAGCCCAACCAGCACGGCGCTTGATCTCATCAAGAACCTGCCCAGTGTCAGCGTCTCTACGCCAGATACGTCAGGCATGCAGGGTGGTACCATCCAGAGTCGAAGCCTGACAGATGCCGATATGGCTCTGATGGTGGATGGCGCACCGGCGGCAAGCGCGTCCTATATGGCTGAGGATATCGATTCAGAAAACCTGGACAGCGTCAGCATGATGCCTGGGTCCTCGCCGATTGATCTGCCAGCGACATCTGCTGCGGCTGGCGTCATGAATGAAACATCTCATGACCCATCGCATACGTTCGGTGGCTTGGTTGATTTTTCATACGGCACAAACAATCTGTCGCGTGAATTTATCCGGCTTGAATCTGGTGAAATCGGAAACACAGGCGTTCGCAGCTATCTTTCCTTTTCCAACAGTCATGCCCGCTCCTGGATGGGAGCAGGCATCAACGAGCGACGCCATCTTGACTTCGGTATCCGTAAAGACTGGCAAAACGGATCTTATGCCAAGCTCTTTATGTCCTGGAATAATGAAGATTTCACAATCGACAATTATCCGACTGCTGCTGAGTTCTACAAATACAAGAGCACCGGACAGGGATACGGCCGCAAAGCTGGCTTTGACGCAATCGGAAACGATTATTGGAAGAACAATATCGATCACTGGAATCAGCTTTTCCTGAGTGCTCCTATTCACGTAGTCCTCACGAACAAGCTACAGTTCGACCTGCGCCCCTATTATAACTGGGGTCAAGGTTGGGACGGTAGCTCGGGTGACTTTGCTGACGGAACGACGACATACAAGTCCGGACAAACAATCGCAGCAGGGACGCCGCTAACAAGCTACTTCCAGGAAAACGGAGCTCTTGACGTCGGCGCGACGGCCAAGCTGGGTTATGACATCGACAAGCATAACCATATCGAGCTTGGATACTGGTACGAAAATCAGAACTATACCCAGCACTTCCCAGTCAGCGTGACGAAGGCTGACGGCTCAAATCCAAGCCCGAATGATGCGGCCTATCAGGTCTATTCTGGCGGAAGCCGCTCCTACTACGGTAACACGACCGGATACGAAATCCATTCCCTGTTCCTGCAGGATACCGCGAAGTATTTCCATGATAAGCTTCAGGTTGCTGGTGGGTTCAAATATGTCATGTCCAATGTCTGGTACATTACATATCCGGGCCACAGCCAGATGGGTCAAAACCTGACGGCGCCACTGCCTCATCTCTCCATCAGCTACCACTTTAATGAACATCACCAGGTGTATGTGAATGCAGAGGGTGATTTCCGTCAGCCATCTGCCTCGGCACTTGGAAACACGACTTATACCGGTACGCTTCCAAAAAATCAGTATTCCATCAAGGAAGAACTTGGTTACCGCTATAATGACAAGTACGTCATTGTTGATCTGGACCTGTTTAACTACAACATCACCAACCGCCTGCTGACGACCTATGTCGGTAACAATCAGACTGGCGTCGTTAATGCGGGCAACCAGACAGCACGTGGCTTTGACGCCATGTTCTCTACCCAGCCGATCTACGGTTTCAGCCCGTATGTATCGTTTGAGTATCTGAATGCCCGGATGGATAGCAATATTGCTGCCTCCGATGCTGATGGAAACCTGACAGCGTACAGAACCAAGGGAACACAAGCTCCTCTTTCACCACATGTCATGGCCAATTTTGGTCTGACTTATGTAAATCAGGGCTTCTTTGCTAACGCCACGGTTCATTATACTGGCCCACAGTCGGTTACTATTGCTGGTGACCAGCGTATTCCTGGCTACGTGACCGACACGCTGTCTCTTGGTTACCACTTCAAGCCTGTCTGGTATGCAAAATCACCCACGATCCGCTTGAACTTTACGAACCTGACAGGTTCGATTGTTCGGACAGGCGTTGCTGGCGTAGGTACAAATGCATCGGCAGTCCGCTTGATGAATGGAAATTTTGCTGCAGCTACGTCAGGCGCGCAGTTCTACGTTACCCCACGGTTCAGCATGACCGGAACGATTTCTACGGCGTTCTGATCAAAGCCTTTTGGTTCGATTTATACCCTCAGAAGCTCACCCGCTTCTGAGGGTTTTTTTTGTGTTTGGCAACGCCAGGTATGGAGCCGGATGAAGGTATATCTTTCATCATCTATGCGCTCTGGCTACTCAGCCTGTCGCTGTGCTGCTGAACCAACCGACACCATCTCTCATCATCGACTGCATCCGTAACCCTGACGCACTGGCGCACCTGAATGCTTTGTGAACAAATAGCACTCGCCAAAAACTGTTTCTTGATAAGCCCGGATAAAATCTTAGAGTGTCATACAAACTTAAAAAGGCCTAATACCAGACTGGGTATTAGGCCTTTTTAAGTTCAGATATAAATTGGAAAAATTTTACTTTCTCAAAGCCTTCACAAGATCTGATCCCGTTGCCACAAAACCATAGCATTGCCGGACGTTATAAATTGTAGCCTGCTCGCAAAATTCAGGAGACGTTGTTGCAGCGCAGTCATTCAGCAGAATACAGTCATATCCTAGGCAGCCTGCGTCAGTGAGGGTGCTGAGAACACACTGATCGCTGTTCACACCAGCAAAAAGCAGGGTATCCACGCGCAAGTTCCGCAGGATGCCTTCAAGCGGCGTATCCCAGAAGCCACTCATCCGGTATTTCGAGACATGAATGTCCTCAGCCTCGACGTCCAGTTCGTCGACGATGGCAGCATTCCAGCTTCCATCCTCAAGAACTTTCCTGTCCGCAGCACCAACCGGTGATCCAATTCCTTTATCTTCTCCTGCCGGATCATAAACATGCAGAACAGATGGTGGGAGATTGAGTTTATCCCGACGGTTTCCCCAGTTCAGCCAAACCACGGGCACGTCATGTTCGCGCAGGATAGGAAGGAGCGTCTGTAAGGGCTTGATCGGGCGGCGGGCCGCAGCAATATCCACACCAATGGATGCGAGCCAGCCATCTGAATGACAGAAGTCGTTCTGCATATCGATGACAATGATTGCCGTCCGAGCGAGATCGAAAGTCAGTGTCTGAGGCGCAGACGGAACACTAACAGGCTTGGGCTTACGTTCTGGTCGCAGCAGACTGATGGAATTCTCTGTTGCGCCCCAACTGTTGGCATAAGTACTGCCCAGACGTCTCATTGACTCCCTCCACAGAGGACGGCGAGGTCTTCAGCATCCAGCTTGACCGGGATGCCGCTCCGGATCAGGTCTCCAAATGCTTCGTCTGGTGTCATGACCGTCAGCGTATAAAGCTTGCTGGTGCCGGTATTCTCCAGAACATGTTCCGAGCCGGGTTTGACCAGAAGCGCATCGCCAGCTTTCAGTTCACAGCTTTTGCCGTCACACCAGGCGCGACCAGTACCCGACAGGACGAAGAACATTTCGTCAGCATCTGTATGGGTATTTGGAGGTGTAGCTCCTCCGGGTTCAAAGATTTCCACGACAGCGATGGAAGAATAATCCCCAGCTTTCCTGTCAAACAGGATGGCAAAGTAATTGCTTGAGTCCGGCGCAATCCGGAAGGCTTCCACACTATCGGGGCTGCATTTTGCAAAAGGCATGAGAGTTAGCTTTCCTGTTTGAGCCAAGGAAGAAGAAGATAGGTGCCGGAACCGCATTTCAGGTGAACTGTTGTGACCCGCTGCTGATCCAGCGTCGCTGTGATGGGGCTGCCGCCTGTGCCGGGATTGACTGGAAAGACCGGGAAGCAGGCGAGGGAGAGGGAAAGCCTGAGCCGTTCACCCTTTTGGAGGGTCAGGCATGTGCCGCGCATCGGAAGAAGGGTCTGACCGGGCTTAGCCAAGGCATAGCCTTCAGCAAGCGGGTGAACCTTTCCGTGCCTGTCCACACGAGACAGAGTGGCGTGGATATCGAAGCTCTCGTATTCGCTTTCGAACTCGAAACAGCCTGTAACAGTCCCTGCCAGAAGTCTGTCTGTCTCCTGCAGAGGTGTCGTAAAGGTCAGCACGTCTGACCGAGCGTCTGTCCGCGCCCGATCTACTGGGCCGCCAGGAAAGCCGAAGCTGCCGCCGCACGGCGCTGCAGGGCGCCATGGATCAAGAGTGAGGCTTTCAGACAAAGCGAGTGCATCATCCGGTACCGCAGGAGCCAAGGCACCATCTCGGGTATCAACGGCTGCACGGCCGTTACCAGACGGAAACGCTTGCGTATTCCCTTCCGGCAGGTCTTGCAGATCCTGCCACTGACACGCTCCCATATCGAAAAGACGAACAGGAGCGACCTGCTGCTCAGGTTCTGATTTCAGCCATTGATCAAAGAACCTGATCTGCTGCTGATCGATGTCCGTAATCGCATCGTCGCCCACATCCACATCCCCGATATGGCGGTCCCAGGGGAAATGAGCCCATGGTCCGACAATGAGCCGGGTCGGCATATGGGAGGAAAGCGCGCGATAGGCTTCGAGCGTTCCAGGAAGATGACTGTCATACCACCCACCGATGAGCAGGACCGCTGGAGCAAGTTCGGCGATATTGCTTAAGCGGCCAGCAGGTGAGATTTTGTCCCAGTAGGCATCACCGGGAGGCGTGTCCCGCCAGCGGGTGTAATGACTATACTTGGCCAGTAACGCGTCGTGGGCGGGAACGGTAGGCTGACGTCCGTTGAAGGACGTCCCGCGACTGGCAGCAAACAGGATCTGCTGTGCGTCGTAGTCTCCTTTGAGACGGGCAGTTTCGGCCGCGAGCTGTGTGGCCCATCCGATGTTCGCACGCATCGCGAAGGCGCCATTCTCGTAGGCCCAGTCCCGATCCAGTTGCCAGCCAATCATGGCTGGAGCAATCGCCTTCAGCGCCTCCGGTTTTTCGCCAGCTGCCAGTAGCTGATTGCTCCCCTGAAAGGAAAAGCCAAACATCCCAACGCGACCGTTGCTTCGAGGAAGCGAAGCGGCCCATGCGATCGTGTCAGCGCCATCTTCTGCTTCATGCTCAAAAAGAACGAACTCGCCGCCTGACGCCCCGCGACCACGGACATCCTGCATGACGACAATATAGCCATGCCGGGCATACCATTCAGGAGGCGCATAACAGAGTGACGTACCAATCTTGCGACCATACGCCTGACGCATGAGAAGAACAGGGAAGGGACCGTCTCCTTCCGGCTCCCAGATATCCGCCACGAGACGGATACCTTCCCGTGTCAGCATGGCTTCCGTACGACGCGGCTTGAGAGCAACCATTAGAGTTCCCCTCCAAGGGTTTCATAGGCTGGGAGTACAGTGTCGATGACGCACCCGGCTCGGAGAACCGTGCGGCCTGTCTGATTGCGGCTCATCCACTCATTCATGTTCCGGGCCGGGAAAATGATAAGATCGGCCAAGGCACCTTTCTCAAGACGGTGGTTGCGTCCCATCCAGTCTCCCGGACGGCTGGTGACGGACTGCACCCAGGGTCGGCTGTTATGGTCAAGTTGCCCAATGCGTGTGCCGCCCTGAAGGATTTCATGCATGTCGAAATCCCCATAGGCGTAGAAGGGGTCGCGCACATTGTCGCTTGCCAGCATGACCGGCACGCCTGCGGCATCCAGTTCCTGCAACAGTTTCACGCCCCGCCAGCGCGGGGTTCGGCCAGCAGTCCGATCCTGAAGATACATGTTGCAGAGGGGCAGGCTGACGATACCAATCCCGGCTTCGGCCAAAAGCGAGATGATACGCGTTTGATCCGCGTCATCCTGCACTGTCAGGCTGCAACAATGCCCGCACAGGATTTTCTGGCGAAAGCGATGCCTGAGTGCTGCCTGAGCAACCAGTTCAAGTGCGGTGCCACCTGTTTCGCCGTTTTCATCGACATGCAGGTCCAATTCCAGCCCGTACTCCGTCGCCAGACCAAACAGCACGTCCAACGCCTCTTCCGTCGTGTTGTGCTTCATCAGGACAGCACCGAGAACGCCACCTTCTGTCTCCGCGACACTCCGCACAATACCGTCCCGGTCTTCGCCCATATAACGTTCCGGCATGGTCAGGGACACGCCCTGAAGCGCGATTTTTCCAGCCCATTTCTTCTGTAGTCTGCGGAGAAGGGGCCAGACCCGGGCTCCATGAACACCGAAGGTATCCAAGTGGGTCCGGATCGCGCTTGTGCCATGGGCATAAGCACAGTTCAGACTGAACTCCATGCGGCGTTCTACATCCGCATCCGTCCAGTAAGCCTCCCGGTCTTGGGTCGTCGCCTGAAGCGCACCCATGAATGTTCCATCGGGATTGGGCGTCCGATCCCAAATGAAGGCTTTGTCCAGGTGGGTGTGACTATCGGCAAAGCAGGGCCAGACCATTTGGCCCTTCAGGTCGACGTTGCCGAAGGTATGGGGGAGTTGACCTGCCGGGACGATCTCCGCGATGTGTCCGTTTTCGAGCGCGATATCGCAGAGCCTGCTGCCTGCGAGTGCTGAAGGAAGCAGATCTTTCGGAATGCTCGCGTTCAGAAGGCCGGAAGGAGATTGGCCGACGGGAAAGGAAAGGTCATGAGCGGTGTCTCAGGGCGAAGCGTTGCAGGCTGGCGGCGGCGGCGTAAAGAACAAGGCCAGCGACGGTAATGAGGAACAGTGCCGCGAACATGCGCGGGATATCCATCTGAAAGCCCGACTGAAGGATCTGATAAGCCAGACCAGCTGAGTTGCCGCCCGTTCCCGCAACAAATTCGGCAACAATCGCGCCGACCAAGGAGAGTCCGGTGGCAATTCGCAGCCCCGCCATGAACATGGGAAGCGCGCTGGGAATGCGAAGGCGGCTCAGTGTCTGAAGGCGCGAAGCCTTGTGCATCTGGAAGTATGCAGCCAGATCAGGATCAACGCTCCGTAGCCCCTGGAGCGTGTTGGAAATGACCGGGAAGATCGCGACCAGAGCCGCACAGGCCGTCAAAGCCAGCGGCGTGTTGTGGATCAGGATGATGATCAAAGGAGCGATCGCCACAATTGGCGTGACCTGCATGATGACCACGTAAGGCATCAGGCAACGCTCGATGAGAGGACTCTGCACCAGAAGGAATGCGACGAGCACACCCCCTACAACAGCAGCGATCAAAGCCGCGAAAGTGATTTCCAGCGTGATAAGCAGGGCATGGAGCAAAGCCACGCCATCCAGCATCAATGCACGCCATATGGCTGATGGAGACGGCATCAGATAGGGCGGGATATGCCAGAAACGGCAGACCTCCTCCCAGATCCCGAGAATAATGATGCCAAGGGTGACAGGGGCCAGTAGCGAGAACGTGCGGGAGGACATCATGCGCGCATCTCCTGCTGGATCATGCTTTCCCGACTGGCATCCTCCAGAAGAATGGCCAACTCGCGGCTGATCCCCGCAAACTGATCCGACAGGCGGAACTCTTCATTGCGGAGGATGGACCGATCAATCTCATACTGGGCATGAATACGACCCGGCCGGGCGGCCATCACCATGACGCGGCTGGAGAGAAAAGCTGCTTCATGTAGAGCATGAGTCACGAACAGTGTTGTCAGGCCATCTTCGTAACAAAGCCGCGCCATTTCTTCGTCGAGACGATTGCGGGTGAATTCATCCAGAGCACCGAAGGGTTCGTCCATCAGGAGAAGGTCAGGTTCCGTGACAAGCGCCCGAGCGATGGACACACGCATTTTCATGCCGCCGGAAAGCTGGGCGGGATAATGCTCCGTGACGTGTCCAAGGCCTACGCGTTCCAGAGCGGCCAAAGCGCGCTTGTCCGCCGTGGCCCGGTCTACTTTTTCCAGATCGAGGGGAAGGCGGACATTTTTCGCGATGGTCGCCCAGGGCATCAGCGTAGCGTCCTGAAAAACGAACGCCATGCGGCGACCCTTGCGGCCGACATCGCCAAAGTTTCCACCCCACCAGTTCATTTTGCCACCCGATGGTGTGTGCAGATTGGCAATCAGCTTCAGAAGGGTGCTCTTGCCGCACCCCGATGGACCAATGAGCGTAACAAAGTCTCCTTTTTCGACTGTGAGATCGACGGGAGACAGTCCGCGGACGCCATTTGGGAAAACTTTTTCAATGCCAGTGAGGGAGAGGACAGCGCTGCTCATGCCGGTACCGTCGCCAGGCCATCGCGTACACAATCAAGCGTGTAGGCACTCTTCCATTGTGGACTATCCGGGACGAGCTGAGCTGCGAGCTGAATATCGTAAATGCGTTTCCAGCGTTCATCATTCATCGTCATGATGGGCGCTCCAGGTGCTCCAAGAGCCTTGATGTCTCGCAATTTCTGACGGGACCAGACGAGCTGATCGGCGCTCATGTCCGGATTGGCCTTACGGATGGCGGCATCGCCCTTGCTGGCATCTCCGAAGATGTAGCGCTTCCATCCTTCGCTGCTGGCGGCAATGAATTTCCGCAATTCCGGGCCACGCTCTTCGAGTGTCTTACGAGACACCATCAGGACGTTTCCGTAAGCCGCGTATCCAAGATCATCCAGAAGGAAGAAATTGAAGGGGATACCAGCCTTTTTCGCACCATAAGGCTCGGACGAAACGAAAGCCTGCATGGCCATCTGGGGATTGAAGGCGAAGGGCTGGAGATTATAGGTGTAGGGGTGAACCTGATCTTCGGTGAAGCCATAACGCTTCTTGAGCCATATCCAGAAACTGGCGCGGCCTTCTGAGCTGATCAGAATGGGATGGCCCTTGAGTTGGGCAATGTCGTGGATATCCGGGTGGGTCATCAAGCCGCCGACACCCTTTTGAAAGGTCGTTCCGATCGCCACAGCCGGGATACCCTGAATGGCGCAACGGATCGCTTCTTCGCCCTGCATGATGGCGATATCACACTGACCGGCCATCAGAAGCTGCGTCATATTCATCTGGGGGCCGCCCATCTGAATGGAGACATCCAGATCCTGCTGGGCGTACAGACCGTCCTCTGCTGCCTGATAGTAGCCGCCATGCTCTGCCTGAGCATACCAGTTAGTCAGGAGACTGAGCGGCTTCGTCGCAGCTTTGGCTCTTGTGGTAGGCAGGGAAGACAGAGCTCCCGCAGCCATGATGCCCTGAAGCATGCTGCGGCGGTTGAGCCTTGGTAATGTCATGCGCTGCCTCCCGACTTGATTTTTATAATCAGACCGTAACGGCTTTTTCATTCCGCTGTGAAGACTTATTCTGCTGCCAGACCGATACCTTTTTCACCTCTTTGCGCACGCAAAAAGGATGCACTCAGTCTCCCTGCTGCGTGAAAACACATACCCCCAGCATTGCCATGAAGAAACGGAACGCGGCTTCCTGCCCGTTCCAGACGTGGGATTGCCACATAGCAAACCATTCGCCACCGACAACAGAGAACCCGAAGAACCAGATCATGAAGCCCAGTGCAGTCGCGACAGGAACCAGCGCACGGGCAGAGCAAAATTCTTCAGCAGGCGCCTTGACGGCCCGTGCCATCTGCATCGCCGCGAAGGAGAAGAGGGCCCCAGTCAGGAATTCCGCCGCAATGATCAGAACATAAAAGATATGCCAGAGCACAGGAGAAGAGACGGCTCTCCACTTCAGCGCGTTGCCTGGAAATGTCGTATCCATAGACAGGACATGTCGGACAAACTCATAGTTTGATCCGTAATCCGTCATATTATTCACGGCAACCAGGAGTCCGAACACTCCAAGAGACGCGACCATAACGGTTTTGGATGCCCGACTCAGGAGAACAGCCCGAGTGGGGAGCGCGGGTGAAGAGGAGAGTGACATGCGTGGTCTTCCAAGGGGTTTTCAGGAACGCTAACGGAACGTCTGAGCAGTTTGTGCGCTTTTTTTTGCACTCCTATGATCGAAAATAGATGCTTTAAAAGTTGCAAAGTTCCTGTTTCTCCTATCTTTTCGTTCCGGGATAATATCATATCGGAACAGGAAATTTGTCGACCCGGCTCGACCGGGATGCGTCATTCCACACGACGAACAACGGAAGCCAAGCCCATGACAAGCAGCCCCGAGACGGTTTTCTGGCCCAAGAAATATTGGTGTGACATGATTTCCCGCCAGTTTCGCCATCTTCCGCCAGAAACAGTGGCGATTTTGCCGGTGGCTGCCGTTGAACAGCATGGCCCGCACCTACCAGTCTATGTGGATGCCTGCATCAACGAGATGCTGCTCGACAAGGCTCTGGAGGCTCTTCCGTCAACTGTTCCCGCAACCGCGCTTCCGATCCAGGCTGTCGGAAAAAGTGAAGAGCATGTGGCTTATCCCGGCACACTGACACTGAGCGCCCAGACCCTGACGCAGGTTTTGATCGAAATTGGCGAGAGTGTTGCGCGTTCGGGTGTGAAACGGCTGGTTCTTCTGAATTCCCATGGCGGTCAGCCGCAGATCCTTGATATTGTTGCAAGAACGCTGCGCCGGACGCATGGAATGTTTGTTGTTTGTGTGGGCTGGTCCCGGTTTGGCGTGCCGGATGGCATGTTCACAGCCGACGAGCGCCAGTACGGCATTCATGGCGGCGACATTGAAACGTCTCTAATGCTGCATCTTCGGCCCGACCTCGTGGATATGAGCCGCGCAGACAATTTCGAGCCCTGGCCGCAAAAGCTGGCCGAGACAGCAAAGTGGCTGGAAGCAGAAGGCCGCGTCGGCTTTGGTTGGCTGACCCATGACATTCATCCCTCTGGGGCTGCTGGCAATGCAGGCATTGCGACGGCAGAGAAGGGCGAAGCAGTTGCCAACCAATGGATCAAAGGCTTCCTTGAGCTTCTTGCAGAAATTGCAGAATACCCGCTCGACCGCATTCGCCCCATCACTGAGGATCTTGGCCGATGAGCGGTATCGATACCTTCCTCTCGCTACTCGATGACGTTCCTGTTCAGACGGTTCCAGCACTCGTAAAGCGTAAAAGCCGCGATTTCTACTGGTATAGCCCGGTTCTGAAGCGGCAACTTGATAGCTGTTTTGCCGATTGTATCGTGATGCCGCGCAATGAAGAGGATCTTCTCAAGATTGCCTCTGCGGCACGCGAAACGAAGACACGCTTGACCCCACGTGGAGGCGGCACCGGCAATTACGGCCAGGCTGTTCCGATGGAGGGTGGGGCCGTCGTTGAAATGACAGAGCTGAACAAGTTGCTCTGGGTCAAAGACGGCGTTGCACGCGTACAGGCCGGCATGAATATGCTGGATCTGGATCGGGCCTTGCAGGAGCAGGGATGGGAAGTCCGGATGTACCCGTCCACCAAGCGGACAGCCACGATTGGTGGCTTCATTGCGGGTGGTTCCGGCGGCATCGGGTCAGTTCGATGGGGCGGTCTGTCATCGCCTGGAAACGTTCTGGCCCTGCGCCTCATGACACTTGGTAAAGAGCCGGAAGTTGTAGAGCTCCGGGGCGAGGATGCCCGAAGCGTTCTGCATACTTACGGAACGACCGGGCTGATTACCGAGCTCGAAATCGGTGTGGAACCTGCTGTGAACTGGCAGGATATGGCCGTTTCGTTCGGTTCATTCGAGGAAGCGACTGTTTTCGCAAGAGACATCGCCTTGCAGAGCGGCATTCAGAAGAAGCTCGTCTCTGTTGTGGATGGCGACCTCCCGCCGTTTTTTGCCTCTGTGCGCGAACACGTCCCAGCGGGAGCTTCCCTCGTCATTCTCATGATTGCTCCGGCAGGAATAGAGACGGTAAAGCTTCTCACCACGAAGGCAGGCGGCCAGCTCTGTTATGAAGCCAACACGCGGGACATGGAAAACACGTCCGGCGCAACGCCGCTCTATGAACTGACGTGGAATCACACGACACTTCAGGTGTTGAAGAAAGACCGTGGATATACCTATCTCCAGTGCGGGTATCCGGCAGATGGCACACTCGACAAGGTTGCGGAAATCCGGGCACTTTTCCCTGATGAACTGATGATGCATCTGGAATTTTTCCCGATGGGTGGTCACGTCAGTTGTGCGGCTCTTCCGGTCATTCGCTTTACGGATGAAGACCGCCTCAATCACATCATTACAGAGCATGAAAAGCGTGGCGTGAACATCGCCAACCCTCATGTTGTGACGATCGAGGAGGGCGGCATGCATCGAGTGGCATCGCCGGATCTGGCGGCCATCAAGAAGCGTTATGATCCGATGCTTCTGCTCAACCCGGGCAAGATGCTCAGCGCCAAAACGCTGGAGCCTCAGGACTGAGACAGAGAGCCGGGAAGATGATCTTCCCGGCTTTTTTCATACCTGACGAGGCAAGGTCGGGAAGGTGAAGCTCAACCCCATACGGTCAAAGGCGCTCTTGGCTGTGTTAGCCAGCAGAGTGCACGTCGTGAGCGGACCGACACCGTCTGGAACCGCTGTAACGGCCGATGCGATGTGATCGACGGACTCAAGATCTACGTCCCCCACAACGCGTCCCTCTGCCGGGCAATAACTGATCCCGATATCAATCAGGATAGCTCCCGGCTTGATCCACGCACTGTTTACAAGTCTGGCCTTCCCAACGGCCGAGAACAGCACATCGGCGTTGCGGCAATGAGACGTGATATCCTGCGTATCAATATGAACCACGGAAACTGTCGCACCCTTATCCAGCAAACGCATAACCAATGGCCGACCAACAACTGCTGAACTTCCGATAATGACACAGTTCTTTCCGCGAAGATCTCCTTCGAGATATTCAGCTGCCATCAGCGCTCCGGTGGCAGTGCAGGGCTGAAATCCGGGAGTTCCAGCCGTCACTTTCCCGAGATTAAGCGGGTGAAGACAATCCACATCCTTTTCGGCGGGTATCGCAGCGAGAACCGCATTGCGTGAGATCCCTTCGGGCAGAGGAAAGAGCACCAGAATGCCGTCTATCCGCGGATTTACACCAAGCTCCCTAACCGTTTGGAACATGGCGTTTTTATCCTGTCCGGCGACGTCCACAGTTTCAATAGTGATGCCGCCATGCTCTCCTAGTGCCGCGATACGCCGGATATAGGCCTGTGGCCCGGCCTCTGAAGATCCCGTAATGACCGCGAGAGTTGGGTTGGTGCCCAAATGATTGCTAATCTGGGCTTTGAGCATCCCCAGATAATGTTCAGCCAGATCAGAGGTATGCAGAATAGTTGTCATATGCGGTCTCACAGGGCGCTGACGAGATACGTCGCGCATCGCTGAAGGTGAGGAACAAGAGAGTGCCGGATCTGGGCATCGTCGTAGCGGCTGGCCGGAAAAACAATACTGAGCGCGCCAGCAACCTCTCCATCAAGATTGAATGCGGGCACGCCGAGTGCCCGCAGATCGCTCTGCGGCGATATATCCTTGAGAGCAAAGCCCTGCGCTGTAATTTCCGTCAGATGACGCGTCAGTTCGTCATGCTCTGTGTCGGAAAGTTTGGAAGTTCTGAAAACCTGTTCCTGCACCGCTGAGGGCAGAAAGGCACATATGGCCTGGCCCGTCGCCGTTGTGGCTAAGGCCATACTGCTGCCAATGGTATGGCCCGCCATTTCTGCGACTTTGTCTGCGGGATTATGAAACACGTAGATCGCCTCCATCGCATCAAGAAGTGCGAGAGAGATCGATTCACCAAGCGCCAGGGATTCTGCCCGCAGGACCGGACCGACGAGATGCCCGATTGAACGGCTTTGCAGAAATCCAAGACCAAGCTTCAAAGCCCGCGCCGTCAAACGATACCGCTGCTCTACCCCTTTGACATAACCGAGAGATTCGAGCGTGCGAACCAGACGCCTCGTTGCGGCCCGCGTATGTCCGACTTTCCGGGCAATATCGGCAACAGTCATGTCCGTCTGACCGCCATCAAATGCCCTCAGAACTTCAAGGCCTTTGGCGAAAGTCAGGGAAATTTCCGTTTCAGGAATGGGTAGAGGCTGATCCATGGGAAGACGGTCCTTGGCAGAAAACCATGCATGATGTTGCGAATGTCATTGCAGGCTGAAAACGATTATGCCTAAAATAAATAAATCGAACAAGTGTTCGGATATCGAACCAAATGTTCCAGACTAAAGTCCCTGATCAGGAAGTGCCTTGTGAAAGTTCACGTCATTTTTGCCCATCCTCTGGAAGACAGCTTCAACGCTGCCCTGTTCAGACTGGTGACCCAGACACTGGAAGCGGAAGGGCACGAAGTCGATAGCTTGGACCTGTATCGGGACAATTTCGACCCCGTGCTCAGCCCGCAGGATCGCATCGAATATCATGACGTCACGATCAATCAGCACCGCGTGGCCGATTATGTGAAGCGCCTGCAAAGCACGGATGTACTGGTTCTGTGTCATCCGGTCTGGAACTTTGGCTGGCCCGCGATCATGAAGGGCTATTTTGATCGCGTGTTCCTGCCGGATGTGTCCTTCAAGCTGATTGACGGCAAACTCTCACCTGGCTTCACGAACATCAAGAAAGTCATGACCGTCACGACATATGGATGCTCCCGCCACAGGGCCTTTGTTCTGGGAGATCCACCGCGAAAGAACGGAACCCGCTTCCTGCGCGCCGTGATGAACCGTCGTGTTAGCGTGGATTATCTGGGACTTTACAACATGAACAACACGACACTGGATGCGCGTCGGAGCTTCATGAAAAAAGTGATCCGTAAGCTGAAAGCCATCTGAACCAGCTATTTGCAGGAGGACATGCTGTGACTGCTCGTTTCTTTGATCTGGAGGCTATCGGGCTGCGGCTCCTGGAAGACAGTCGTCACAGGGCAGTGGCACTCCGGACACAGGGCATCGTCCCTTGCCTCGCTCTTGTTGAGGTGGGAGACGATCCCCAGAGCGCAACCTATGTTACTCGCAAGATCGAAGACTGTAAGAAGGTTGGAATCGACGTGCAGAAGGTGGTTCTTCCACAGTCTGTCACGCAATCCGAGCTTTTGACGCAGGTCCAGATGCTGGATGCAGATAACACTGTTAGTGGTATTCTGGTGCAGCTTCCTCTTCCATCTCATCTGGATGAAGACGCGGTCATTCAGGCGATCAGCCCTCATAAAGACGTGGACGGGCTTCATCCCGTCAATCTGTTGTCCCTTACCACCACTGAGCCATCCATCATTCCCTGCACAGTAAGCGGCATTGACGCTCTACTCTCAAAGACAGGCCTCTCCCTTGATGGAGCGCGTGTTGCCATCCTTGGAAGGGGAAAGCTGGTTGGTCTGCCTGCCAGCCTCTTGCTCTCTGGGCAATCGCGCAATACAACCGTTACGGTATTGCATCGTAAAACTAAAAACCTGGGAAATATCCTGAAAAATTCCGATATCATTATAGCAGCTGCTGGCTCCGCCCATCTGGTTACACCGGATATGGTCGGGGCAGGGGCTGTTGTGATTGATGTCGGCATGAGCTGGCCGGAGGGCACGCTCTGTGGAGATGTTCACCCGGATGTTGCCGAAGTTGCAGGATGGATGACCCCCCCTGACCGAAGCTTTGGCGTCATGACCCGTATGATGCTTCTGAAAACCGTTCTGGATCTTGCTGAAAAGAAGGCCGCCACATGATCAGGTCGATCGGACAGGTTCGTGCAGATCTGATGACAGAAAGCTCGATCGAGCTTTTGCCGTCCCGCATTCTTGAACTCTCAGGGGTTTTGCCGGACCTTGATCGTGGCTCCCGGGTCTTTGTGACATGGCTGCCCGGCGTACCGTTCGCCGAGGTTCTCGCCGCTTGTGACCTGTTGAAACTCTGCGGGTATCTTCCGGTCCCACATGTTGCAGCTCGTTCGATAAGAGACACTGAGCATCTCCGGAACATCTGCGCCGCATTGATCGAACGCGACATTCCACGCATGCTTCTGATCGCGGGCGGGGCAGACAAACCGGCCGGGATTTTCACAGACACCGTTCAGGTTCTGGAAACGAAAATTCCTGCCCAGGCCGGGATTAGAACGGTCTATGTGGCAGGCCATCCAGAGGGGCACCCACAGGCCTCGGAAAAGCAGCTGGAACAGTATCTGCTCCGGAAACAGGAATTGGCCCGGGCGCAGGGTCTGAACATGCAGATTGTCACGCAGTTCTGCTTTGATGCAACGCCGGTTCTGGATTGGGAAAAGCGCCTTAGAGCCGCAGGGATAAGATTGCCAATCAATCTCGGCGTGTATGGCCTGACGACCCCCAAAACGCTGGTTCGTTACGGTTTGGCCTGCGGTGTTGGGCAATCCCTGCGCTTCATGCAGAAACAGCGCTGGAAACTGCATCGCTGGTTCACCCCCTGCAATCCGAAGGATCTGGTGGATGCGATCGCCGGATCCATTGCTGAAACCCCGGATACACTCTTCCACGGATTGCACTTTTATCCGTTTGGAGCCATCGCCCGTACGCTCGAATGGCGCCGTAACCTGTCCTGTTCAGGCACTGGAGAACCGTCATGATGCATCGACCCTTCGTTCTCACATCCATGGCAGCACTCCTCATACTGGGAGGATGTTCGGAGAGGGGAAACAAGGCCCCGGTGGCTCATGACGCGCAACGTAGCAGTGATCTCTACGGAGACGGCGGCGTCAGCGCGTTTTATCGTCCACAGACAGCCATTCCGTCGATGCCGGGCCAATTGATCCAACAGGAAGATATGGATCTGACAAAACTCCCCAAAGGCACCAGTCGCGGAATCAGGATCCTCTATTCCTCGACGAATGGTCTGGGGAGTGGCGGTCCAGTTGCTGTTTCCGGGCAGGTCCTGCTGCCACAAGGCAAAATGCCTGCAAACGGGTGGCCGGTTGTCGCCTGGGCGCATGGAACCACTGGCATTGCGGACGTCTGCGCTCCGTCCTGGCGGGGATATTCCAGTCGTGACAAGGCCTATCTGTCTCGCTGGCTTTCTGAGGGCTTTGCCGTAGTCGCCAGCGACTATCAGGGCCTCGGCACTTCAGGGCCACATCCTTATCTTTTGTATCGACCGGAAGGGTACAGCGTTCTGGATGGTCTGCGCGCATCTTTAAGCGGATTTCCGGGACAGATCAGGAACTGGATTGTTCTGGTTGGCCAGTCCCAGGGTTCCGGTGCAGCATTAGGCACAGCGTGGCTGGCTCCTTCTTACGCTCCAGACCTGAAAATCCATGGTGTCGTCGCGACCGGCCTCGTCACAGGCTTTGCGCCTTCGCCGACGGCCAAACATTCTCCCATCCCTGAAGTCTACACCGACGCGACGAAGATGGACTCTGCTTTTGCGATGCTGCGGGTGGAGGGATCGGATCAGTCTTTGCATCCCGAGACGGACAGCCAAACCGTCATGACCGATGGCGGGCGCAAGATGTCAGAAATTGCGCGCCATGCCTGTCTGCACACTCTTTTCGACAAAGCCGACGAGATGAAGGTGCAAAGCAATGTCTTGTTTAATGACAAGCTACCCGCTTTTGAGACCGGATATGACACCGCGTTCACCATCCCTGACGCCCGGATCAGTTTTCCCGTCTTCGCTGGTACCGGCTTGGCGGACGGTGAGGCGGGTGTGAATGGTCAGTACAATGCTGTGGCAGCGATGTGCGACGCCGGGACGCGTGTTCTGTGGAAGCGTTATCCGGGCGTAACGCATAATGGCGCCGTCAATGTCTCGCTGCAGGACTCTGTTCCTTTTGTGAAGAGCCTTCTGGCTGGGCGAAAGCCTCCACAAAACTGCTCCGCCGTAACAGTTCCTGGACCTATCGAAAAGCCATTACCAAACATTCCATGGAACAACTGAGAGCCTGAAAACGCCCTGTAGCCAGGCCGATGACTGGCTCTTTCTAGGATACGAGACCATGCAGACCACGGATGACAGATCAGGCTATCACCTCTTTCTCGTTCTGATAATTTACGTCTACTCGGCCGTATCCATGGCCGTCGTGGGGCTGGTGGTTCCGTTTATCAGCGCCATTGCGGAAGCAAGGCACGTCTCGCCAGGGCCAGTCGGAACGAGCCTGTCATTCTTCTCCGTTCCAGCAGCGTTCACATCGTTCCTTTTTGGAATGATCGTTGATCGCATCGGGGTAAAAAAAGCTTTCCCGATTTCCATTGGACTGACGCTGATCGGCGATACGCTTCTGCTGTCCACCACTACATTGTGGAGCCTTCGGACTGGTCTGATGCTTTGCGGATGCGGGTTTGCCTTCGCGACCGCAGGCTCTCCTGTTCTGTTTATGCGGTATCTGCCGGAGAAAAGCCGATCCCGTGCCCTGGCGTTCTGGTCCACCTTCGCTCCTGCAGGGTATTCTGCGGGATTGCTCCTCGCTATTCCGTTCCTTGCAGGCGGACGGTGGCAGGCAGCCTGTCTGTCCCATATGGTTCTGATGCTGATCATCCTGGCAGTCGGCATTCTGACTCTGGCCAGACTGAAAGAGTCATTAACGGCGGAAATTTCTTCCGGCCCCGTTAAAAAACTTTCGCCTTGGCTGGTGACGGCACTTGGCCTCTCGGTCACGCTCCCGAATGGTATTGCCTATGGGACAAGCCTGATTGCGCCCTCCTATCTGGCACGTGTGCATCATGTCAGCCTGGCAGCGTCTGCTGCTGAAGTGGCAATCGTGAAAATCGTCGTGATGATGGCTGGAGGTCTGATCGTCAGTCTTTGTGTGGGTACGGAACGTCGCTCCCGCGTCATGTTCTGCGTCATGGCGGCGATCGGCATGGCCGCGCAATGGATGCTGCTTTTCCCGGGCAGCACGATGGTTGTGGCCTCACTCGGACTGTTCCTCTGGACTTTCGCCTATAGCGGCCTGAGTGGAGCAGGGATGTCCCTGCTACCCGTCGTTGCGACAGACCGGAAAACCCGTGGCGCAGTCGCAGGCACAGTCGGGCAGTTCATTTCTGTTTCGGCCGTCCTGATGCCTTATCTTTACTTTTCCACCACGCTCTGGACCAGCTACGCCCTGTTTGCATTCTGCGCCCTGAGCATGGGCTGCCTGACCATTTTTCAGGTCAGGCAGCATCGCGTCGTAGCCTGACGTTCCGCCGTGTTATGAAGACTTGGTTTTTTGCAACGCCGCGAAATTGGCCTGAAGACGTTCAAGAAGATAATTCTGGGCCGAGATGGCCGCATATTTCTTGTCCGGCCCCTGAATAATCGCATCGCGATTGGCCTGACAGAAAAACGGGATGGACAGCCGTTCTCCAAGATACTCACCGGGTTTCGGCATCCGCACACGGTGCAGGGTGGAGAGGAGTTTGTCATCACTCCAGCGCATCAGCATGTCACCAATATTGCAGGTCACGTAACCGGTGGCTGGCTCAACGTCTGTCCACGCCCCACTATCAACATCCTTACCCGGGCAGACCTGCAATCCGCCTTCACCGGCACGTTGATGCAGCAGGGTCAGGCAGTCAAAATCTGAGTGTGCCCCGGCACGCCAGTTTTCAAAGTCTGCGGGTTTGGCATTTTCCATGCTCATGTAGTGGATGAGGCGCAGGGTACACTGATAATCCGGCGAAGACGGCTCATGTCGCGATGTGAAAAAATCCTCATCGAAGCCGAGCTTCATCGCAAAACACGACAGGATTTTCATTCCCAGCAGCCAGTTCTGATGTTCGAACTGCGTGAGAAATCCTTGAAAACCCGCAATATCCACGTCCTGTGGCCACAACCCCGTCATACGCGGAAGAGTGATCTGGAAGGACTCTTTATGGTCGGGTGTCCCAGTTGATGGCCTGACCTGCTCCCGAAATTCCCAACCCGCATTGGTGCCTGGCTTCAACGGAAGAGTTGCTTTTGTCTCTGTCGGAAGAGCAAAAAACTGCTCGGCCAGAGAAAATGCACGGTCAATATCATCCTGCGGAATCCCATGATTATAGACCTGGAAAAAGCCAATTTCAGTCGCAGCCGACCATAGAGCGTCGGCGATTTCCTTCTTACGCTCTTCGAATGACGACAAATCAATTCTGGGAATGTCTCTAACGATACTGGTTCCAGCTCCGCCAATGCGACGCTCGGTCTCAATTTCGCTCATGGATGTCGTGGCTGAGGTGCTCATCTGCTCAGTCTCTCCTTATGCCTGACGAAAGACAACAGGAACCACGCGTACAATGGATGGGGGACAAACGGGGGTAGCTCCGAACATATTCCTCCATCCAAGCCTGTTGCGCAGACCTGCTGGAGCAATGCCCAAAATCTTCTTGGAGATCCCGACCGCTTATACTCGTTCGGAATTCAAATCATATCAAAGCATGAGCTGTCAATTCCAAAATGTCGTCGTCAAAACAGCATCAGATCAATCGCAAATAGAGACTTCCGGAAAAATCATTTCGGTTCATAAACTGTGCGCACAAAGAAATGGGAGAATGTCCCCTTATGTCCAGAATCATGCTTGGTCGTCGCCAGTCTCTACTTGGCTTGACCGCCGGCCTTGGCACGCTTTCCATGCCCTTTATCCGAACCGCACGTGCTGCCAGTATTCCTGTCAAGCTTGTCACCTCATGGTACGCACAGGCAGAATTCGGTGGTTTTTATCAGGCGCTTGCCAAAGGGTATTATGAGCGGGAAGGGCTGGACGTCACAATCGAGGCAGCCAGCCCGCAAATGAATGTCCCACAGCTCCTTGCTGCAGGACGAGCCGACTTCATCACCGGATATGATTTCCAGCTTCTCTCTGCTGTTGCCTCCGGCATTCCTCTCGTTGCTGTGGCGAGTACGTTCCAACATGATCAACAAGGGCTGATGACACACGCGGGAGTTACTGATCTTCAGCAGCTTAAAAATCATCCAATCCTGATTGCATCATCTTCACATGCGACATTCTGGCCATGGCTCAGGAAACGCTTTGGTTATACGGAAGAGCAGGCGAGGCCTTATTCCTTCAACCTCCAACCTTTCTTCTTCGACAAGAGCATGGCCGTACAGGCTTACGCGTCATCCGAGCTCTGGGATGCGAAATTGAAAGGAATGCCGGTCGAGTTCTTCCTGTTCAAGGATCTGGGATACCCGCCTTATGGCGCCCCGATGGTCACCACTCAGCAGATGGTGAAGACAGACAAAGACAAGGTGAACAGCTTCGTAAAGGCGTCTCTGCTGGGCTGGAACGACTATTTTCAGGACCCCACTCCAGGAAATACGTTGATCCTGAAAGCCAATCCGAACATGACACCTGAACACCTGACATTTGGTTACGAAGGACTGAAGAAAGCAGATGTCCTTCTCTCGGACGATGTCCGGACAAAAGGACTGGGCGCGATGACGACTGCCCGATGGCAGGCTACGCGGGATTTTATGGTCAGTCAAAACCTTCTCCCAGCCGATGCAGACTGGAAGAGCGCCTTCACAACAGAATTTGTAGACAACCTCCGGATCATGCCCACATGACGCTCCTTATCCACAATACCTGCGGTATTCTGACAGGCCTGAAAGGTGAAGCTGCCAGAAGAACGGGAAGTCTTCGCATTCGTGACGGGAAAATTATCGAAATTGGCGATCTGTCTCCACGGGACGGAGAAACAGTGCTTGATGCGAAAGGCGGCGTTGTCTCGCCCGGCCTGATCAGCACGCATCACCATCTGTTCCAAAGTGTTCTCAAGGCGGTCCCGACTGCCATCAATAAGCCGCTTGAGCCGTGGCTGCGCCTTGTTCCCAACACCTACTGGAGCCGCATTGACGAACGGGCATTGAATGTTGCTGCACGGGTCGGGATGGTGGAGCTGCTTCTGTCAGGCTGTACGACTGTTGCGGATCATCACTACCTGTTTGCAGACATGTACGCTTATGACCCCGCTTCTGTTCTATTCGAGGCTGCCGATGATCTGGGCATTCGCTACGTTCTGGCGCGAGGAGGAACAACACGGGCCAGAAAATTCGATACGGACGAGGTTATTCCTGCCCAGACCGAAACTTTGGATGTCATGCTCAAGCGCGTCGATGCGCTTGTCAGCCGATATCATCAGTCCGGGCCGAACGCGAAACGCCGGATTGCTCTGGCACCCAATACGCCCACATGGGGCGTCACGCCTGATGAACTACGCCAAATGGCCGTGGCGGCACGAAGCATGGGTATTCCACTCCATTCGCACCTGTCGGAGACTGATAATTACGTCAGGTTCTGCCTGGAAACGTACAATATGCGGCCCATTCAGTTCGTAGCAGAGCATGGTTGGGTCGGAGACGACGTGTGGTTCGCACATCTGGTCCATCTGGATGAAAGCGAACTCAGGCTACTCGCCCAGACGGGCACTGGCATGGCGCATTGCCCGCAGAGCAACTGTCGACTTGGTTCAGGAATTGCGCCCGCACCTGCTCTGGATGCCTTGGGAGGACGCGTCTCTTTGGCCGTCGATGGGGCAGCGTCCAATGAAGCGTGTGACATGAGTGCAGAAATGCACTGTGCCTGGATGGTCCATCGCGCGGTTCAGGGAGCAGGGGCTGTAACGGCCGAGGATGTCATGAGATGGTCCACGTCTGAAGGGGCCGCCATTCTGGGACTTCCAGATGTGGGTCGGATAGAAGTCGGAGCAACGGCAGATCTGGTCATCCATAGTCTGGATGCACCACGATGTGCGGGGATGCATGATCCGCTGATTGCACCGGTTGTCTCTGGAGCCACAACCGTCCGGCACGTCCTGATGGATGGGAAGCCCGTTGTTGTAGATGGAATGATTCCGGGACTGGATCTCGAGGCACTTCTGGCGGAGGCAAGAAGCGTTGTGGGATGCCTCGCAGTTTCGTGACGGGAACCAATGCAGGGCATGACCTATGGCTGAAGCCCGTTTTCTGGTATTCGTGCCGTTCTATTTTGAATTCCCAGCTGTCTTCCCAGAAAAGGAAATTCCATGCTGACCTGCGTTGGCTATGCCGCTTCCAGCCCGACGTCACCGCTGACGCCATTTGCTTTTGAACGCCGTGACTGCGGCCCACTGGATGTTCAGATTGACATCACGCATTGCGGGGTCTGCCATTCGGACATTCATACGGCCCGAAGCGAGTGGGGCCCTGCCTCATATCCGGTCGTTCCGGGCCACGAAATCGTCGGGCGTGTCAGCGCCGTGGGGCATGACGTCACCCGCTTCAAGGCGGGGGATCTGGTCGGTGTGGGCTGCATGGTTGATTCATGCCGGTCCTGTGCATCCTGCGAGGCGGGGCTGGAGCAGTATTGCGATGCCGGCCCAACCTGGACCTATAACAGCCCTGACACGTCATTCCCCGTAGAAGGCGCCCACACACATGGCGGTTATTCCCGTGCCGTTGTCGTGGATGAGGGATTTGTTCTTCGCATTCCCGAAAATCTGGACCCAGCCGCTGCGGCACCTCTGCTCTGTGCGGGCATTACAACCTGGTCTCCGCTGGCGCACTGGAAGATCGGCGTAGGGCATAAAGTTGGCGTCGTGGGGCTCGGCGGGCTTGGGCATATGGCCGTCAAATTTGCCGTAGCGCTGGGTGCGGAAGTGACGCTGTTCACGACGTCTCCCGGCAAAATCGAAGACGGCAAGCGTCTGGGGGCGCACCGGGTTGTCATCTCCCGTGATGCCGATGCCATGGCAGCAGAAGCGAACCGGTTTGACTTCATTCTGGATGCCGTCTCCGCCGATCATGACATCAATGCCTATCTCGCGCTCCTGAAACAGGATGGTCACATGGTGCTGGTCGGGCTTCCGGAAAAGCCGATGTCCATCGGGGCTTTCAGCCTCGTTGCCAAGCGCCGCAGCCTTGCAGGATCGGCCATTGGTGGCATCCAGGAGACGCAGGAGATGCTAGATTTCTGCGGCAAACATAACATCACCAGCGATATTGAAGTCATTCGCATGGATGAAATCAATGAAGCCTATAACCGTGTGCTTCGCTCCGATGTGAAGTATCGGTTTGTCATCGACATGGCCTCCATGCCAGCAACACTCGAAGGCTGATATCGTTTTGCGAAGCAGATAATTTCCAGTCTGTTTCGCAGAAAACGAACTCTATGAGTGTAAAGACTGATCCTGTGGTGAAAAGGCACGATCTCGGCATGGATCACCACATAGCGACCTGTCGTGCCGAACTGGTTGCCGTTCTGACGACATTGCGGAACGGCATGCCAGAAGTTCTGACTCTTCAGGACGGCCGTTGCCTGCCAGCCGGGCCTCTGGAAACCGAGCACACGTCTCTTCAGCGCGGTCTGAGGCACTGGGTCGAGCAGCAGACAGGTTTCCGGCTGGGGCATGTGGAACAGCTTTATACGTTCGGGGATGCCGCACTGGCTCAGCAAGACAGGCTGGTTCGTATTTCCTACATGGCCCTGACCCGGGACGGACAGACGCAGGGTGGCTGGCAGAGCTGGTACAACTATTTCCCATGGGAAGATCGCCGGACCGATACTTGCCTTGCGCTTCTGAAGACCATTGAAGATCGGCTGAAAGGCTGGGCTGACGATCAACCCGCAAGGCTTGAACGCTGCAATCAGGCGTTTGGGCTGAATGGTGAGAGCTGGAATGACGATGCCGTTCTGGAGCGCTATGAACTGCTCTGGGAAGCAGGTCTGGTACCGGAGGCGGGGCCGAACACCGTATCGCAGATCAATGGCCAACCCATGCTCGGGGACCATCGACGCATTCTCGCGACAGCGCTTTCACGGCTGCGCGCAAAAATTCGCTATACGCCAGCCGTTTTCGAACTGGTTCCCGAAGAGTTTACACTCCTGCATCTTCAGCAAGCCATGGAGGCCCTGTCGGGTCGTCTCATGCACAAGCAGAATTTCCGACGCCTTGTGCAAAATCAACAGCTTGTAGAAGAAACGGACCGCTACGAAAGCGGTGTACAGGGACGTCCTGCACGGCTTTACAGGTTCCGCCGGGAGAATTCTGAAAACTGCTATCTTTCGGGTGCCAAGCTCTCCTTGGGGGAGATCTCCTGAAAATGTGTTGCAAGGACGTGTTGCTGATGGAGTAAGATACTATATGCTCAATAAGAGCATAATAGTTTACGGAGTCCATCATGGGCGGTCCAAGTGCCTTGCAAAGCCGAGACAGGCTGTACGAACCCGTCTCCCGCCTGATGGCCCGGGAGGACTGGGAGCGGCTTTATGCAGATGATATCGAAGCCATTCTGCGCCTGAAACAGGAGCGGAATGCCGTCATTCTCGCTCACAACTATCAGACCCCCGAAATCTTTCATTGCGTGGCCGATATCCGCGGAGACAGCCTTGCTCTCGCGCGGGATGCTCAGGATCTCGAAGCTGATGTGATCGTCATGGCGGGCGTTCACTTCATGGCGGAAACCGCCAAGCTCATGAATCCCGACAAAACCGTTCTGATCCCCGACGAGCGGGCAGGTTGCTCGTTAGCAGAGAGCATTACGGCCGAAGACGTGCGGAAAATGAAAGAGCGTTATCCCGGCGTTCCGGTCGTGACTTACGTCAACAGCACCGCTGACGTGAAAGCCGAAACAGATGTGTGCTGCACATCCGGAAACGCGAAACGCGTTGTCGAAAGCCTGAATGTGCCGCGCGTCATCATGATCCCGGATGAGTTTCTCGCACAGAACATCCAGAACGAAACCGGCATTGAAATGCTCACATGGCCGGGCCATTGCGAAGTTCATGAGCGCTTTACGCCGCAGGAGATCCGCCAGTATCGGCGCATGCACCCCGGCGTGACCGTCATCGCACACCCGGAATATCCGCCCGAGGTGGTGGCTGAAGCCGATTATTCAGGCTCGACAGCCAACATGATTGACTATGTGGCCACGCAGAAACCGCAAAAGGTACTGCTCGTCACAGAGTGCTCGATGAGCGACAATCTGGCGACACTCAATCCGGAGACAGAGTTTGTGCGCCCTTGCAACCTGTGCCCGCACATGAAGCGCATCACGCTGGCTGGCATTCGTCGCGCTCTGGAAAATATGGAAACACCTGTCACCATTCCCGCCGCCCTTGAAGCACCGGCCCGAGCGGCAGTAGAACGGATGCTGGCGATCTAGCCATGAGCAAGGCTCTACTGAGCGCTCTCGCCGGTCAGCCCGTGATTGTTGGGGCAGGATTGGCCGGCCTGTCCGCTGCACTCCATCTGCGCCAACCCTGCGTCATCCTCACACCGTCACCATTGGGGCTGGAGGCCGCCAGCTCTCTGGCACAGGGAGGGATCGCGGCAGCTATCGGTTCGGATGACTCCCCAGAGCTGCATGCAGCGGATACGGTGGCTGCTGGCGCGGGTCTGAGTGTGCCTGAAGTTGTAAGGCGCGTAACAGCCGCAGCGCCGCAGGTCATCCAGACACTGCTGGACTGGGGGGTTCCATTCGCACGGAAAAACGGCGGCCTGGACCTGCATCTGGAAGCTGCGCATTCCCGCAAGCGCATTCTGCACATCGGAGGCGATGGGAGCGGCGCGGCCATCATGCAGACGCTCATCAGACGCGTGCTGGCCCGGGAGAACATTACAGTGCTGGAAGGCAGCAGCCTGAAGGGGCTGATGGTTCAGGATGAGCGCCTGCGAGGTGTCCATACATCCGCGGGCTTCCTGCCCACATCTGCGTGCCTCGTAGCCTCGGGAGGAATAGGGGCGCTTTACAGCGAGGCGACCAGTCCATCCACAGTAAGCGGGTCAGGCGTTGCTCACGCTGCTCGAGCGGGCGCGCGGGTGGCTGATATGGAGTTCACCCAATTCCATCCTACGGCCCTGAAAACTGGTTCGATGACGGGACGGCGCCCACTTGTCAGTGAGGCCGTTCGAGGTGCCGGGGCCATTCTTGTGGATGAAAAAAGCGAGCGCTTTACGGACGAGCTACAATCTCGGGATGTCGTGGCCAGAGCCATTTTTGCTCATATCCGCGAAGGACATGACGTTTTTCTGGATGGGCGGCGTTTGAGGGAGACAGCGTTCAGTCAGCAGTTTCCGGCCATTACCGCAGCCTGCCATGCCATTGGCGTCGATCCAGAGAAAAGCCCCATCCCGGTAAGCCCCGCGATGCATTATCACATGGGAGGCCTGGACGTGGACACGCGCGGACGCACCTCTGTTTCCGGCCTCTGGGCAGCAGGTGAAGCAGCCTGCACCGGTCTTCATGGAGCAAACCGTCTGGCCAGTAATTCCCTGCTGGAAGCCTTCCTGACGGGGCAATGGGCGGCGGAAGATATCGACCATGTCGACCATCAGAACGGCCCCCTTCGCTATGTGCCGATCCGTCAGGCTCACTCGCAGTTTTCAGGCCAGATACCCAAACTCATGAGTGAGTATGCCGGGATTCTAAGAGACGAAAATGGTCTTCAGGCGCTCCTTCATGCCGTTCTACCGGACGTGGAGACAAACGACGGCGCCCTTGTGGCGGCCCTTGTCGCTCAGTCTGCGCTCAGGCGACGGGAGAGCCGAGGGAGCCATTACCGGACGGATTATCCTGAAATAACAGATCCTTATCGAACAACTCTCACGTTCTCAGATCTCCCTGTTCCTGAAAGATTACTCTCATGACATTCCAGACTTTTCTGCCAGATCTTCTCTGGGAGCCTCTGGTCCGTACAGGGCTTCTAGAAGACCTCGGAACGGGAGGCGATGTTACTACGCAGGCGCTACTAGACCCCGAACGACCGTTGCAAGCCGTCTTTCGCGCTCGAAAAACGGGTGTGCTTGCGGGCCTGAAAGGCGCTGAACTTGCTTTCACGCTGCTGGATAAGAGCGTTCGGTTCCTGCCTCGGAAGAGTGATGGGGAGCAGATCGTTGCCGGTGATGCTCTGGCTGTTGTCGAAGGAGGAGCTGGAACCGTCCTCGCTGGCGAGCGAACAGCTCTGAACCTTCTGTCTCATCTCAGTGGCATCGCAACAGCCACGCGCGAAATTGTGGATGCGGTTAATGGGACTGGCGTGCGTATCTGCTGTACGCGCAAAACGCTACCCGGGATGAAGACCGTTCAGAAATATGCAGTCCGAGCGGGTGGAGGATCCAGCCACCGCTACAGGCTGGATGATGCCATCCTGATCAAGGACAACCATCTGGCGCTTTGTGGCGGCTTGTCGGCTGCTCTTGCCAAGGCACGGAGCCGTGCAGGACATCTCATGAAAATCGAGCTTGAGGTTGATACACTGGAGCAGCTTGACGAAGCCCTGTCTGCCGGGGGAGCAGACGCGTATCTTCTCGACAATATGAGCCCGGACCAGTTGCGTCAGGCTGTCAGGTTAATAGATGGACGAGGTATCGCGGAAGCATCAGGCGGCATCACCCCTGAAACAGTTCGCCCGATTGCGGAAACCGGTGTCGATATCATTTCCCTCGGCTGGCTAACGCATACCGTGAAGGCTCTCGATATCGGGCTGGATATTGAAGGCTAAAACTGGCGGCCTTCTGAGGACTACTCGAAAGTAGCCCTCAGGGTTTCAAACTCAGCCGGCAGTCTGATGGGCCATGACTGCACTCATGACAGGGTCTGTAATGCTGGCACGACCAGTTTCCACATGACCTGCGAAGCGTTGGCGATTACCGGTTTCATCATCGGCCGATACGCTCACATCATACCATTGATGGCTTGAGCTCAGATCGAGAGACAGAGTCAGTGTCTGTCCGGCTGCTAAGGAGAGGAGCCTGTCTTCTGTACCGTAAGCGTTATCCTTGATCAGCACGTTTTTATCGGTCGTGCCAGTATTCTTCAGGTCAAGAACAAGATGGCCCGTCTCGCCCTGATTGTGAGCCCGCACGACTAGCGTTGACGGGACAGCACGCTTGAAATACCGCGCGAAGCCATTCGGGCCGAGCACCGTAAAGTCATGCCGGTCTTCATGCGCCACATCCCAACGGTCTGTAATGGACTTACCGGGCTCCACCGTATGACGGCGAGGCGTCTCTGTCGTTCCGTCTCGATAAACATAGAAGCTGGCACCGACTGTCCCCGTATTTCGGATCTCGAACGCCATCGCATTAGAGGTGTCTTCAACCAGATCTACAGTCAGATTGTATGGCAACGGACGGGCAGGGCGCGCACCACGCTCCTGATCTCCGATGTCATCCAATGTGCTCTGATGAGGAATGACAGGGTTGGGCAGCTTGCAGGAGGCATCTGCGATTTTCTTGTATGCAGCCGTATCGGGGAGCGGGACTTTCACATGGCTCTTGCGAGAGAAGTCAAACGCGCTGGTCAGATCGCCGCAAACCGCACGGCGCCAAGGCGTAATGTTGGTTTCCTTGACCCCAAACCGGCTCTCAATGAAGCGAATGACCGATGTGTGGTCAAAAACTTCCGAGCAGACAAAACCGCCTGTGCTCCAAGGCGAGATGGCAAACGCAGGCACGCGCGGGCCAAGGCCGTAAGGTAGATTGTCGGGTTTGTAGCGCTGCGTTTCAAAGTTCTGGAGATGCCTGTGGATCTCCCCTTCAGTTGAAACCGTGCTGATGCCGGGCAGGACCGGGGTCGGAGGCTGTGGCGGCGGCATGTGATCGAAGTAGCCGTCATTCTCGTCATACATGACCAGAAAAACGGTCTTGGCCCACACCTCGGGATTTGCCGTCAGGGCATCAAGAGCATGCGCGATAAACGTCGCCCCATATCCGGGCGTCCAGCGCGGATGTTCGGAATACGCCGCTGGTGGTAAAATCCAGGAAACCTGCGGAAGTTTGTCGGCCAGAACATCCTGTTTGAGATGATCCAGTGTCCGAGCGGTCATGGCGCGGTCATGGAGCGCGGAGCCAGGCTGCGCCTCAGCAAAGTTCTTGAAACACATCAGCACATTCGTGCCGAAATTTCCGTTTTCGATATCTGCGCCAGAAAGGCCCTGCTGATACACCTGCCAAGAAACGCCGGCATCTTGCAAACGCTCCGGATAGGTTGTCCAGGTAAACGGATCTGGCACCTTGGGATAAAATTCCCGGTCTACCCAATCCACGTTATCGAGAATGGGGCCGCCGCCCGTGGCATTCGGATCCACCATCCCGGACATCAGATAGAAGCGGTTTGGATGCGTCTGGGTTGGCGTGGAGCAGAAGTAATGGTCGCAGACCGTGAAGGCATCCGCCAATGCATAGTGGAAGGGAATGTCTTCACGCGTGTAGTACCCCATCGTCATATCTTTTTTATAACGAGGCCACTGGTTGTTCCATCCCTTGTTGATCGCGGCGTGTGTTGGGGACCAGCTATGGTCAAGGTCGATGACGCATTCCGCGCTGGACGTCTGGGTCGGCAAATGAAACGGGGTTATCCAGCCGTTTTCCGCCTTTTGCCGTTGCTGCCACCAGATGGATTCACCGCTCGGTCCGCGAACAACGTGCCGATCTCCGTAACCGCGAACGCCTGAAAGATGACCAAGGTAATGGTCGAACGAACGATTTTCCTGCATCAGCACGACAATATGCTGCACATCCTCAAGCGTTCCGCTCTCACGATGCGCAGGAATGGCACGGGCACGCTGGATTGAAGGCAGGAGGGCGCTCAGGGAAAAGCCGGCACCAAGGCCCAGAAGGCCACGACGGTCGAGTTTTACGGTCACCGGATCATCTCTCTCGAGTAGTCAGAATTGGAGGAACGATTAACAGTCTGCCCTCAGGAAATCACGAGGCAAGAACAGGATATTTTATGTTTGTTTTGTGAACATGCGCTTTCAGAGAACAGACAACGCAAGATACACAGCCTGTGGACTGGCATCGCAGCTGACGCGCACCCTGTTCCCACTCCATGAAGGAACGAACGCAAGATCAAAAGGAGCCAGACTATTGGTCGGATCGTAACCATTAAACGTTCCCGACTTCCAATAGAGTTGCCCAGCTCCATAGCAGCAAAACGCCCGCAGTTTGGCTTTCCCGCACTGCTGTTCTGGCTGTTGTTCTGATGTCAGCCGCAAGACCATCCTGTCCGAGACAGCAAATGCTGCAGCCAGAGCTGCCGTCTGCTCCACATCTTCAATCATGAAGGCCGGATAGCGCTCACGGATGGCGGAAACCTTCAACTGACTCAGAATATCATTGAGTGTCCCGTCCAGAAAAAGATCTTCCGCAGGAAGCTGATGAACCTGCAATCTCTGCTGCCAGTCGTTCGGCACTTTCCGGGTCCAGACAACCATGTCCAGATCTGTCCTGGCAATGTCTACGAGAATTTCCGGTCGACTTGAGGCCCTGACACGCGGGGCATCGGCGAGGACAGGATCAGGCCAGCTTTCAATCACAAACATGATGTTAGGTCGCAATCATCACAGGAGCGTCCATGGACGCTCCACACATACCAGCTTCGTCAATCGTCAGAAGAAGCCTGTAGCGTTTCTCCAGCGGTAGAGCCGATAAACGTGGCGAGCGATGGCGGACACTGGTTGCTTCAGACCATCCCGGAAAATGCTTTCCTTTGAGAAAGACAACGGCTCCTTCCGGGGGCTGATGAATGTTCAAACCTCCATCTGTCGTCCATTCAACACCGGGGCCGACATACGCGCGGAGCAATCGCAGCCCCACACAGTCAACATGGAATTTCCGGCAACTGTCAGTCGTCACTTTTTCAAGGCGAACGCGTAACCCCTGATGCCCGGAGACCTCCTGATATCGACTTGCCAGGTCAATCATATCTGCCAACAAGGGGAAGGTCTCATCCGGAAAAGCTTCGGCCAGAACGCTACTGATAGTCTCAAGCGTCCCCTGAGCCATGACCAGCCGTGCGCCATGCCGGAGATGACTCTCGGAGGCTCTCCTGACGGACTCAGCAAGGGTTTGAGAATGAACGGCAATCGTGCGTTCCGGGGAGAGTATTGCCGAGAAAGACAATTGGCTGACCATCTGGTGGCGCGTTGGGCATGAGGACATCTCAACAAAATCGCTCTTACATATTGATATGTTATATCATAACAATATAAGCCTTTCACGCAAGACCGTTCATTCCATCAAGGAGCTTTAGTCATCATGGATGACCGATTGCCCGTTACCGTTCTCTCCGGTTTTCTCGGTGCTGGAAAAACTACACTCCTCAATCATATCCTGAACAACCGCGAAGGTCGGAAAGTCGCAGTCATCGTCAATGATATGAGCGAAGTAAACATTGATGCGGATCTGGTGCGACAGGGAGGGAGTGATCTTTCCCGCACCGACGAGAAGCTTGTCGAGATGAGTAATGGATGTATCTGCTGCACCTTACGGGATGATCTTCTACAGGAAGTCGATCGACTGGCTCGTGAACAGCGGTTCGATTATCTGCTGATTGAATCAACGGGCATCGCAGAACCACTTCCTGTCGCGGCAACCTTCGAGTTTCGGGACGAGGACGGCCGTAGCCTCAGCGATATCGCGCGCCTCGATACCATGGTGACAGTTGTGGATGCGGTTAACCTGCTCGGCGATTACGGTTCGACGGATTTCCTGAAAGACCGCGGCGAAGTTGCGGGAGAAGATGACGAACGGGCACTTGTTGACCTTCTTGTGGAGCAGATCGAGTTCGCCGATGTCGTGCTTCTGAACAAGACGGACACGGCAACGCCCGAACAGCGGGAAGCAGCTCGCCTCATCATCAGATCGCTCAACGGGGACGCAGAAGTCATCGAAACCAATCAGAGCAAGGTTTCTTTGGACAAGGTCCTCAACACCGGCCATTTCGACTTTGATCGGGCTCATCAGCATCCGATGTGGTTCAAGGAACTCTATTGTCATGCAGACCATGCTCCGGAAACGCAGGAATACGGAATTTCAAGCTTTGTTTACAGAGCCCGTCGTCCGTTCTCACCCCAAGCCTTTGCACAATTCATTGAACAGTCATGGCCAGGTGTCGTGCGCGTCAAAGGCTATTTCTGGCTGGCGACGCGACCAGACTGGGTCGGTGAACTGAGCATTGCAGGTGCGCTGGCCCGAAATCAGGCCGCAGGCCGATGGTGGAGCAGCGTGCCGCAGCAGTCCTGGCCTGATGATGCCGCTTGGCGAGAAACACTCGCAAAATATTGGGACGACACATATGGCGATCGGCGGCAGGAACTTGTCTTTATTGGCGCGGACATGGAGGAAGCAGATATTCGGGCAGCGCTGGATAATTGCCTAATGCCAGATGCTATAGACGGCATTTTTATGCCCTGGCACTTTGACAGTCTTCCAGATCCATTTCCTGTCTGGGAATAATGCCAATCGTCCCTAAGTTCTTACTGAATGCTCTCCCGTAAGGGCGGTGTTGTCATGCGGTTCAACCTATAAAAGGCCGATATTTCTACCGCTCCATCAAATATTCCGCTGGAGCAGACCCGATACTTCCTCAGCTAGCGCATGATGTCAGGAGCCTTTCAGGCATCGAACAGGAATGTTTGTCCTGTCATGCCTGACCATCCTGGTGTTGGCTCCCAAATGATTATGTCTGAGCAAAACGAAAGAGCTGTATCCCGGATCAGGGCAGGGGATGCAGAGCATCCAGCGCTTCACGTTCCGACAGGATGTCATTGGCCTTCATCGACTTAGAACGCTGCACCTTGAACTCGTCTGCAGAAAAGACAGGGGACGTACCGGGGGTATTCAACGAGGATACATAGGTCAGAACCGCAGCGAGTTCTGCGTCCGTCAAGGACTTGAAGGGCGGCATATAGCCCATATAGCTCACATCCGACGCTTCAAGAGCTCCATGAAGTCCATTCAGGAGAACATGGGTCAGGTAGGCTTTACCTTCGGGAGAGCCGGCGATCTTACCGATGCGACCACTGAGCGGAGGAAACTGGCTGGGAGAGCCAATTCCCGCCGATTGGTGGCAGACGCTACAGCGGCTGTTGTAAATTGCCAGACCATCTTCTGCCTGCGCGACAGAAAACGCCCCTAACGCAGCGGTCAGAAGGAAGGCGTTACATTTAAACATAGATGCGATCCGGAATATCATAGCGTCAAATCGTGGAGATGTGAGATCCTTTAGGGCGCAATCCTGACAGGGCATTGTTCGGCAGGCAAGGCGAAGTCCTGACGCGATAGAAACGCATGATCTGTCAGAAGAGATAGAAAATCAGAAATACTTTCTATTTCCAGCTTCGATAAATCGCTTGCATCCGCGTGTGCCTGAATGGCAGCGACCAGTGTTGGAGCAGATCCGTCATGCAAATACGGAGCCGTGACTTCAACATTGCGAAGAGACGGCGTTCTTATAGGGCCGTCCTGACTAACAGACAGCGCGTGAAAGTGCTGATCCATGAACAGAGGAGGCGCATGACAGGAACTGCATTTCGCTCTCCCAAAAAACAGTGCCTTACCACGCTGTTGATCGTCCGTCTCTTTATATCCGCGCTGATCCCACACTGCGTTTTTGGACACCAGAGTACGCTCGAATGCTGCTATTGCCTGAGACACGTGTTCAGCATCGATGACGTCGGATTTGTCGGGAAAGGCGATTGCAAACAGAGCACGGTAACAGGGGTTTCCTAAGAGACGCCGGGAGAGTTCCGCCATATCAGTCATCCCCATCTCAACCGGATGGTGGCCACTCAAAGGGATGAAAAGCTGTTTCTCAAGGGAGGTGACGTGCTGATCTATCCACGTAAGGCTCTGAAATGCCCCAACATTGGCAAGAGCGGGGACGTTTCGGATGCCCTGCTCATCTGTAACGCCAGGATGTGTTGAATTTCCGTCAGAAAAGGCATGTCTCTGCTCGTGACATGTGGCGCAGGACATACTGCCATCCAGAGACAGATCCGCATCGTAGAAGAGACGATGGCCCAGTTCTCTCTTTGCTGTCTCCGGAGACAGGGAAGCAGCGAAAGTTGGCGCTGGCAACCAACTCAATGTGGCCACCAGCAGAGTCAGACCAGAGAACTTCACGGAACAGCAGACACCATCACCGGAATATCCTGCTGGCCACTGCCAGCAAGCTGCAGGATGTAGGTCCCTGTCTTGAGTGAGAAATCAACCATCTTGCGAATGCCGGAGCAGTCAGGACCATGTTGATGATGGGTCGAGCTTGCCGGAGCAGTGCCACCCAGAACATCAATCCACGTCTTGTTTGGGAGCATCACCCGGTATGTCCCGTCTTTAGGGACCTCAAACGCCACCATGCCACTGTAGCTGACACTTCCTCCCGGCTCAGCCGGCCGCTGGGCGAAATGCACCTCCGGCGTGTGAGCAAGGTGGATTTTGGCGGCGTGGCCCAATGTTAGTATGCTGGCAGAAAGACCGTCAGCCTGAGTTGCGGCGTTCAAAGAGGATGGATTGCTCCACCCTTCATACCCTGCGGGCAGGGGATGCGTGCCACTCTTGCAACTTGCGTCGTCGGCCCGTGCTGAACTTCCATAACAGGCAAACAGAGCGAGAGACAGGGGAACAAAGATATGCTTCATGATGAATGTCCTGATCAGCAGCAGTCTCATCATGAAGCACCAGATTTTCGGACTTTTCCAGAGCCATAACGGCATCGGAAAATGTCACTTCATCCTGTAAAAAGCAGCTTCCAAATTGCGTTACGAAAAATCAGAGGCTTGGTGCGCTGAATGTGTCACAACGGTTGATATCGCCGCTGCTCAGACCGCGCTTGAACCAGCTGACGCGCTGGGCAGACGTCCCATGCGTGAAGCTGTCGGGAACAACATATCCTCTGGCCTGACGCTCCAGCCGATCGTCTCCTACAGCAGCGGCGGCGTTCATGCCCTCTTCAATATCTCCTGTTTCAAGAAGATGCTTTGCGTCATTGGCTCGCTTGGCCCAGACGCCAGCAAAACAGTCGGCCTGAAGTTCCACACGCACAGAAAGCCCGTTGGCACCCTTTTGCGCAGCATCTCCCTGGCGACTGACCTGCTGCATGATGCCAAGCTTATTCTGAACGTGATGGCCGATCTCATGAGCAACGACATACGCTTTGGCAAAGTCGCCACCAGCACCAAGACGGTTCTGCAATTCCTGAAAAAACTGAAGATCCAGATACACCTTGTGATCAGCGGGGCAGTAGAACGGTCCAACCGAGGTCTGGGCATAACCACAGGCGGATTGTACGCCACCGCTGAAGAGCGTCAGGCGAGGGTCATGATATGTTCGGCCCATCTGCTGAAAATAAGCTGTCCAGACATCTTCCGTTGAGCCGAGAATACGGGCGATAAACTGTTTTCCTGCATCGTTCGCGGGCCGCTGCACCTGAGCCACCGTCGGGCTGCTGGAAGAGGGGCTAGTCTGTAAAAGATTCAGGACAATCCGGGGATCGACACCGAAGTAAAGCGCGCCAATCACAAGGATGACGCCGCCGATCCCACCAATTCGCAAAGGGGTACGCCCCCCTCCGCCGCCGGAGCCCCGTACGTCATCGATGTTGCTACTTTCCCGCTGATCGTCCAGACGCATGGATAGAGTGTCCCGTTTTTTATTGCCTGTTCAGGGCTTGAACTGCCCCAACCCTAGCAGGTTTGAAGATGAGCTTGCAAAAGCGGGATAATTTCCTGCTCGCAGGAAATTGCCCGGAAAGATGAAGACTTTTCCCGAATTTGCAGTCACAGTCTCTGGTTTCATGACCGGAGCGTTTCCATGCTGTCGAAATCTGCCTTTCTGTGTATGTTTTCCCTGATTTCTGTCGCTCCAGCACTTGCTGATCCTACCCTGGATCAGGCTGTGCAGTCCCCTGGGAGAACAATCGCTTTCGTATCACGCGATGTCGTGCGTCATCCCGTTGAAGAGCTCACTTTTTTTGGAGTGAAGCCAGATGCCAATGTCGTGGAAATCTGGCCCTTCGGAGGATACTGGACGCAAATTCTGGCGCCATATCTCTACGATCACGGGACATATACCGTCGCATTGGGACCGTTTGATCTCAAGAAACACACCATCAGTACATTTCAGAGCGAGCATCCTGAAATTTACGGACGGATCAAGACGACCCAATTCGATGCGCAACATCTTGATTTTGCGCCAGCAAACAGTGTGGATCTCGTGCTGACGTTCCGCAACATGCACAACTGGATGGAAGCCGGGAATGCGCCGGAGATGCTTGCCGCCATTCATCGGGCGTTGAAGCCAGGGGGTATTCTTGGGATTGAAGACCATCGCGGGCATACGACTGCACCGCAGGATCCCAAGGCAAAAGACGGATACGTTCGCCAGGCCTATGCGATCGATCTGATTCAGAAGACAGGCTTTAAACTGGTGGGCAGTTCTGAAATCAATGCCAACCCGAAAGATACAGCCAACTGGCCCAAAGGCGTGTGGACGTTGCCACCGACTTACGCACTCGGGGCCAAGGACCATGCGAAGTATGAAGCCATCGGGGAAGGGGACAATTTTGTTCTCAAGTTCCAGAAGATTAAGGACTGAAGTTTAAATTTCAGTCGTCCTTTCTCGAAAAACCTGATGCAGGCTCGTCTTGCCTGCATCAGGCATCATAGGCACATATTTTCAGACTGATGGCGATAAATGCCATTGCCGAGATCGGGGACATCGTATAGATCCACCCCACAGTCCGCGGGCATGGTGGAATTGGTAGACACGCCAGATTTAGGTTCTGGTGGCGCAAGCTGTGGGGGTTCAAGTCCCTCTGCCCGTACCATCGCATAGAGTGTCAGTTCTTAATCGACGACAATTGCGATCTGGCTTTTTCCACCCGACACTGGTGTCACCTCGATCTTCACGGGGATGCGCTCTTTCAGTTCTTCCACATGACTGATCACGCCAACGCGGCGTCCCTGTGCCTGCAGGTGTTCGAGCACGGCAATCGCCTGTCCGAGACTTGCAGAGTCCAGTGCCCCGAACCCCTCATCAATAAACAGGCTCTCGATCCGGATGCCACGCCCTGTGGACATTTCCGAAAGCCCTAATGCGAGCGCCAGGCTGACAAGAAAGCGTTCACCGCCAGAGAGGTTCTGCAACCCACGGACCAGACCGCCCATGTCGTTATCAAGAACTTCAATCAGCATTTCCCCCGCAGGGGCCCGTTGCAGGGTGTAACGGGGCTTAAGGTCTGCCAAGCGCTCGTTCGCAAAATCGAGAAGGTGATCAAGCGTCAGACTCTGGGCGAAATTACGGAACCGTTTGCCCTGAGCATCGCCCAGCATATCTCCCAATTGCTCCCAGACGTGACCTTCAGCACGTTTCGCATCGAGTTGCGTCCGGAGTTCGGCTGTCTGAAAGCGCGTTTCGTCGTCCTGAAGGATCCTTGCTTCCAGCCTGGTCAACGCGGTCTTGGCATCCGTAACGGCTGCTTTTGCGCGTAAAAGCTGCGGCTCCAGATCCGCAATATCAAAAGCCGCCTGCCTGCTGGCTTCGTGCTCTGCGTAATCACTTTCACGCGGCTTCAGAGTAGCGCAGGCATCGCTATGGGCCTTGGTCAGCTCGAACAGAATTTTTTCTTCAGCAGCAACATATTCAGGCCCAAGACCTTCTGCGTCCTGGATCTCTGACCTACCGAACCCATCCATCGCCAGTTGTGCATCAAAACCTTCGGAGAAGCGAATCAACTCTTTCTGTGTGTCTTCAAAGAGTTTTTCCGCCCCTTCACGACGTGTTTTTGCACCCACCGCGTCCTCTGAAAGCGTATTTCTGACACCAAGCGCTGCCTGGAATGCGTCTTCAGCAGCTTTAACCGCTCCCCCTAGTCTCTCAACGACACTTTCAACCGATTGCCCTTCAAGAAGCCTCAAACGCCTTTGGGAAAGCGCCTGATGGACATCCTGTTTTGTCTGCCAGTCCGCTTGAACGTCCGTCAGTGCCGATTTGGCGGACTGTACCTCACTCTCAGCGCATACCTGTGCGGCGTGCAGGCTGGGCCAGTCATTTTCCAACTGGAGGAGTGCATCATTTTTTTGGCGCCACGCCTCAAGGGTGCGAGACAGCCATACAGCCGGATCTTCTGAAAAGTCCCGCCATGCGACCATTCCGGAAAGCCTGTCATCCAGCTGTTTTTCCAGCCGCTTTTGCTCTGTCTCTGCATGAAGAAGCTTATGCGCTGCTTCTTTCAACCCGTTTTCTAAAGCCCGACAATGACTGTCGGCCGCTTCATAAGACTGACGGGCCTTGTCGCAATCTGTCCGGGCGGTGCGTTCTGCTTTTCTGACAGCATCTAGGGCAGTTATTTTCGTATTAAACGCAGCCTGCTCCTGCTCCAGAGCCATAAGACACTTTTCCGTTTCATCGGTGAGTGTGACCCCGGAAAGCTGATTGTTCAGACCATATGCCTGACAGTCATGCGCCAAGTGATCCATGCCTGATTGCCACGCAGCACGACAGGCCTCTTTTGTCTTGCTTTGGTCGTCCTGTTGCGCTTGCAACTGGCAGAGGCGCTGGCGCGCGTTTTCGCTCCATGTTTTTAGAACCGTGACACGTTCGCGCGCAGTTTCAAGCGCGTTAGTCGCTTCGGCTGTTCTTTTCTGTGCTGTCTCGAGCGCACTGCCCAGCATGGCATCCAGCGCATTGAGATGGTGCTCTGTGGAGCCGCAGACGGGACAAGCTTCTCCGTCAACCAGTGCGGCTCGCATCAATACTGCTGCATCACTGGTTGTATTACGACAATGCTCTTCCGAACGCTTTGCCTCTTTCAAAATAGCCGAAAGGATTGGGAGCTGCGCATCAAGCTGCTTGAGTTCACTTTGATGTTCTGCCTGTTCAGCGCTCAGCCGCTGAATGTCATCAACTGTCTTTGCGTAAGCCGCCTCAGCAGTCTGCAGATCTTCGTGAAAACGCTGAACCTCCAGATTTTTCCTCTGAATGTTTTCGATCGCTCGAATACGTGAGGTCAGGTCTTCAAATTTTTCCGGGCGAGGGGCGTCTGCTTCTGCCTGTCTTGTCGCGTTTTCTGACGATTTCAGCGTTTGAGCAGCATTATCGAACGTATCCTTAGTGCACTGAACCTGTGCCTCAGCCTCAGCATGCTGACTGCGAACGAGATGCTCTGTTTCGGTGAGCTCCGACAACTGTTCGAGCAGGCGCTTGTGAGCCTTGAAATCAGAGACTAACTCCGCCTCAAAGGGGACCAGCTTTGCAAGCTCAGACCTTTCATTCAGCCATCCGGTGAGTTCGTTTTTCTTGAGTTGAGCCTCACGAACGGCCTGCATGACCTTTGTCAGCGCCGCATCGACGATCTGAGATTTTTCAGCCTGACTCTGGAGGGTGATCTTCGCGAGATCGAGGCTTTCAGCGACGTGTTTTAGCTCCATGTCCAGTTGGCGAGCTATCTGAATATCAGCGGCCGCGTTCTGCTGGGTAGCCTTGGCAGCATCTAAAGCCTGCCGGGCAGTTTCAAGCGTATTTTCGGCGTTCGTCAGTGCATGAATCGCGCTCTGTTCGGTCTGTTGGGCTTGAAGCGCAGCCCTCTCGGCCTGGCGGACCCTTGCTTCAGCGTCCCTCAATCTTCCCCAGGCGCCCAGATGGGTTAGAGCCTGCTTGTGACGGTTCAGGGCAACGACGCGAGGAGCAGCATTCTCACACGCCTCTCGCGCAGCTTCACAAGCCTGAACTGCCTCATCACGTTTGGCTTTCAGATCGGCCAGCCTGTTATGCCAGTTCTGAGCGTTCTGGAGTTGCTCATAGACGGCCAGTTTTTCGTCATGAGAGGTCTGAGCGGCTCGCTGTTCTTCCTCCAGTCCTTCCCGAGCCTCAGTATCGAGGCCGTTCATGGCCGCGATCTGCCTTTCCAGACTTTCGTATCCTGATCGGACATCGCGGGCTTTCTCAAAAGCGAGCCTGCCGACACGGCTGTAAATATCAGCACCCGTCAGCTTTTCGAGCAGTTGTGCCCGTTCATCGCCATCAGCCTTGATGAAGGCCTCGAACTCTCCCTGCGCCAGAACAACCGCACGGCCAAACTGCTGCGCATTCAGGCCAACCAGCCGGAGAATTTCCGCTTTGGTTTCGGTCTTTTTCCCGCCCAGTCGCTCCCCGGTATCGAGACATTCCAGATCAAGCGTACTGGCTTGCAGCTTACCATCTGCGCGTTCCCGGGCGCGGCGGACCGTCCAGCGACTACGATAACTCCTGCCATCCCGCCCCATAAAGTCGAGCTCTGCAAAGCCATGACCCGCACCGTGCCGCAAAATAGCCCGCGGATCCTGCGGGCCAATGTCATCTTGAGTGATCTGTCCGGTTTTGGGCGCACTTTCCAAACGAGGGATCGTATCGAAGAGGGCGAGACTTATGGCATCGAGAAGTGTGGATTTTCCCGCCCCTGTAGGGCCGGTAATCGCAAAGATACCAGCATCGGCCAAGACTCCCGTGCTGAAGTTGACCTCGAATGATCCCGCGAGACTGGCGAGATTACTGCCGCGGATAGCAAGGATCTGCATCAATCGGCCTTTGAAAGAGTGGGGTCAGCAGTTTCTGCCAGAAGGAGAAGTTCGGCGAAGGCACGTTCTAGCGCTGTATCCGGGGTCTTGGCGTACCTCCGCTCATGAAGTGCCGCGAAAACCTTTTCGGGATGAAGATCGGCGAGTTCCTGCCTTTGGTCTGCAAGTGATCCCAAGTGCCCACCTTGCTGAACAACACGGTTGATCCGCGTCAGCCTGACGGATTTCCCCTCGAGCGCATTCAAAATCCGGGCTTGCAGATGAGGTTCGGCAGTCTCCATGAGAACGGAAACTTCCAGAAACGGCTGCTGATCGCGCGGGAGTGTTTCCACAGGAAGAGCCTCAAGCTCTTTCACGACATCATCAAGAGAACGCGGGCCGCCATTTGGCACACGCAGAAACGGAACGGTGCGGGGAATAAGCAGCTCTTCTGCCACTGGCTCACCGGCTGTCAGCGTTACAAGGGTGACGGAATGTCGATAGTTCCTTTCCGTTACGGATAGCGGGAAGGGAGAGCCTGCATAACGGATCAGCGAGGGTCCAGTGATCCGCTGAGGGCGGTGAAGATGTCCAAGTGCACCATAGGTCACGTCCGTGCTGAACAGGGACGCGGCATGGGCTTCTTCGCCCCCTATAACGATCCGGCGCTCTGACAGCTCTGACACATCGCCACCCGCAACATGCAGGTGTCCGGTGAGAACAATGGGAAGGCCGTTTGCCCGAGCCAGAAGCTGGCGAGTTGTTTCCGCGTAAAGCTCTTCTAGGCTTTCCTTTCCAAGATCGCCGGGGCGACAGAAAGGGACTGCTCCGAGCCAGGCGGCAACCTGACCATCTGAGTTTTCAAGCGGGATGCAGATCCGTTCGAAATCCGGCTGACGGTTCTTTTTCGGAAGGCCGCCAACAAGATAAACCCGCTCATCAACGAGGGCACCAGGCAGATCGATCCGCAGGGCACTGTCATGGTTTCCCCCGATCATGATGATCTGGAGATGCGGCAACCGGTTTCTGGCGTTCGCTATGAAAGTATAGAGCCTCTGCTGGGCCGAGACGGGCGGGTTCGCCATGTCATACAGATCACCCGTGACAAGCAGGACGTCACAGGAGTGTTCTTCAGTTACATCCAGCAGCCAGGCGAGGAAAGCATCGTGTTCTGCCTCACGGGAATGGCCCGCAAGTTCGTGACCGAGATGCCAGTCGGATGTGTGAAGGATTTTGACGGGTTTCAAAGACTGTTTCTACCGGAACTGCTCAGGACATGACGCGCCATGCTGACACATCGGAAAAGGCATGTCCAAACGCTTCCGGTATGTCAGCCTGCACGATAACCGAGCTGTGTCAGGGAGTGAAAACAATCGTCTTGTTTCCATTCAGAATGGCCCGACGCTCCACATGATACCGGACAGCACGGGCCAGAACCCGGCGTTCGATGTCTCTGCCCTTGCGGATCAGATCGTCCGGGTCATCAGCATGGGAGATGCGTTCTACATCCTGCTCGATGATTGGACCTTCATCGAGATCACTGGTCACATAGTGAGCGGTAGCCCCGATCAGTTTGACGCCACGGCTGAACGCCTGATGGTAGGGACGGGCGCCCTTGAAACCAGGCAGGAACGAGTGGTGAATATTGATGCAACGTCCGGAAAGACGTGTCGCCATTTCGTTCGAGAGGATCTGCATGTAGCGGGCAAGGACAGCCAGTTCTGCTCCGCTGTCCTGAAACACAGTCCAGATGCGCTCTTCCTGCTCTGCCTTGGTCTCTTTCGTGATCGGCAGATGGTGGAAAGGGATGCCGTGGAAGTCCAGATCCGCGTAGGTTTCTCGCGGATGATTGGAAACGATGCCCACAGGGTCGATCTGGAGTTCGCCAATCCGCCAGCGATAAAGCAGATCGACGAGACAATGATCAAAGCGGGAAACGAAGAGAAGGACTTTGAGACGCTTTGACCGATCGCTGATGGACCAGTTCATCGAGAAAGTGTTAGCCAGCCCGGCAAACTCCGTCTTCAGCGCATCTTCTGAAAGACCATCCTTCGGAAGTTCAAAAACGATCCGCATGAAAAACTGGGTACTGGCCATATCATCGAACTGCTGTGCCTCAGTGATATTCGCCCCCAACTCGAAAAGTCGCTGACTGACCGCGGCGACGATACCCGGGCGGTTCGGGCAACTGAATGTGACGATATAGGTCGTGAGAGACGATGACTGACGTATCATGAAGGAAATCCGCTTGAGGAAAGCCGCCGGGCGTATCGGTTAATCTGGCTTTCCTATAGTCGGTGATCCACATCAGGTAAAACCCTGCCGGGTTAGGAATGGTCTCTATTGAGCGGCCAGCTTTCCGTGTTCCAGAGCGTCGACAAAGTTTTTCCAGTCTGTCTCGGTCTGCTGGGCGTAGGCTTCAGAGAATTCGGCCATCGCGTCCGCAAATCCTGCACCTTTTCCCAGATAGCCGGAAATCATGCTGGCATTTCCAGAGCGGGCATGAGCGCGCGCCAGGGTGCGACCACACAGGCGCGCATAATCTTCCAATCCTTCCTGAGCAACATCGGCACCGATCGCGGCAAGACGACTGTCCTTGACGCGGCGCACGTAGAACTGCCGTCCTGCGCCAGCCATATCCGGTGTATCGCCCCCGATGGACGCATTGCTGTGCGTCCATCCAAGAAACGTGTCTGAGACCGCCTGCATGATCCGCTGCCCCGTGACGACGCGCTCGCCCTGATTTTTGAACGGTGAGGGAGGAGCACCGGCCTCAAGGACTGAGTTCTGGGCCTCTTTGATCTGAAGAAGCATGGTCTCGCCGTCGGCCGTCGCAAACAGACCGATAGCGCAAAACGTGCCGACACTACCGATGCCCACAACCTTGAAAATGACGTCTCTGAGATTGTAACGCTTCAGCAGGATGGCACGCTCAGGGGGTTGCGTAGCGATATAACGCGCAAAGGCAAGCCGGATGGTCTCTTCCTGGTCCGGCATACGCATAACGAGGGGAGGCTTTTCTTTGAGAGACGGTCCGCTTTTATCGCTGCTGACAAGCCCGAAATATCCCTTGGCTGCATCAAGACGATCCGACAGAAGCTTTTCCGCTTTTGCTCTGACCTTCGGATCTTCAAAATCTGAAATCGCCGACATGAGGTCGATGCGATCGAGCCAGACCTGCAAGGGCGTCATTCCTGCCAGTCGCGTCATTTGCTGCGTATAGGACAGCGACATGGTTCTCACGAGGTGGCGGGCAGCTTTGGAGGAAAGGCCGCTTTCCAACCCAGACAAGACGAAAGACGTTCCAAGGCGTTTGACGTCCCATTCGAAGGGCGCATCAAGCGTCTCGTCGAAATCATTGATGTCGAAGACGGGCACACCTTCCGGAGAAGCATAACTGCCGAAATTGGCGAGATGACAGTCTCCACAGGACTGGACACGAAGACCTGAAACCGGAGCCTCGGCCATATCTTGCGCCATCACTGCTGCCGCCCCCCGCAGGAAGGTAAAGGGAGAGGCTTTCATACGATCATAGCGAACGGGCAACAGCGAGGCGATACGCGTCTTACCCTGCTGTTTCAGGATCTCAGCCGGATCTGCACGATCTTTGGGAGGAGCCCATTTCGCCTGTGCAGCACGCGGCATGGATTTCCGCAATTTTGCTCCCATGCACCGGCTGTCCTGCCGGGATAGGAGATCGTGATTTGCAGCGGCCAAGGAAACTTTATCAGACATTCTTCTCACTGCTCATTGAGAGTGCAGACTGCCTGATCATAGACGCAAAAAGTATAATCCGGAAAATTCGGATGTGAGACTCTTAATCCTGATTTTTAGCTGGGTAAGAGGCTATAAAGTTTTATCATTTCATAAAGTAAATAATACCAATAAAAACAATTACTTAAACGGGCAATTTGCTCATTTTAGAAATTTTTTTGCTAGTTCAGAGGAGGTACGGCTTGCGTAGGTCAATTTTTGGGTCCAGTTTTCGCCTCCTGACTTAAGGAAATCACGAAAGTAACCACGCAGATGAACAAGAAGCGGCTTATATGGATTGTTTTGTCCGGGGCATTGATGACCGGCTTCTTCCTCATCGCCTGTATGACAACGACCCTGGATTCCGCGGGTCATGTCCATGCAAACCTGTTCTGGATGTCAGGGTTTATAATCTTTTCCGCGGTTCATATTTATTGCACCTGCATGTCCCGGTAGGTCTGCCCACACCTGCTCCGGGATAGGGTAGACGTTCAGACCCTGCTCTGGAAAATATTCTTCCGAATGGCCCGGGCATACCCTCGTTTCCCGAAATATGTCAGTGCGGGCATCGAAATCCTTAGCAATCCGGGCATGAGCATACACAGACCACCGAAAATCCCATCCAGTGCTGGAAGAAAGCGCTCAAGCCTGGGTTTATTTACAAGAGAGAGAATTTCGCGAGCGACGGCTTCGGGACGGGCAGGGCAACTCACAAAGTTCAGAACGGAGCCGCCTGACGCCATTTCCTGACGCAGCATCTCAGTTAAGACTGCCCCTGGAAAAATAGACGACACAGCAATCCCTCGACCTTCCACCTCTTGAGAGAGGGAGAGGGCAAAGTTCCGAAGGCCAGCTTTTGTCGCGCCATAGATACTGCTGCCCGCCAGAGGCATCGTCGCGGCCATGGAGTTTACAAAAACAATCTGACTGCCTTTTTCCATAAGCGGAAGGAGCGTGGATGTCAGCACGACGGGCATAGTCAAATTGATAGAAATCTGGCTCAGTACATCGTCTGTAGCCATGCTTTCGACATCTGTCGGGGTTATGATCGCAGCACAGTGAATCAACACCGAAACGGAAGAGAGATTTTTCTTAACATTCTCGCAAACCCGCTCAAGTTCCGAGGCCTGCGAAGCATCGAATGGGACAAACGTAAACGAGTCATGCGAAATATCTGGACATGAACGCGACAACCCAACGACATTGTATCCTTCATTCAGAAGAGAGCGGACAACAATCGCTCCGATCCCCCCGGACGCCCCTGTCACAATAGCGGTTCTTGGACTTCTGCCTGCGGCTTGTGGTATGTGTCGCGTGGAGTGAAACATTTATGAAACAATCTGTGAGGACATAATCGGGTTATATCCTCATGCAGAAAGAAATAAAATGCCGCATTTCTTTAACTGCAACGAAATTGCACTTTTTTACGTCTCTTCCCAGTAAACTGGCTAGTTTACTTATCGATATCCAGCGATAGATGAGCGATATTTTCTCTTAAAAAATTATATATCGGCATATGACGTACAGTGGACTTATAGCAGCGGTACGCTCACCTATTCGTAAAACCCATTTATGATGGTCAGTCAAACAACTAGGGACCTCGCAAGGAGCGCCTCGCGCAACACTGGATTGCGAGAGGCAGGTAGGTTTCGAGAACCGTCAGGATTGATCGGTTCACGACAAACCCCAGAAGGGGCCAGTGCTTTCTGATCTGGGTTCTTAACCGCCCCATGGTTCAAACTCTACGCCGTGATAAAGTCAGGATGGCTGTTGGGAAGCAAGTTGGGTGTTCTCATCCTTTTTGATTTTCCGGAATTCCTCGTCCAGCAGCTGTGATGCGAGATGAAAAGCTCTTTTGGCATGCGCATAGGGAAGCCATTGCCCAAGAGGATTCCAAGGCATCCCGTTATTATAGGTTGCAATGGCAATCAGGGTTTCGCCCGTCTCTGCGTCTGTAGCGACCAGCTCCTCGCTTGCTCCACCGGGAAACGGCGGCGGTATCGGGGGCAGACCGCCAGCAGCTGCACCAGCCGCAAAGCCTACAACGACAGGAATAGCATTGTAGTACCACTTGCTGCGCCGGATGTTGGTAATTGCCGCGCGGACCCGGATGGTTCCCGCGCAGGACGTAGCGCAGTTATCAGCTGAGACAATCTGAAAGTCGTGGCCCAGCGCTTTCCCCAGCTCATCATGGAACGCCTGGGTCATCCGCGCTTCAACCTGAGGCTTCAGTTTGGGAGCCTTTGCCACCGGATGCCAGACTACTGGATCGACCACCACGAAATGATATTTGGTGACGTCAATTTTGGGGGAGACATAGACGAGGTCTCTCGTGTGGTTTTTCTGATGGGCCATTTCCCCATATGTATCCTGAGGGATAAAACCAGTCTCAGTAGTTTTCTGCCCGGCGCATCCGGAGAGCGAAACCATGAACGCGCAGGACATTAGAGCTCCCGCAACAGGGAAGCGCCGTAAATGTATATTAGGGAAAGCACCTGGCGCAGGCGGCCGAACTGGAAAAATCATGACTAGCTCTCTTTGAAAAAGGAGATGTATCCAAATTCACGGATGCTTCGCTTCTGGCGGCGCTCCGTATTAGAGCCGTTCTTAGAAGGAGTTCTTTTCCAGCGTGTGTCTCAAATATGCCAATTCTGAAATATTAGGGAAAATACCAATCGGCAAAAAAACGCCCTGAAACGGGAAGGTTTCAAGGCGTCATGACGAACGGAATATGTATTTAATTTATATTTGAGAATACAAAAATAACCTCAAAGTACACTCAATATTTATCTATGTTAAAACTCTAATCCAGCCGCACAGAGGGCCGCACAAAAGTCTCGATCCAATCCGAATAAAGCGAGATCAGCCCTCTGTAAAAACCGAACAATTCAATCTGATGTCTGCGGTAGATGAACAGATGGGCCATTCGGGCAGAGAAGCCATGGAAAAAGCCTCCTCCCCAGACCGTTCCACCCGGAAGGGCTGCCCATCCGTTATATTTTCCCAGAGCAACAATGGCGCCTTTGTTCTTGAAAACACAGCCCGGAACCTTCACGCCACGCTCAATAAATGCGGGTAAATGGCGAGCCAGATGAAGCGCCTGCTGACGGGCAACCTGAGCCGTTGCGGGAAGAGGGTCATCCTTGATGAAGGAGCAGTCTCCCACTGCAAATATACGGTCATCATCAATAGAGCACAGATTCGAATGGGTCAGGATCTGGCCGGTTGGGTTCAGGGATAGATTTCCATAAGTCTGGGTGACTTCTGGCGCTTTCACGCCTGCAGCCCATACCCGAAGCTTGGCAGGAATATGGGTGCCGTCTTTCAAAATGAAGCCTTCAGCATCCGCTGCTGCAACGCGGGCAGACGTTCTTACCGTTACACCTATCCGTTCAAGCTCCTGCTGCGCAGCAAGCGAAACGGACTCAGGAAAGGCGGGTAGAATACGAGGTCCAGACTGGAGCAACGTCACTCTCAGTTTTGGAGGCGTTTTTCCAAAAGCATGCAGACTGTAGGGATCAACGATATCCAGAGCTTTATGGAGTTCCGCAGCCAGTTGCGTACCCGTAGCGCCACCACCGACAATAGCGATGTCCAGTTCCGACCCATGGGCAAAGGCCCGCATCAGTTCCATACGAAATTTTTCATTGAAAACATTCGCTTCAACGAGGTTATCGATACAGAGACAATGTTCCTTGACCCCAGGCGTACCGAAATCGTTTGCGCAACTGCCGATCGCAAGAATGATCGTGTCATACTGAATTGTGCGACTTTCAAGAACCAGAGAACCGTCTGTGGCATGGAAGGGGCTGAGAACAACCTGACGGTTTTCACGGTCAATCGAGACAACTTCGCCCGGCCAGAATTCAAAATGATGCTCACTGGCCTGGGTAATGAAGCTGATCCTGTCATTTTCATTGGCGACCGTCCCTGCGGCAAAACAATGCAGCATCGGCTTCCAGACGTGGGAAAAGCTTTTGTCGATTAACGTGATGCGCGCCTTGCGGCGCTTTCCCAAGGTTTTTCCAAGACTGGCAGCAAGTGAAAGACCAGCGACACCGCCTCCAACGATCAGAATTTCTGACTGTGGTTTCATGAATTTCAAAGCCTCCGCCCAAAGAATGAATCTTGGGCTACTAAAGAACTTCAACGAAAAATACAGAATTTCATAAGAAATAATAATAATATTTTCATGAGGATAAGGAGGTATCGAAAATTTGATTAAGGAGGGTTTATATAATTTTATTTATGAATACATAAAGTTATTACTTGAAAATGAGAAGAAACTATACGTTCCAACCCCTGAATAAGATAGGACGTCCTGCATATCCCGTTGATCTCTTATCGATAGAGCCAAATACAATTCAGAAATGATATTTTTTGAACCTTCAAAATTAATCGCAGAAAAAATTTTTCGATAAAAAATAACCAATTCAGGATATTATCTTCCATAAATTATAGACTTTCAGAAACAGTTATCATAACCACCCATCTTCAGCGGCTCAGAATGGGCTATCGGTCATTTCCCAGAGATTCAGGGATCATTTTTCATGTTGTCTCGCCCTGAAGCTGTGCCTGCTTCACTCAGTCTGTCCCAGCTTCGCATTCTTGCTCTTGCTTCTCTCGGGGGCGCGCTGGAATTTTACGATTTTGTTATTTTCGCTTTTCTGGCCAAGCTGATTGCAGCTTATTTCTTTCCTGCAAGTCAGGCAGAATGGTTAAGGCAGGCCGAGGCATTTGGCCTTTTCGGGGCAGGGTATCTCGCACGGCCCCTTGGTGGCCTCGTCATGGCGCATTTTGGAGACGTGTCAGGCCGGAAAAAGGTTTTTACCCTCAGTGTTCTTCTCATGGCCGTTCCAACTTTGCTGATGGGCCTGCTGCCAGGATATGAAACACTTGGCGTCTCAGCACCCCTGATCCTTCTTGCGTTGCGGGTGATGCAGGGAGCAGCGATCGGTGGCGAAGCACCAGGTGGCTGGGTTTTTGTCTCCGAACATGCGTCTGCGGGCCGTACCGGTCTGGCCACAGGGCTTCTGACGGGTGGGCTGACTGGCGGTATCCTGCTTGGCTCCATTATTATTCTGAGTCTGCATGCCATCCTCGCACCGGACGTGGTCTCGTCATGGGGCTGGCGTATTCCGTTTGTGATTGGAGGCGTTTTCGGCTTTGGGGCGATGTTCCTGCGTCGGTGGCTGGAAGAAACACCTGTTTTCCGGGAAATGCATGATCGCGCAGAAACTGCTGGTACGCTGCCCGCGAAGATTCTTCTCCGCGATCATCGACGGGGCATTCTGTGTTCCATGATGACGACGTGGACGCTGACAGCGGCCATTGTGGTTCTCGTCCTGATGATGCCTCCACTCATGCAAACGCTTCATCACGTCTCGCCCTCTGAAACGATGATCGCCAGTCTGGCGGCAACTCTCTGCCTGACGCTCTCAGTTATTGTGATGAGTAGCCTGACGGATATTTTTCCCCTAAGGATCCTTGGTGTGATCAGTGGTCTGGCGCTGGCGGCAGGAGCTCTTGGGCTCTACGGGGTGTCTCCAAACTTCCCTCACATGCTGCCGGTGTGGGCGGCCTTCAGTGGTCTGTGCTGTGGGTTTGTGGGACTGGTGCCTATCGGGATGCTTCGTGCATTCCCTGCCATGGTCCGCTTCTCAGGGCTTTCCCTGTCGTACAACATTTCCTATGCGGTGTTTGGTGGATTGACGCCCGCGATCATATCCGCGCTAACGCCCCATACGCCTTTAGCCCCAGCGATTTACGTCGCGTTCACAGCCCTGATCGGTACCGTCGCACTCTGGTGTTCCCCGGAAAGGGCCTGAGAGACAGAGCAGCCTCCAGCCACTCTAGCTGCGCACGATAAGTTATAATGTTGTTTTAAAAGGACAAACTCACTATCCCTTTCCGCATCCATAAGATGTTGAAGGGATCATTGACCTGTGAGAGCGA